>Ga0209782_1001050_pt1 | contig 13754 bp, 4 predicted proteins | sample WorMetmaBAHAMAS1_FD_187390 | JGI IMG/M metagenome (GOLD analysis project Ga0209782, IMG submission 187390) | Marine gutless worms symbiont microbial communities from Max Planck institute for Marine Microbiology, Germany - Inanidrilus... | ecosystem: Host-associated > Annelida > Digestive system >... | reverse complement strand
GGGGGGGGGGGGGTCGGTTGGGCCAGCGCGACGTATTTTTTTTGTCACGGACGGACAGAAACATGACTACTTAAGTCGCGCCTCTCGCATGCTGCGAGGCGCGACTAAAAAATTGGAATAGGCCTATCAAAGTACCAACTCAGATGCCATAAGTATATGAAATTCACCCCTGAATATAATAAACTGTCTAAAAAAGTTAACTAGTTTGGCTCACTTTAACTTCGACACACATGATTTTGGCAAAACTGTTAAGGAGAAAACAAGCAATAGCAAAATGTGTTTCATTTTCACTCCTAACCTAATAAGTGCTTCTGCACTGCACATAGTAACAAACAGTAAACACAGAAATTACATCTTTTCACTTAAACACAGTTGCTGTTTTGTCAGTAAACGTAAGAAAAACATTACCAATACCACCTGGTTGCAATTAAATCACTCTTCACAGACATAATGATTGTCTGTATGCATCAGGCCGGATCTACAGCAAGGGAGCACAGTATCGTGCAGTATGTTACCCACATGCTTGGAATTTACTGAGTATGTTATGGTGTCAGTCACTGTGCGACTCTAAGTGAATGGGAATTGTTCTTCATCAAGCCTGGAGTGAAAATTAGTGAACGGTATTGCTAGGATATCTTTCTATTTCAGTAAATGTTAGATGCTATTAAATGCACTGTTGATATTGTATTTCAGCAAGACAGTGCACTAGTGTATCTTGCATTCAGCAAAGTCCAACACTTTCCAACTGCTGCAGTGCACAACTTTAAATTTCCTTCTTCCTGTGGTATGGCTCTATAACAGTCAGAGCGTAACTCTACTGAATAATTATTTAGGGATCTATACAGCAGCATTAGTATGAGTAGCAAAAAATAAGACTGAATAGATTGGCTAATGTCTGCCACAGCATTACAGTAATACAGCATAAGAGAAAAGGTGGGATCTTTGCATTCTGGCATTTCACCAGCTAGTGCAGAAGCAATAGTTAGGTGAAAAATAAAGAATATTTTGATTGTTTACTCTCTCAGTAACATTTCTGCTAAAAATTATGAAAATCCATTCATGTATGTCAGAGTTATAGCATGACAAATGTGTGAACTTTTTTGAGACACAGCATACACAATAACCGTACAATTGGGCAGCATTATTTTAATAATACATCAGTACTTATATTTAACTGACTCCAATGTTTTGACACTGCTAGTTTGGCATCAAGAAAAACACTCAACCTGTAAAAAATAGAGTGATAACTGATAAGGTGTTGACATGGTTATCTCTGTCTGCAGCAAGGTGTAAATGAGACGCACATACTCCAGCTGTTTGTAATAATGACAATGGTAATAATGGTAATACAAAAAATGCCATGGTGCCCACACAGCAAACAAGTAACAGTAAGTGTGCTTAAACCAAACTTAAACTTAATTAATGTGTTAAACACTGACATATCTTTCATCTCGGTAGTAGGGGCTATAAATGCTCCCAACAACTCACTATGCACTACAGTTACAAGTTACAACAATTGCAGTTAAAAATACATCACATTATTATGGTACCAAAAAAATCACACGTCATGATTACAATGTAACATCCTGAAATGATTGAATGCAAGAACTTCGACATCAGCAGACAGCTGGTAGTTGTAAACTCTGCACTGAGAATTAGACATTGTTGTCAGGCCTAGAAGCTCCTGTGCACAAAAATGCAAACATACATTGTATTAGCTGTCTTTAACAGAAACTATATAACACTCCACAGAAAAACTGATCAACAGCAAAATACTGTTAAATACTACATAAAACACCTGTTTAAAATGGCCTATTTTAAAGGATAACCTGGAGAGGTCAACAATGTAATGTTAGAACTAATCTGGATTTTAATGAAGCAAAAAAATGACGGAGTGGCAGCAACATCAGCTCAATAATATGCTCGATAATCACTTGCGGCTTGCTCCAGACAGATGACCATGCCAGCACCTCATCACTCAAATATTCTGGGCTGGACACTCATCCTGGTGCAAAGTCAATAGTGTCAAAGCACTGAAGAGTTTTTTTGTGCTCTTTTGTAAGTATTGTTACAATAATCATATCTGTATGCCAAGAGTTTATTTTTAAAACCAATATGTTACACTGTTAATATAAAAAATGTGTATGTCTTTTGTGTCTGTCAATTCCTTGTACCACATACATGGCCACTTTTTTCAACAAAGCTTAACCAAATTTCGCACGTGGCATCCTTACATACCAAGCATGCTGCTAAAGGTTTTTGCAGATGTGCTGCAATGTGGTGCTAATATGGATTTTCCAACAGCCAATATTCCATCAACTGACGGGCTCAAGGCAGCTAGTAACATATAAGTGTGATAACAAAAATGCACAAAAAACTATGCAAAAAATACTAGTTGAATTGCTTCATATTGCAAAATAAGCATAAAGGTTACTAAATAATAACTTTTAACAACCCAACTCGAGCAATAAACCTGACCAGCCAAAGTCAGCATGGTTTTCGCCTTAAGTTAAAGTGTCCATGAAATAGAGCCAGCATGGGGCAACCAATGACGTGAACAATTATATCTGCCAACGCCGATGGACCGCGTGACCTGTATACCAAATGTACAGTCTCTACGTTAACTCACTACAAAGATGTGAAAGGCGAGAAAAAAAGCAAAAATGGAGTGGCTTGCAACGTTAGAAGTGCCACAAGGTCATTGGAAATACGACCATTTGATAGAGCGCATATGACATCCTATTCAACTTTAATAGAAACTATACGTCCATTTTGTACCGTTTTCGAGTATAGCAAGTTATTTGTTAAAAGGCCGACTTTAACCTACCCCAGATGCACTTCGTGCCCCCTGTAAAGTGTGATCCCGTTCAAATTTCGCCGTGATCTTTGGCATCAGAAAACTAGAGTCCCTGGGCTATTGTTTGGCTTTGTTTGCGTGATCTTATCTTTGGCCATTTTGATACAATACCAGAGTGTGACAGACACAGATACACACACAGACAGGCAGACACACAACGACAGCATATACCGTGCTAGCATGTCATCGTGCAATAAAAATGTGTTTTATATTATATACATTGTGTTCCTAAAAAGGGAGACACCAAACTCATGGCAGTAACTCAGTCAAATCTTAACAAATTTTTACTGTGCTATGCTACGCTAGCGCGGTATATGCGATAGGGATGTCTGTCTGTGTGTGTATCTGTCCGTTACACTCCGGCAGTGTATCAAAAATGGCTAAATGTAGTATTACGCAAATAATGCTATTGCCCAGTGACTCTAGATTTCTGATGCCAAAGATCACAGCAAATGGGAACACCCCCTATGGGGGCACCAAACGCAGGTGAAGTTGGTTAAAATCTTGTAAATTTTGGGGGCAGCATCCATATCTCTGGAACGGCTAAAGCTATAGATGTCAACTTTGGTACATAGGGAGATTATATCAAGTCTTGCCAAAGGGATGACAAAATCACCCCGAAAGGGGCAAGGTTTGGCTCACAGTGACCAATTTTTGGATGTGAAACTGTGGCATGCTGTTGACCGAGATCAATGATGCAGTCGACGATGGACCTGTGTTTGTCATACCTTGGACGGTCAATGCTAGTGCTGCTATACACTTCGATTTGTCACTGTATTTGTTGCAAAATTGCCTGTATAATATATCGACAACAAATTGACCAAGTTGAGTGTAAGAATTATCATTTAAATATGTGCTAATAACCGATGTTTGTCAATCTGTTTAGCAATTTGCTATCGACCGATGCTAACTGTCTGATAATTATACTCAGTGTGCACGATACTTGTCAGCATTCTTTCAGCGATAGATACGTTAGTAAATTTGTAGTAAAGTTATTATTAAACATCCCACCACACCTTGATAGTGTTGCTACACTACCTTGTGAAATATTTTTGTTGACAAATTGCTGTGTTTAAGGCTTAAGTGTAATGAACCACCATATAAGTCTCAGTTGCTTGGAACACAATAAATCAAAAATACTCATCCAGTGATTTTAGCATCATTTGGATCTGACAAGAAAAAAAGATATTTGTACTGCCATCAAGAATTCATACAATGACCGACTGTATGCGCCTTCAACAATCTAGCAGAAAGACCTAGTGGACCTTGCAGCAAAACACTTTTGCTCGCAAACAACATTCACTCATTTGTTTACGATGTCAGATAGTAAAGTGGTTATTTTAGTTTGATATTTTATCATAATTATGGAGGCGAGGTTAATGTGTCGTCGTTATTTGCTGCTACTACAACAGTGGCTGGCTGTCTTCAAATGTCATGACAAGCAAGTTCGTCATCTTAGCAAGACACTGCATTATGTCACAATTAACCTTCTTGCCTAAAACTTAGTAAATTATTTTGAGGTAGATTCAGCAGTAAGTTAGTTACTATTTAACAGTTTAAAAATTCCCATCACACCTCAGCATCGCCACAATATCTTGTGAATTTCCGATAATCACAATGCCTGCTTCAAATTACGAGTACTGCTTCAATTTCCTGACATTATTTGTGGTGGAATCTTTAATAATCACTTTAGTACAAATTTACTAACGTATTTATTAGTAAAATAATTTTAAAAATTGGTTAAGATCTGATTGAGTTTTGTGTCTCCCTTTTTTGAAACACGGTACATAAAAATGATAAAATATCCTAAAAATGATACCTGAATTAAACCATAATTGGGCTGGACCTGAGAGGCAGTTGTCGCTAATGATGAGCTACTAGCTGCAGCTGCAGATGAATTCTTTGTTGGCTGATAGCATGTGAGTGAATTCTTCGGCGTCGGCAGTGTCGACTTGCTGGTGGAACCTGACGGAACAGATGATGACTGTTTTGATTCCGTCACTGCATCAGACGTGACAGCAGCATCAGCTGATGCACAGACTAGTACTGTAGACGAGACTGAGAATGCTGGTACAACTCTGCTGGACTGCTCTGTACTTCTCGCACTCGATGTATTCGACTTAAAACTCGCAATCAAGTCACTGGTTGAACGTCTTTCTGACTGTATCAAATGATCACTACTCCCTCCCGACTCACCACCATCGGGTTTTGTTGCTGGCTGACAATAACCAAGACTTTCTTCTGCAATGCTACAGCGTCCTCTGCACTGCAGACTGCATGAATGGCTGGGTGTTAACGGTGTCCCAACAGCCGACAGGCGACACATGGACGCAGTAACTTCTGGCAGGCAATAAGATTCACCAGACTGTTTCTGACCACACAGCAAACTTGGAGAACTGCCTTCATTTGTAATCTCTGACGGAATACATAGCACTGTGGTTGAGCTTGTTTTCTCTTCATTGTGTACATCTGAAGTTAGTCTATACTGGTCGTTCATATCACAACTGACAGCAACAATGTTCCTGTTGTTGTTAGCACTGCTTGTTCTTGCTCGAGAAGTCACAGTTGTCCGTCTCTTAAGCTTCTTACACATCAGCTTTCGTTCTGCAGTCTGTGAATACCACTCAGTGTCACAATCTCTAATAGTTCTGGATTCATTTGCAGCATTGTTGCATGGTGCACTGGTAAAAGAAACTGATTTCAAATCAGTAGTGTCACCATAAGTATGGCAATCAATTTCTTTGTGTGATTTGCTTTGATCTGGTGAACCATTTGGCACATCAGTGTTGATATCAGCTCGATCTATCCTAGGATTATGTCTGTTTGCAGCAGAAGACACAGTCGCTGGTTTTTCACTTGACTCTCTGTTATTATTACGAGTGTTGATATCTGCAGCACTCTGAGTAAGATGCTGAGGAGAATTATGTGCCTGCGTATTATCATCATGTCTCACCAATGGAATATGATCAGATTCAGCAGTAACTGATGACAACAACTCTGAGGAAGTTTCAACGTTGAGTATATGCTCCTTAACAGCAGAATCTGTTTGATTTCTGTCTGTCTCACATAAAGGTGGATTAATAAAAGCAACCTCTGTTTGTGCATTCTCAACAGCAGCAACATTTGCCGTATGTTTAATGCCGTCCAACAACTCTCCATTCATGCAGTCAGTTGATCTTCCATCCTCACTTAGTATCTGGCTATTACACTGATTATTTAAAGACCTTGGGCACTCAACAGAATTCTGATTTGGAACTGAGCTACTAGTAACAGATCCAGTAACGATGCAAAGTCCATTGTTAGGTATAGGTGGTGACATAACTGACGCAAGATTAGAGTCGGTATCAGTCATGTGATCAGTTCCAGACACAGCTGTGTCGTGCTGCATTTCCTGTATCTCCCGTTCTAACAAAATGTGTGAGCATTCATCGACTACAGCTGCAGGAATGGACTCTTGAAGTGATATATTCAAACCAGTTTTGTTACTCGTGGCTAGTTGTTTTGTATCAGACTCGACTGCTGTTACCTCCACCAAGTTCCGACACAGTTCTCTTATGTCATTCACATATGCAACAGCAGTGTCATTGCTAATCTGTGATGTAGGCAAAGAAACAGCAGCAGGAACCAATGTAGTTGCAGGTGACGGTATTTCGTCACTAGATTGCACAACTTCACGATTAGGTAAAGTATCATTTCTGACTAGTTTGTCACATTTTGTCTGCCTGTGCATATGTTTGTCGACACCATCACTGTATGTGTTGGCACGTACATTAGTATCTATGTCCAATGACTGCTCGTCCACCACGTTGTTTTCCGTAAGCATGTTGTGTTTATACAATCGTCGCTTTCTACTGCCACATTTCGTTTTGTATGTCTTTTTAAACAGCACGTCAGATTTTTGCACAGTTTCTTTGTGCAGTGACGATCGTTTCCGTTTTGAACCAGGCAATGGATGTAAGTGAACAGAATTACTTTCTGGTGAACTCAATTTTTCCTTTGTAATAGGACTATGACCACGTAGCTGTGAATTCTTGGCATCATTATATGACAAAGTGTTATCTGTGTACGTCTCTTGACAAAGTGACTGAACACTCTGCAGCACCTCAGACGACGCTGCCATATCGACATTATTATGAAGTGAGTAGACATTTGCTATGCACAATTCACCCATGTTGTTTTCTACATTCTCTACACATGTAGTCATAACTGGCATATCTGCTGCACTCACAACTACAGCTATAGATAAACTGTTAACATCAGACCCCGAGTAAGCCATTCGTCCAGCATCAACGTAAGATGAGTCTAATGGAGACGGATCACTGCTGCCAGATATGGCAGTGGTGCAAAATATTTCGCCTGCTCTAGGTACCAACTCATCATCATGCCCGTTCTGCTGCCGGTCGTCAGAAGCTGTACTGTTTGACAAAGTGTCCAGTAATCTGTTCGGAGATAATTCACTGCCAGACGTACAGAAAAGATCTCGAACTCGATTGTACACAACAGACGGTAAACTAACATCGGATGAAATAGAAGATATCACAGGCAGTCCATCATATGCTTCAGTGGAGTCGACGACATTAACGGTAGGTCTGGCCTGAACCGCAGTGACGGTAACTGTTTGTGCCTTTGTACACAATCTGCCAGCACTGTAAATCATTGGGCTCATAAGCACACTGTCACAGTCACTGCTGACTGACACAACAGCAGCCGCACAATGCAATGGAGATAGCGGAAAGTCTGGCTGAATAACGACTGTGCCATCTGGAACATCGGCACGACTCACCTGCGTCGACTGATAGCAATATACATCACTCTGTCTCTGCAGCCGGGCAGTCTGCATCAGCATGTTAGTTGTATACAAATCTTCGAGAACGTCTTGATGGAAAACCGACATGACAGCACCATTATGATCAGCATTATCCTGCAGAACACATCAGGCAGTGTTGATGACCCTTAGTGCACCAACACAACACGACGGCATAACATTTCCTTACAAATTTTGCAGTCTACAGGGAAAACAAACAAGAATTTGTATGATTTGGTACCTCAGATGCCACAACATACATGACTGCATAGATATGTTCATGCATTGCTATTACCCACAATTAGCTCTGACGGGATGAAATTTTAACTAATGTAAACCACCAAACTCAATGTAAAATGTTCTAAATGCCACAGAAAAATACAACTACACTGTGTCTCAAAAAACGACACTGATGTAGCACACCATAACTTCAATGCACATCAACCAATTTTAATAATTTTTGGCAGCTAATAGCTGTGAAATTTGTATTATCATAAGCCTATTTAATTTTTTATGTTCGTTTGCTATTACTTCCATCATGTGCTGCAAGTTTACGAAGGCAGAAATGACTCATTTTTTGACATCATCGGTTGTTTGTCAACATGTATATTACTAAAGAAGATAAGACTCTAATTAAAAATTTGTTCACGTTAAAATACTACAATGCTTAGAGTTTCCTGGCCAAGGTGGGACATAGGCCTTGTCTACAAGTTGTTGCAAAAGCTGTGGGTTACTGGGTTAGTCGACCGTCGTCTCAGCAGCGCAGGGCAGACGACGCATATTCTAGCACAGCTGATACTACTGATCTTGTTTACGAACTGATCTTACATAAAAATGGCTAGGCGAGAAATGATATTTGCACACTGTACTTAATATTTTTTTTTAATAATATGACCTTATTGTCTACACAAACTTATTAAAATTGGTTAATCATTATCAAAGATATAGCAAGCTGAAGCATCGACTTTTCGAGACACAGTACTGAAAAGGCCATTTCCAGGATTCATGTTTCCCCAGGTAGTGCAGAGACATTCGTTAGAAGAGGTGAGATAACAGACAACCGTTCGATAGGGTACTCTCTCAGCAAAATTTCTGCCAAGAAATTACAAAATTGGTTGACGTAATTGAAGTTATAGTGTGCAACATCAGTGTCGTTTTACTGAGACTCAGTGTAGAATAAATACAATTTTAAGGTAAAAGTGAATTATAATGACAAAGACATTAGAAGCATAACATGCAATACTTATTTCAACAAATTGTACTGTGTTATTAACTAACAGGTTACTGGATAACATACCGCTGACTCTGCAGGTTCAAAAGTTTCCTGCTGTGCTAAATTGTCCAGAGGTCCACTGACTTCAGCATTATTCTCGCCAGAACTATGTTCGTCACATGACAGCTGATATCCTTGTGATGTACTTTCATCTGGCACGATGACTATGGCTGGTGGTGAAATATGATAATTGGCGCTATTCTCACGGTCTGGACACTGTTTTAGAGTGCTGGTGTTCTTTGGCTGGTGATGACAAAATACACTCCGAAAGGTAACTGCTGCACCTGGCAATGGTTCACAAAGAGGACTTTGATGCAAAGCAGCAGCAGCAGCAGCATCAGTATCAGTACATGTTGGGCTGCTCTGCATGTACACAGCCGTAACTGAGGGTAGAGGAATGGCAGATGATGTTGGAGCAATCCCACCATTAGGTCTCTCGCTATCCGCAGCCAACAGCGATTCGCCGACTTCCACTGCAGCATCAGCAACGGACACCGCACGACACATTAGCCTATCCACGTCAACACGGTCAGCCTGGACAGATCGATTCTGGAGATGCCCAGCAGTGCTTAGTGTTGCGTGTGGTGAAGAAGATGTTTCTTTACAAGTGACGACAGTAGATGAATTTGACTGCGTCATCTGAGACTGTTGTGCTGGCACAGTACTGACTGGAACACTACTACAAGCTCGTGGTCTCCATTCTACATTCGACAGACCACGGTTAATTTAAAACGTTACTAAATAACTGGGTAGTGCATTCTTTATAAAAAGTACAATACATATGTTAAAGTATAGGCATCTAAGGTACATCAACGGCATACGTAAACAAAGATGCCATAATCTGACGGCATAACTGCACACAGAAAGCCAGTTAAGGTGAACAAAACACGACATGTTGTGTTCAAAGATCAGATATGCAACAACATTCTGTAAAAACCAAACTTGCTATATTATATATTCATCTCTGCATGCTAAACATAACACTTCTAATGTCACAAAATGTGTAACTTCATATCTACATGTTAAAAATTAGCAGCATGTAAAATACTCAAATGACAATTTATTGACAGTAACTACTAAGCCACTTGAAAACAGAATATTTTACACTGTCTATGTCAACTAAAAAAAGAACTTGATGTTTGACTTTTTCACAGCTCAGATTACGTTAAACAAATATGCAAATCAGAAGCCAAAAACAGACAGCGTACCGGCAATGTTGCTGAGAGTTCTTTCATCGTCAGAACTGATCAAAAAGTGCTCGGTGCAAATTCTGGCGGCTTGATGTTTGTCTGTGATACAGCGGCACTGAAACTGGCATGATGGATGTGGCGGAGTGCATGGATGAAGATCTGAACTCTCAGCATTCATCTCCGCCAGCAGCTGCGTCAATGGAACTGCACTGTATTCACTGTCGTCAGCAACATCTGGGTCTGACCTGTCGCACAACAAAACTGACTTTAACCAACAACTCAGATGTAATTTGTTAACAGTTAACTGCCACACGGAAGTGAATTAAGTGATAAAAACACCTATTTACTGGCAGATGGTTGACAAATAAAAACATTACACTAATAGCAATAGCAAACACTCAGACTGGCAGGATACACAATATTTAGAACTAGAAAGCCCTCACTTGAGGTTGCACCGACCAAGTTAGTACAACGAACATAACAACAACCAAATTGAACCAATAATATGTCATGTCCACACATCCACAAAATATGTCACCTCATCTCATACTGTGCAGTCATAACATTATTATATCATCCTACAACTGAGAACTTTGACCTACGACTCTGACCATGTAACGTGACCTCGGCAGTGTCAAGTTGAACTAGCATGGGTCAAAGATCATTTCATTCTAAGTTACTGTCTGGATCATAGACATATCAGACCCACTGCTATGCCTGGCACACTAAAGTGGTTGATACAAAGTACATACACAATAATTCATGTTATGACAAATATGCATAAAATCTACATAAGTATATGTCAAATTCTTACATTAAACTACAACTGTTTAGTGGTTTTGAAGTCAAATAAAAAATAGTCAAAATTACTGTTTGTTTACTTATTTAAAGTTCAATAATGTAGAACTTACCCAGTCATATTACGTTGAACTTGATTCAATAGTGGTTCAAAACATGTCCTACAGCAGACAATGCAAACTATGTACGATTATCGTGAACAACGCATATACATCAACAAAAAATTAAACAAAAGGATACCATATGTTCATTGTTCAAAAACTGGTAAGCTGTAAGGTAGAATATTTATGAAGAAATGGAAAATAAGTTTTAACCACATTTTTCTGACATCAGAAACTCAAGTGAGAACTGAATCCACATTATCTCAATGACATCCACTGCCTAAACTATACTAGAAATGCATGGCAAAGCCTAGCATATAGCTAGCATGGCCTAGCAGTGTTGCCTCCTAGCCAACCTAGTTAAACTAACCACACTACTGCTAGATGCCTACTGTACACATTCTAGCCTTGTGATTTCTGGGGCTACTGGACTGAAGCTCACCAAATTTGAAAAGATGTAGATGAATCATAGCAGCTGTTAATGTGAACGTCAGCATTGCGATATTCCAATTCACTGTAGAATCTGTAGAATGCCAGCGCAAATAACGAAGGTGGTATATGTCAATTTTCATATTCTCCCTAACTTAATTGGTTACCACTTCAGACAAGCAAATCATGGAAAATATTAAAGGTGACCGTCATGTGCGTTGACACACCCTTTCATTCTATTTTGTAAGTGACCAAACATATTATTCCCATATTGTGCTGGCATTCATCCCACATCTTATAAATTGCTCACGAAATTCATCCACAGACTGGATAAATACTTTTTATGGACTGTGGGCTACTGCATGCTGAAGATGACTTACTGCTGAAAAATGACTTTATAAATTATTTTCAAGCTAGTGTGACTATATTTTGCATGGTGAGATAAACAAATCTGTAGCCTTCTGCTGTGGAATTTTCTTGGGATTCCATATACCAAAAAGTATTCAAAGTGGTTTATTGTTGAGCATTCACTGTGTTATTAAAAATAAAAGAATAACAAATTTTATGGATCACACATCATTTGCAAGTCATCTGCAGCTGCATGACTGCTACACAGCGCATGCAACTTAAAATATCAAAAACTGCTAAATATTAGATTAAACACAAATATACAACATGATGTATAATGTATTTCACTGTATGAACTCACCAATACTTATCATTGTCCTTGAAATCAAACCCTTGTTGCAGGTTAAACAGAGTGCAATCTGTTATTACCAGCAAAAGTTCAGGATGATCATGCTACACAAAAAACAGAATGTAACAGTTAATATACACATAAGCCCCGAATGTCAGTTTATTCATCGCTACCCACATGTCTATCAAAGCTGAAATTTTTGTCAAAATCGGTCTAGCACGTTCTTTTAAAAACTAGAATACCTAGCGGTATATGGTCGTGCCTCTATGGGTGTGCCAGTCAGTGAGCTGCAATCAACACTGATGCCCACGACGGACTGTGATTGGTCGGCGATTGGGCCTCCGACACATTTTTTTGTCACGGACAGAAACATGACTACTTGAGTCGCGCCTCGCAGCATGCGAGAGGCACGACTAATAAAGAAAAAAAAACATCGGCAAAATATGTAGCTCATCGGACAAACATACCACACAGGCTAACAATAATAAAAGGTCAAATACCGGTATTCAATTTTGTAATTGCTGAAGCAAGCAACTAATGAATTGTGTAATTTCAAGTCTGTTTAATTGCAAACAGTTTTTGAGCCAATTAACATGACAAGTACTGGTACCAGCAAATCTATTCCAAATCAAAGCAACAACAAATTAAACAAAAAAGTTATGCAAACTGAATGACTACAATGCCACACGGAACTGTGGACACAAATCAACAACATTAACAGTGTTGCAGTATTGAGACGATGTTAAAAATGTTGTTTTAGACTTGAACATGATCTTCATCTCCAACATCTTGGTCTTCATCTTGAACTTCTCAGTCTCAACTTACCTTAAAGGTGAGATATGACCTAAATTGTGTTAAAAGCGCCGTTAAACGCCAATCAACCATCTTAGTCGAGATCAACATCTCGGTCATGTTTTACATATTTTAAAAACCAAATAAAACATTTTAGAGATGTATTCATACGCCGTTCTCAGCAGGTACGATCTCAACATGGTACTTTTTCAATATCACAACTGAGTGCAGCCAGTCCATCTGAGAGTCTTCTGACCTACAGCCAATCAAACATCCAAGTCTATACCAATAACCTTGTCCAGAAGCACTAGATATATGCCAAATACCAAACCCGATTTTATCCTGTAATGGCAAATAATAAGTGAAATAGAATTTGTCCTAGTTTGACCAAAACATAATAACTGACAAGAAGAAACTTCAGCAGCTCATAAAAGTTAACTGGCTGATGAATGGGACAGACAGCCAAAAATATGGAGGCAATGGACAACCTAATAAATTGCAACTGGTGAATAATAAATAAGTTCACTATTAACCACACACAAATGCAGTTGTAACTGTCACATCCAGGGTTAGCTGACTGCCTCCTTGATTCTCATTCTACTCTACCATTCCTCAAGAATAGACACTTTGTGACAACTCTCCATCCAATACTAGTACCCTCTTAGCTGATTCACAAAATACGGCAAACATTTACTATTTAATAATATTATTTACAATAAACTACATGTTTTAAACCATATTCTTCCTGACACCAAAGACACTAAATATCATCTCAGGCCTAGAACCCACAACCTCAAGCTAACAGTTAAGAAC
>Ga0209782_1001049_pt1 | contig 13759 bp, 10 predicted proteins | sample WorMetmaBAHAMAS1_FD_187390 | JGI IMG/M metagenome (GOLD analysis project Ga0209782, IMG submission 187390) | Marine gutless worms symbiont microbial communities from Max Planck institute for Marine Microbiology, Germany - Inanidrilus... | ecosystem: Host-associated > Annelida > Digestive system... | reverse complement strand
GGGTGGCATTGTGCAGGGGGCGGCATTTGGAGGGGCAAGTGCAAAAATATGGAATTTTGAAAAAGCATAAATTTGCCCAATTGCATATAGACCTAAACAATGAATGAAATGCGTCAGTTGACACGTCTTACTTTATTATAGCTCAGTGGTGGCATAGATGCTGCACACTGGACCATTTTATATTATATACATCTTTATTCACCATAATGGTAGATAGAAACACAATAGAATCTTGGTTTATTTACTGAGTTAAGTTGTGACATAATTTATGACGTCATCATCAAATTCGGGTGTTTACGTTTTCCAATCTGATTTACGGGGGGCAGCGTTTGTGGCAACACGAGACATTTTCCCCGGGCGCAAACACCCTTGTGCCGCCACTGGCTGAAGTGAATGTTGACTGATGAGGTCGTCCGAAATTGGTTGCTTTTATACCCTTGGGCACGATACCAAGTTCCAGCTCACAGCTCCAGGTTGGGTGATCCAGAGTTTGCTTACATCGAGGTGTAACTTGATTCATCTGAGATGGTTGCGAAATGCCAAAAAGCTCTTCGGTTCTTCGGGTTTCCTCATAAGTTTGAATCGCAGATATTTACAGCATAGTTCTATATCAGTTTTTTTTGGCAGATATCTACATCCATTTAATGGCCTCTTTTCCAGGACAACCTGGTAAGCTAGTACCAAAAAGGCAGAAGCAACGAATCAAGAGATGACGGCGTGGCATTGGCATCATCTGGACCATATGCAAACTATTTGCACTTCGCTCCAGATAGACAACCACACCAGCACCCCATCACTCAATTTTTAACAGCTGGATGCCCTTCCTGCCGCCTAACCAACAGTGTCAAAGCACTAAAGGTGTACAGCGTCTTGGTGACCTACGTTTGTCCGTACCGCATCAAACAAAGCAATAAAAGAGTCATTATCAAACATGTTTTTCATAGCTTTTTAACATGTTCTATTTTCAACTGTAATACTCCACATCTGTAGCCTACAAAACAGCATAAACTTCACGTCCACATATGGACATCTGCATGTTAACACGGTGCATTAGCATTCTAGTAGTAGACACGTGGTTTGCATTAAATGACGTCAGCTAGTAGTCTTGTACCAACACAACTTCTACACACCTGGCCGCGTTCAGGCACGTGAATTATGTTGCGTACAGCATCTCGGTGACCTACATTTGTCTGTACCACTCTGAAGTGATCTGGCTCATAAATCCTACATAAATACATTCAATATACAAAACATCACAGTTGTCGTATTGCTGCCAATAAATCTTATAATCTGTCTGTCAATAAGCTCTGAGAGCATTGTCTAGTACTTTTAGAAATAATTTATTAACTTTGCACGTTTCTCCTAAAATTATGCATCCTGAGTGGTGGGTGCTGGCATGGTTATCTGTCTGGAGCGAGACTTGCATATGGCCCTGCCACTCAGTATCTCTTGCTTCAGTAAAACCAGATTGGTTTTACTTTTCCAGTATCAACTCACCCAGATAGTCAGAGACAAAGGGCCATTAAATTTGTGTGTGTAGATTAGCAACAAATGTTCGGGTGACCTCTTGTCCTTCTCCTCAGAAGTCAACTGGCAGATCAATAAAAGTTACTGTTCTGTCAGTTACAGACAGTGGATCAAGTTCCCTTCAGTGCGCTGATACTGTACACTGGGTAACAAACATGAAGGGCTCTGTAAAAAACCTGCATTAATCAGATTCTTTTGGAACCAATACACAATAACATCAAGAGGCAACTGGTAAACCACAGTCATCATGAGAATGGTCACTAGAACGGTGCAGTGTGTGTAACGTTTTGTAAAAACAATGTAGCTGCTACCTGATGATCTTCTGCACACCGGCAACAATGGCACCACTCAACGTGTCGATACACAGAGCAGTCACCATGTCTTGCGCCGACAGAATCTGCTCGCAGTCATTCAGTCCATCACTGTTCTGCAGAACACACACAGCCACGCTATCCATTACCAGTGATCTACCACCATCTACTTCATGACATACATCAGTTGCCGAAACTGTCTCCAGTCCTAGTATTCTTCATTTACTGACTTCAGTATCACTTGGAAAGGTTAATACCAGGTGGCGAATACCAACCTTTTACAGCCGGGGCAATGGCAGGAGATGCTGCCGCTGCCAGGTGGCAGGTAACTGTGTGATTCCACATGGAATGCATGTGGAAATTACCCCCATAACTGAAAGCTATAATCATCATCATTATAACCTTTACTATTTCAGGCACTAAAGCCCATATAATACTGAGTACTAAAAAATAAACAAACCACCATTTTTAGTCACACTGCATAGAGAAAATGGTTATATGTGGATACTTTGTGATGCCATTTGTTCTTAAGCTTGTTATTGTCGGAGATTACGATGCTGCTGCTGCATGCAATTATGGGTGCCGCTGTCTTGAAGTGGCATCCATGGTGGTGCACTGCTACATGTGACGTGGCTATTATGCACAATCAATATTGTTCAGTAATACAGGGTTACATTTAACAGTAAACAGCTGATAGCAATATCGTGAATAATGTGAAGCTACAACAGACCCAAACACGAATAGTTCCATCATCAGAACCAGTCACCCAGACATTCCTGACTGGGTTCCAACAGACGCTGACGACTTCACCAAAATGACCCTGAAGGGTGTTCAGCAAGACCATTGCTGAACCGACAGTTGAGAACTGACGAATGTACACCATGTGATCGCTGGTAGCGTATGCAATTTCATTTCTGTAAAAATGTAACAATCATCTCTCATGTCATTTCTTGAGCAAATAAACATATGTATGTATCATTGTTCAATGTCCACTGTGGTGATTGCCATGCTATGAATACTGTAAAAAGTCCTCATGTTGCAAAAGCAAAAAACAACATCAACGATAATGAAAACTCTGTCAAATATATTACTACATTCATCAAATGCACACATAAAACACAGCTTAAAGTTAAGTATACTGTTCACAAATAAGAATTCTTTGTGGCAAATAAAAAGCTTTTTGTTCAATGGTGTAAATAGTACGTAGCATTTTCACAGGTATTACATAAGTGTAACTGTACATTGCAGAAATCACACAAGCCTGGTTGGGCAGTAGGCCATGTCCATAATGACTCCATCACAGGCCAATTCCACTGCTTTGACATCGTATGAAACCGACTGGTTGCGAAATAAATCTTGCAGACTACATTGCAAATAGAAAACAATCACACTAGTGCAGTACACATAGTTGCAGTCACTCAAAGTAAATATTAAAAAAAATAAAGGTAACCAACAACTGACAATCTATGTTGTAGCAGCAAAAATCCGCATGCAGAGTGAGCATAGAACTTACACACCAGCTTCCAGATTCCAAATACACAGTCGCCGATCCCAGCCGCCGCTCACCTAAACATGACATCAACATCATTGCAACAACTGCCAGCTTATGTTTCTCATTGTATGACATCTTCTTCACATCCAGGCTAAAATAGTCAGGCTGGGTATCCAAAGGTCTCTCCAGGAATACTGCTTAAGGCATTTTTATAAGCTGCAGGCCAATGCCGCTCATAAATGAAGGCACAGTCGAACAACTACAAAGAACATCAATGATCTGCACTGCACCGTAACAGACGTGTGACGGCAATATGCAAATGATTAGGGGCACCAAGATCAGCACCACACATATCTTCCGAGTCATGAAATGCCAGACAACAGGGAAAAGCCCTACCATCCTAATTAATTCAGCCGACATTTCAATGTAAGAAATAATTGATAAATATGCCACGATTACGATGATGAACTGGAGCATAGACAACACATATTACGTATGTACCTCATGGCATGCAACGTGATGTGGGTACAGTTACAGGCGAGCTCTTTACGCCATGCAGCAGGACATGATGATCAGCCGCTAGCTGCTGCTGTAGAGACTGACATCAGAGTGCCAGTGTAAAGGAGTGAAAGCCCTCCCTCAGGAGTCAGTTGGTAGATCAACAAAAGTCAAGGCCAGCAGGTGATGTTTCAAGGCTGGAGTTCCCTTTAATGGATGTCACTGATGGCTAAGTCATAGGAAGGGCATCTCACCCGTATGAAACTTGCTTCAATTATCAGACAATACGGAGATTGACTCTGACCTACTCGAGTAATTTCAGAAAGGAAGACCAACTTAAAACTGTGTATAGGGTGTGCCAATAAAAAAATCCCATAGAAAAAATGCTGTAATTCTGCCAAGGTAGTATGGATTTGAGCGAAACTTTCAGATTTTGTACGTGAGTATTCACGTGCCTTATCCTGCTAATTTCATTGAAATAGCTGGGATGGTTCAACAGATACAGCACTTTAAACTTCAAAATTCATTTTTTCAAGTGAACATGCAGTTACAGATTGAATATTCATGAATAACAAATAAAATTTTGCACAGCTTTTCATCAACAGTTTAAATGTTTCAATCATAAGTGTCAGATGCCTAAGGCTTACTCTGTATTTATACTGAGTGTTCACAATGTCAGTGTTCACCAGTTGCAGCAACACACGATCGAAATCTGTTGCAAAATGATACAATTGTCTTATCAGTGAACTCGTGAAGCAAATCATTCTGTATCGTCGACAAAATGGTCTTTCAGCTTGGAATGATGTTGGCCAGCTTTGGCATGTGTCTTTGATAGTGTTACAGTGATAATCCATTGGCATATAGATATGGGGCATTTACTGTTAGTTTTACATCAAAATTGCTGTTTAATTATTTGTTCAATTAGAAAATTGTACTTTTAAGTTCAATGGTTGTAATTTCTAAACAACAGCAAATATTGAAACGGAATTTGCGGCATATGTGGCTTGAATCCTCCTCTGTAAAACCTGCTAATTTGGTGCTGTTACAGTAATGAGATAATGAACGTTTTCAAAGGGATTGTTTTTATTGGCACACCCTGTATATATATGTGCTTCATGTGCTATTTGCTACTCACATTTTAACTGTCAGTTTATTCCTCATCACAGTTTATCACCTAAAAATTTCTTACTGCCGTCAACAAAAGTATACTATCGTATATGCATATCATCGCAACACACTCATCAGTTACTCAATTAATTACTGCACAGCAGCATCAGCATGCTAACTACCAGGTAAGTTCCAGTCTTCGTCTGTTCTCTGCCAACGACAACCAGTGACGTCACCGTTGACTGATGCTCGGTGAAGATGTACTTGCAGACGAAACCCGCGACTCTGTTTGTTACTGAGTCATCAGGCTGATACTAGCAGACACACACGGCAGATAAACAACACTGCATCCACAAAAACATTCTGTGCACTTCTGCTCAGCCAGCCTGGGACAACAACAAAGATTCACACAAAAAACTTCTAGTAAAAAATTGTACAAATCACATGCCATATGCCTGGCAACAAAAAAAACTAGAAAAATCTGCAGTCATATGGACATGCAGACTAATGCCTCTAACCCATCTTCACCCTAACCCCAACCTGTCCTTTGACGTTTTGACCTCTGCATCAATGCATGCATAGCATCTGTTATCTCTGCGAACTTTGATAGTAATAGCTCAAGCGGTTTACCTTCTGCAGCACACACAAACAGACACAGAGACAGACAGACAAGCTCATAGACACAACTGAATGCCCTAGCCACGACATGGCGATAGCCACCAGCATGGTTAACAAAACCAACGAGCAATTCATCGATCCACAATAATATTGTGCAAAATTTCTCATCTACTTCTCACATCACTCTTTGTGGACAGCAGCCGAAGCACCTAGTGCACATGCTACTGACAGTTTGTCGGCCTGCAACTCCAATGTAAAACATTTTACATGTTTCTGCAAACGATAAAAAGAGTTAACGGTTTAACCTTATGCAGCTCCACAGGCTCCCCAAAGATGAATTATATATCACCAACATAATAGCAGAAAAATTACCGCAACAAGTGATATGATGTTCTCTTCTATTCTCCATATGCCTGGCATAATTGAATTGTTATGACATTTATAACACTTAATTGTCTACTAAGATCTGTTTGGCCAGTGAAAAATCAACCAATATCCTTAAATAATATCTTTTTAAGCCCAAGGCAAAGCAAGTTGCTTTTTCTAGGCCACATAAAAACATCAGCATGCCAGTCAGCAGCCTGCAGTATCCAGATGTTCTCTTTTGATTCATGACTATTTTTACACAAACTGTCACCACTGTTATCCTAATGCCAGTTCTGTTCACACGAAGTGGCTTCAAACTGACTGTTTAGCAGAGTTGTAACAGGCAGAAGCCTTTCTGACATCAAAACCATTAACGGTATTTAATACACTATAACTAAGGATCAGTAATAGAAAATGATTAGTAGGCAGAAATAATTTTTTTGCTACTTCACATGGCACAAAAACACACATTAGTAGGCCTACGACAAACTGCATCTAAACCTTACTGCACGATGGTTCTCTGATAAAAAATTTGCCGAGCTGCTCAGAAGAATCTGAAACTGCTTATCAGCCCTCAAATTTTTCTTTGTTGCTTCAAGTTTGAGCTCCATCTTCTTTAGAGCTTTAACTGCATCCTCATCAAAGCCCCAGACATCTGTAAACACCATGCAAAGATGTACGGTGTTCCAAAAGAAGGAAGACACCAACTTATGGTGTTAACTCACTCAATTCTTAACCGATTTTCAAAATTCTTTCTAGTAAATTTGCTGTTCAGGGTAACTTCAGCTCCCACCACACCTTATCTGTCGCTAAACTACCTTGTGAAATATTTTATCAGAAAACAACCAAAATCTGTCATGATTAACAATAAATCAATAACAGCCATTACTTTCCGTCAGGCCTGCGGTTACTTCCATAGCTTTCACCAGATGACGCCAACCATCTACAAACTTGTTATTGAGAGTTGGGCCCGGAGCTGATCCTAGTGTACAGGCAGTCAGACCACAGGTGACTTTGTCATCCACCGGGAAGTATGGGAAAAGTTTACCTTTTTTAGACAGATATTAAACTGGTGTAGACTGATTTAACTTGCTGACTGAAAAAACACTGGGGATTGTGAGCAAATGTATTCGTTTTGCAGCAGGTGCATATACTTGACCATTCTGTGGGTTTCTCAGTATAAGCACTCTGAATACCTTTTTGTCAGTGAATAAATAATGCTCCTATCACTAGATGAGTGCTTTTGAGTGACTATTTTAGCTGACCGAATGTTGCATGGAAGTTTTAGTCTTGTATGGCAGCTAGCTTTATGCAATTCTTGAGCACGGCAATTTCTGGCACACACAAGGTAGTGTAGCAATGCATTTCAGGTGTGGTCACTCGCTCTGAGCATCAAGAATGGACGACGCAAGCAGAGGCAATGCTGTCTACTTGCCGAGTCATGCAGCTCATCCACACAGATCACACCACGCAACTTATAAAGCATGCCTCAATCTGTCAATTTCACTGATGCTGTAACTTCTATGTATAGCAGGGGCGTTTATAAGGGGGAGGCACAGAGGTCTGGACCCAAAATAAACTTTTTGGAGAATCAAATTGAGCCTCTGGGATGAAATTTTCATGATGGTAAGTTGGTTTTACACAAAAAAACTGCACATTAGTACATATGACCAACAAAATTTTTTCCAGTGACCAGCACCCCCCTTCAGAGACCCCTGCCCCCCAAAGTGGAGGTGCTATAACCGCCCCTGATATACATGACTGGCCTACGTGCTCTCATCACTCGATACAAGACACTATATGCAACTGGTACAGCTTCTTGAATGTCACCTATGTACAACCATATAACAAGGATTTTAAAACAACAGGAAGTAAATGGTAAACAAATATAATTTACAAAAGTGCACAGTGGTCAGCATAAGCCAAGTCCAAGAAGAAAAAAGGACGGCACTAAGGGAAGTGGAAGGTCTGCCGGAAATAGTCGGTCTTGTCCCCATAGACAACAATTTAGTCACAATAATGATGCCATATTTGCTCTACGAAAGCTTGTTTAGTCTTTCAAGTGCATTACTTGCTTTTCAGGCCTTCCAAGTCTGCTGGGACTAAGGACACCATTAACATACATACATACATACAAATTTAAATAGCGCTAAAATCACGGAAATGAATCCGATGCTCAACAGTGAGGCTAGATGACAGCATATTGCTCTATAATCACAGCATATTATAAACTTCATTTATTCACCCGACTGTGCTATAGCAAAGACAACTCACATATAAAACCGTTTTCACATGCAGCGATCAGATAATCCAGCTCTTCTACAAAGACTATGCAAATGATGCTCACATCCGATCCAAGTTTTTTCGGTGCCTGACATTACATTACATAACTGTTTCATATTTGACACAATTATTCTATAAACACAAAACAATAAGATCAATGAATTATCCAGATTACAAAACAGTGAATTTAGTGTTATTATTTTTTTTAGTTAGCTTTTTATACGATACAACACAGTAGAGATTGCTTCAGATATTTACCTAAAATGTATTTTTTCGTTCGACATAGTGCATTCACGGCATTAAATGTTCTTGACGATAACTGCGCTATATAAATCTTCTTACTTACTTACTTAACACAATATAATGGCTGCTCAGTTAATGCAAATACACTGTCCACTAGCATATTACAATGGTCTAACAAATTTTTTTGCCAAACATGAAAGAGAAATGTATGAATGAAGTTCTGGTCTCCTCGGACAACTTTACCTATCCATTTATATGTCTATCTCCAACTGCAATAACACAATGTAAACCAGTCACATCACAGTAACACAAGCACTGTGCAGTGTAGCAGTAAGGTACTAACAACAAATTACCATAATTCTAGGTGAACTTCACACAAAGAGTAACGTGAAACAATGGAAACTTTAGCAAAGACATAATGCATATTACAAGAGTTACACTGATGAAAGCTCTGGCGTTCAGTAATAATCAACTTCCTCAAATAAGTTACATGGTCTATATTCACAAAAAAAAACGAACTACCTTTGGGATCAGTGGAACATTATACATGTAATGCGATTTAACTGTAGACTGAAAGCCTTGATAAACAGCAACATTTGGCTGCTGCATAATTTCTCTCTGTAAGTCTTCTTTTTCCTTGTCAGGTCGCCGCCGTTTTATCGTTTTCCGGGTGTCTGCCAGTGTCAACAATTCTTTGCTAACAGTTCATACAATTAGTGTCACTTGTTGATTTGACGAAAGCACTTGCAGCAGCAGCAGCAACATACAGTGGTTACTGATATCAATAAATAACCAGATGTTGCAGCAACATGTGCAAACTGACTGGCATTATTTTAGCATCACTGTGTTAACTGACATATATTTCACTTTAATTTCAGCTCTGGGCACATTTAGTATTAGGTGAGTATACTAGGTTTATGCATGCCAGTTAAGTAATAGTTATAGTGGCTCTAAAAGTAACCAACACTACTTGCAATCGAACTACTTGGGAGATCTAGGAGCTCAAATGAGCACTCTGTCGTTCTACAAACAAGATTGCCAAAAGTGATTTAAGACGAGGCTACCTCCCCACCCCTAGTGAATGGTGATAGACCCACTCATGGCCACACACAATCATTCAACTGTATTTGCCAGGTGACGCACTGCGCATGCCCAAGTAAACCTACCTGTTACTTTATTGTCACACAGTCAGATAATAATTCTCATCTCAGCCTGCTGAAGTGACATGTAGCATACAAATAACTTAGTACATAGCTCCTGTACAACTTCCCTCTAATAACGGAGACATCCACAATTTGCTTAAATTTGTTCACTTTCATACTCTAGACTTCACAGCTGCATCAGCATCTCCATCTACACTCAGCGTGTCACGCAGGTAACAGAACTTATCTTATCCACTAACTCCAGGCGTTCATCATCACCAATATCCACACTAGCTGGCTCATTGTGCGGCCTACACCAAAAAAGACCGGATCGTTTTAATCATGCTATCATTTACATTGTGTCAACTACCAACACCTCTACCACAAAAACACATGGACATCTTCCAGTATTCTGTATCCATTTATGCCAAATAAATTACAACTATCTTTCCATCTTGTCATTTGTAAACACGTGACATCTAACCATCTATCAGCCAATGCCTTTGTAAATTAGGAAGGTTACTTACAAATACAGAAAATTAGTTAAAAGATTTATAACAACAGTATATGTCACCTAACCATAACTTTTTATAATTTCAACTACTGGTAACATACCAATACATTACAAAATATAAACGCAATCTGGGGCAGTTCTAGCAGCTAAACTTTGGGGGGAGGCAGTGGGGGCAGGCATGTACATACGGAGGATGGTCAATGGAAAAATTTTGTCGGTCATACGTTCAAATAAGCACTTTGTAAAATAAAGTAACATATATCACTAAATTATCATCCCAGATGTCCAATTACACTCAATAGATATTATGTTTGAATATGGCGCCATGCCCCCCTGGCCCACCCTTAGAACTGCCTGTCCCTGGTGTAAATTACCTATAAATGAAATAATTTGACTGTGACCGTTCCCACTTTGTCAGTGTTCCATTTACATCACCAGTGAAAAATAGTATAGGAATCTTTCTTGCTGCAAAAAAAAACAAATTAATATCATTATGTGTGCTGTACTAGTTATCCAGGCATGATATTAGGACATCAGTAATGATGTCAAATCAACAGATAAATCTATTAACTATAAAGCCCTCATTTGAGGTCATAATGACCACTTAAACATCTGGTTTTTAGCGCGAGATGTAATATATACATCTCGTGCTTATGCTACGATTTCAGTGTCCATCTGTCTGTCCATCTGTCTGTGACGGAAGTGCATTGGCGCATTATTGCTAATTTAGGTTTCAAATTCCGATCCCAATTTAATGTGCATTGCGGTCGCGGTGCACGCGGGCACGAGCACTGAACTATTTATAGATCAGTAAGCGCGAGGGAAGGGATCATTGCTGGGAAGAGTGGAGGGATCATCTCGCGCTATGCTAGCCACTGCTAGGCCCTCTTGTTACAGGCTGGGATGCCCTTCCTTCTGTGAAATTCAAGACGACATAAAAAGCCATCAACATAGCAAGTGAACAAAGAACACAAACTGTTCAATCAGTACTAATGCAACTGTAAACTAGAAAGATGTGCAGTCGTATTGACGTGCAGACCCATGCCAATAGCCAGCCCGAACCCAAGGACTTGCTATGGAATAATGGAGTATATGCATACTGACATTGGTTTTAACAACATTTTAGAGCGCTGACAGACTTATAAACACACAAAGTCACAGACATAACAGTTACCTTATTCACACCTCAGTAATTATATTGTAAATACATACATGCTTACTCACTATAAGCAATGGAGTAAATAGGAGCATCAAACATCAAAGCTGAAATACAACCATACGGGTTAAACTTCCAAATGAACACTTCACGTCGAGTTGTTGACGCTGAAAAAACAACACAAAGATACAGCCCAAGAAAGTCAAGTTATATATCAGCTGCCTAGCTGTATTTGTAAATTATCATTTAATACTCTGTTAGTGCCGTTATTGCTCAGAAACTCAGCCACAGCTGTCAACTAAAAACAATTTTCTGGTACAACTTTGTGACATATAATGTTGCTACATGCAAGAGCTGAACCTCAAAATTCATTAAGACCAAAAAAAAACTATCAAACGTCATATATCTGCCACAAAAGAACAAGAATGTACAGTGAAATACAGTGAAATAAGCATCACACCGGCAACTTGACCAGTCTCCGGGAAATGCCGCAACAAATGCAACTGATGTTTATATGGATCCAAATACTGAAATGTACTGACATACCGTGACACCTACACATAACCAAACTTCAACCGTAAGTAATGCAGTATGTAAGCATTGTGTTCTACCCTATTTGTTGGTCAATAGGCACTCTTAGCCAAATGGTCCAACAATCAAAAAAGGTTCAACAGGAACTTCTAGTAACTCTAGTGAAGTAAGATCTTGCAGTATTCTACCAAATACTTCTTCAAAGTCTACACTAGCATAGTTAAGTTTCTTTCTTTTATATCTCAGTATGTCTTGCAAGAAAGATAGCAGATGCACACATCAAATAAATGTTGCAAAAATACTAATCTAAAAAGATAAAAAAAAACCTTCAGTAATAAAATCTTCGACTGATGATGTGACATAATGTCCTGGGTATCATGACATAAAGGACTCTAACTAAAACAGTTTTTTTGTGGTCAACGGACGGATTTAACTTAAGCAACATAAACTAATGCAGTAAGGGTCTTAAGGAACAAGGAACGAACATACAAGATAAAAATTTATTGCAGCACATACATTTTCACCAGTCTTGGGTTCAAAGAGATATGCATCTGGTGTACCACCAGCTGTCCACAGGGCACGGCATCGAAACACATAGCAGATGGCACTAACCGACGATACAAAACCTGTCAGATGATTTATAAGAGCCCCATCGGATGACCATATGCAAACAGTTTTGTCAAGTGACCCAGTAACTACCCTAAATCACAAAAGCACACACTAAGTCCAATTGCAGTTCTGGAACTTAACATTACATTCAAAATTTACAAAACATAACTCGGCTAAAAAATTCCGTACTTGAATCTTAGTCAGGCATGACAAAGTTCTCATTTGCGTTCCACAACATTTGAACTTCTCCTTTCTCAGAATATTCAACATCTGATGTAATGTACATAGTGTCAGCAAAAATAACAAATGAGTCATTTGTAATAACGACACACGAATGTGAATTCTGGCTAACTTTGTCACATTCCTAAATCTCAGCTATAAACAATGTATTCCAGATATACACAGGATCAGCAACCTTCGTGCCAATGATTGACTGCTCACATTACTGTCTGACAACAACCATTAGGTGAAAAATCATAGCAATAGATCAATCACTCATCACTCTCTTACACAAGATACTTTTATGTGTCTCCTCGAGACCTTCTTCTTGTCTTCCTACTAGCACACTTTGCTGCATTTGAGGTGCTTGACAAAAACACGCTATACAAGTTCACTGTTGTTATGTTATGTTTAGTCATGCGCAGTAGAGCAATATCCACTGACAGACCTATACACTGTGGTTCAGAGAAATCAGGACCCTTGCTATATTTTCCGAATAATTTTAACAAATATTGGTCAATATCAACAATTTTTGGTAGACAGAATCTACAAAGAGTCTTCAATGTTCTCATTAGTAGCTTTAAAATTTCAACTGAACAGGGTACCAGCTTAGGCTAATTCTATAGCACCAATTTTTAGCGCGAGGCTATGCTAAGCGCGGTATTTGCCGTCGTCGTGTGTCTGTGTGTCTGTCACACTCCGGTATTGTATCAAAACGCTATACACGTAGGATCACGCAAACAATGCCGCATGATAGCCCCATGATTCTAGTTTTCTGATGCCAAAGATCATGGCGAAATTCGAACAGGATCACCCCCTACGGAGGCGACAAATGCAGGTGGGGTGGGTTAAAATTGGTCACTTTCGACGAAAAACGCGCTATAACTCGAAAGCGGTTAAAGATAGATGTATAGTTTCTATTAAAGTCGAATAGGAAGTCATATGCGCTCTATCAAATGGCGATATTTCCGATGACCTTGGGTGATCCCTAACCCCTCAAAACACCCCAATTTTTGCATTTTTCGTCACCTTTCATATCTTCGTAGTGAGTTAACATAAAGACTTCATATTTTGTGTACAGTGTGATCGTAGCTAGTCCCAGCCGACGGACGACAAACCGTCCCTGAAAGGGGCGTGGTTACG
>Ga0209782_1001048_pt1 | contig 13761 bp, 10 predicted proteins | sample WorMetmaBAHAMAS1_FD_187390 | JGI IMG/M metagenome (GOLD analysis project Ga0209782, IMG submission 187390) | Marine gutless worms symbiont microbial communities from Max Planck institute for Marine Microbiology, Germany - Inanidrilus... | ecosystem: Host-associated > Annelida > Digestive system... | reverse complement strand
GGGGGAGGGGGGCTGGAGAGAATTTGGGCTGGCCCCAGGTTGCCTCTCCCCCCAGATCCAGACAGGATGGTTATATTTTCTTGCACGCGGTATTAGCTTACGACCGGCCGGTGTGCTGCTGCTGCATTGCATCAATCAATTCCAAGGTGCCAAGGTCCAACTAAATTCTGCTCAACTAGGCTTCATCATTGGTTGTGCACCGGGGTCAAAGTTTGCTAGTGCTATCTACGATTGCCTTGTTTTGCGACAGTAATGTTGTGTGAATTATACCTTAGTAGGCCTAGGCCCTAACTTATAGCAAAAATGTTGCTTTATATATCCCCTAAAGTCTTTGCCCCCTGTATATACGTTGGCCCCAACTTCCCCCACCATTTCGGAGTAGGGGCACTATATACTAGAAACGCTAATGTACACAAGACCATCATTCATGCATTTTCACAACAATAAAACAATCGTAGATAGCAAACTTTGCTATACGAAAATAACAAGAAGCATTTGAAAAATGTTGGACCCATTCGCCACTGCGAGCCGCCGCACGCCGCATTGCCATTCACCAGGTGTCGCTACTGTCGCACGCAGCCACTGTCGCACGCCGCCTGCGCATCGATGTCCACAACAACAACGACAACGCGTGACAGAGGGGACCGCTATGGCCCCATATAGAATGGGCCCAATAAAAAGAGGAAAATGTTGCCGTGGAATTTATGCTCTAATTACGCACGGCGGCTCGTCGAGACAGCAGGAGACGGACGATGGCGTCGGCGGTTAGCTGGTCGTTGATGAGGCAGGCGAGCATGAGCGCAGTTCGACCGTACACGTCCACAGCGTCCACCGATTCACCCAACTTGTCCACTAACAGCCGCACCTGCATGACGTCAGTTATACAGCATCCATCATATTAGCCTATTCTATATAAGAGAGTGATGGTTCCGCATCAAAAACTCAACAGTCGACGTTCTGCGGTATAGGCATAGGCCTATAGCCTAGTCGATTGTAACTATGCTTTCAAATTCAAGAAGTTGTACGTGGTTATCCTTAGCAGGCCTACTTCCGCATGGCGAACTGCTGTGCTGTCGAATCTAGGCTATCTCAATCACTTAGCTGATTACAAGGCTGCGTACGTCAGGACCATAATATAGGCCTAGCTAACAGCGACGGATAAGAGCGCTGATGCGCACCCTGTGCGAAGTCAGCCTAGTGCAATAAAAGCAATAGCCCATAGACTGTTATATGGGGGCTGGGAATATATTAGAGATCAGAATGCATTGGTAACTGCCTGTATAACGTAAAGCATTTGAAAAATGTTGGGCCCATTCGCCACTGCGAGCCGCCGCACCCCACTGTTTTACATTGCCATTCACCAGGTGTCGCTACTGTCGCACGTCGCCTGCGCTATCGATGTCCACAACAACGACGACGACAACAACGACAACGCGTGACAGAGGAGACCGCTATTGCCCCATAGAATGGGCCCAATAAAGTAGTCGAGACATATTATACCGTCTCTATGCGTCCGTCGACAACAGCCTGATGTATCATGTGCTTCATGCGACCTGTGGGCAGTCGGCGAGGCGGCTCGTCGCATTCTCCGAGGACGTTGCTAGGAGCAGGTCGCACGGTCACCCTCCTGTGCACTGAGTGCGAACTTCGGTCACACGGTAAAGTGATGACCGGCAGGATACCAGACATTTGAACTGTTTTGTATTCTGCTAATCCACCCGTTCATTCATAAATGTGTCCCTGAAGACAGCGCGGACTCCAGTTTTTAACTTATGAGGTTACGCCGATGTTGTGCACCATGGCAACGTTTCATGATCGTGACGTTTACATGCGGTAACCGGAGCGAATTTTCGGCGGAAAACAAAAAGATAGGCTAATCTTTGAAACGAAACTGCTTGATGATGAGAAAGTTAGAGAAACTACTCGTCTGAAGATGGCGGACTGGGAACTGACAGCGATTACAGAAACCTGCGAAATGTGTACACCACGCTACGAGAAAATCAGCGCTGATTTTGTCGCTACTCGTCAACTTCGCAAGCTCTCACGCGCGCCGCCATCGCGCCGCTTTTACCTTTCGGTCTTCCGTTTACCTGCTTACTGAAAAGTCTGTTTCGGCGCTTTTCAACATCCGGTGGTCCAGTGCGTGCGTTTGATGGTAGCGTAGCGGTTTTGTTATCGTAGACAAAAGATGGCCACAGTGTTCGAAGGTGTTGTGGTTAATTCTGTCGACGAAGATGGTCGATTTACTCGTGTGTGTTCGAATCCAGTCAAAGTGGAGGTCACCAGTACAGCGTCCGAGACATCTTTAAAACTGTTTGACGGTGAGAAATGATCGACAGAAATAAAATGAAGACACTGGAAAATATTGCAGTCCTTTCTAAAAGGCTGTGTATACAGTACAGGCAGTCCGTACCTGTTTATTTTCCGTTGCTGCACAAGCATCCCAACCCTAACTATTTTGGACACCAGCGTTATCCCTTTACGTGCACTGGTGAAGACGGTTCTCTTTAACTCCTCGCCCTTTTTTCTTCCCTTTTCATTCCGTATAAAGAGTAGGGTGAGTATGGTCATGCTGCTAGTTTTGCATTTGTTAGTCGTCACAGGGTTTTATAGTTCTGTATTTTGATAGCCCTGTTTTGACATCATTGTCATCGATTTTTTTAGAGTGGCCTCCCCAACAGATGAAACTGTTCTGAGGGAGAAATGATAGTCAGGTCAAGGAAATGTCAAGCATAATCAGAGTGTCATAACGGAGGGGAAACTAAATACGCGGCAGAGTCTAGGATGAAGTCCGCTCGACATAGTGTTGTTGATACATAGTGTTGCTCCCCTAGCGAATTCAATAGTAATAAAACTCATCCAGTTACTGATTGTCTCCAAGAAGTCATTAAAAAATAAATTAACGCTAGCAAAATGTACAGCCGGGCAGGCTAAATAAGTAAGTTTTCAGTCTGTTTGTGAAAACTGGTAGTGATGAGGCAGATGTGACATCACTTGGAAGACTTTTACTTCATCAGCATGAAGGGCATGACCTCCGACCATAGACCAATGGAAAAATGGAATGTCAGTCTATTTAATAAATGCGGATCTTTGCCGATGGTGTTGTGGCAGGTTATAGTCTGATTACTGGTAATTGGTTTAGGTCGGGTTGCACCGTCCATGCTTAACTTAAGTAGTCCTTAAATCTCTGTGCATTTCAATGGGTATTTAAGGACTACTTAGTTTAAGTATGGATGGTGCAACCCGACCTTAATCCTTTTCTGGTTAATTTTTTTTTTCCTGAAAGAAATGAAATCTGTTTCTTCTCTGTGTACAAACTTTTAAATATTTTTTATGTGCTATGAAACATGAGGGCTATGAGGCGCATGTTCGGTGGGCCATGGCCCGATGGAGTGGCCACAGCATCCGCGCTGGCTGCGGCTGCTGGCGGCAGAGCTTTACATGCTGCCGCGACCTCAGTCTGAAATAGCCTCCCGGAAGCAGTCCATTCTTCACAATCTCTAGCTGTGTTCTGAAAGTCACTAAATATGGCTCTCTGTGTAGACTTGGTGTGCTTAAAATTTCAGGAAGTTGATGAGTGCCTGCTAGTTTCTTTCTTCCTGGCTATTATAGAATTATACATGTTGTCAGTTTGTGTCTTATTTGCTAGTTATTGAAGGAAGAGAATTGATAAATCGGATGATATGAGTGGTTGTTGTGTTTCGGCATTGCTAGGTGTTCAGCTGGTCCAACAGATCATTGTATCCCGGGAAGCAGAAACTGCTAAAGTCTGTACGCGGGCGTACATGGTCACTGCTAACGAGAAATCTTATATGCTAACATTTTCGTTGTTAAAAGGTGATTCTTACGGTAACAGATTTGTAAATGATTCAGTTTAATTCAAAGTTATATGCAAGAGATGTTAATCAATGCTAATATGTTAATTGACATACCTGTAACTGATAAAGAGTGATAGATAGCATATAAACATTGAATTTGCAGATAAAATTGTGATATTGCAGTTTTCAGTGATGGTTTTACAACTGAAAAACGAGAAAACTCAGCAGATGCTGAGATAGTGTGACATGTGATGTTAAAAATTACGTACAATAGTCAAACAGCTGACAGGTACCCATAGCAAGGTCTGCACTCAATCACTTTGTTCAGTTTGAGTTCCAGATTTGATTCCACTCATCTTTTACTGTAGAATTCAAGATTGCAGATATGACAATCCAGGTTAGCTTCCATGTGCAGGTAGCCAGGACACCAGCTTATTCTGTCATGTGCCCATTTCCACTTTTTCTTGTGCTGTATTATCACAATCCACCAGTGTTATAGACAGTCGGACATCATGTTTGTAGTGTAAGCATGACATGTATATATTGCATGTCATGCTAAATATGAAGCGGTGGTTTTGTTATTGGAAACTTAATAAGCCATAGAGTGAATCACTGTAAGGGTACCATGCAGCATTGCTAAGCTCATAAACAGCTGTTGAGGGAAAGAGAAGCAAATCTTAAGTATTACTGACATACTGTTATAAGAGGGACTGTTGTATATTTCAGATTGTAGGACCTTTGAATCAGCACTGAAGAATAGTTCTGATGCAGAGAAAGTCTCCGTATTTACAGAACGAACAGATCCATCTTCAGCTGAACAATATTTTCAGGTAATTTGCTTTTTAAAATTATTAATGTTATATTTCATATGTCTGACTTTTTCTCTGTATGAGCAGTTAATGTGTTACATTTTGTGTTTTGTTATCAGGTAGTGGTGGTTTTGATTTTGGTATGAGAATGGCAGTCTTTCTGTGTTAATTCATCAACTCTAAATAACAGACATTCTGATGTTGAGTGCCGGAGAGTGTGTCGACTATGTATGTGTTGCCTAGTTCTACGGTTACATGTCTCAGCAGCAGAACATGATGCAGGATTACATACGCACATCTACCTACCAACGAGCAATGCTCGACAACTCGGCAGATTTTCAAGACAAGGTTTTTGACACGTTGCTGTTGAGTTCATTGTTGCAGTTGGTCATACATTTCATGGTTCGCTAGTGTGGCTGATGAGCTGTTTCAGTGACGGCATTTGTCATCTGCTTCATGACTGTCATTCTTAAAGTAGAGATAGTGGCAAAAGGTGGCATGCTTCTTGCTTATCCCGCATACCACAGCGTTGAGCCTGTAGGTAGTTTGACCACTGAATTCTGAATTGTGTTGTCAGTTGTTGCATGGCCAGTGCAGTGTCGAACCTATGGTTACCTTCCCAGCCACAGAGTGTTTATGCCATTTAGACTGATCTCAGTAGGTGTTCGTCTAGTACTGGCAGAGATCATTTATGGTGGTTGGTGACCAATTGCTCTGTTTTAACAATTCTGCCAGTGCAGCTTTATGCAATTAATACACAATGGAGATAGTACACCACGGAACCGTCTCTTATGGCAGTAAAACCTGGGTTTTGGCAAATGGATGGACTGCAAAAAACCCAGTATGTAGACTTAGATACCCTGATAACATTGACCAAATTATACCGCTTGTTGATTGATGTGAACAACTTGTCGATGGTCATTACGAAGCACTGCCCTAGCTGGGAGTTGAACCAAGTCCGATAGACACCCAACTAATTTTGCACCACCCATCTAGAGGTACGTTTACATTTTTATTTTGTGGCCGAAAATGGATTGTTATGTTCTGTGATTTATTGGTCGGTTTGAGACTTCAAATTAAGATGCTTGATGTTATAATAATTCTGCATCAAGTGTTTAGTGCTAGGTTGTGGTGTGTGTAGGTTGTTTTGGATGTTGGAGCTGGCTCTGGCATCTTGTCGTTCTTTGCCATCCAAGCCGGAGCAAAGCGGGTGTATGCCATTGAGGCATCAAGCATGGCCAAACATTGCCAGGTGATCAGTGACTGTCGGTATGCATCGAGTAGCTAGATTAAATAAATAAATAAGTAAATAAAACTATAGCCACATTGCTACAAGTGGCGTTATACCATAATCGAATGCGTAATATAATGACATCTCTTCTCGTCTGATAATTTGCTCGATGATAAACAAGAAAACTTGAAGAGATGCTGTCTGTTTTCAGAAAGTTGGTAGCAAATGGAACATGTTTGTTTAATTGTTTGTGGTTTGGTGTGGATCATGTTTCAGACGCTGGTGAACAACAACCGGTTGTCGGACCGTGTGTTTGTCATTGCTGGCAAGATTGAGGAGGTCGATGTGCCCGAGCAGGTTGACGTCATCATCTCGGAGCCCATGGGATACATGCTCTTCAACGAACGCATGCTAGAAACGTTCCTTCACGCAAAGAAATGGCTCAGGCCCGGAGGTACGCTTGTTAACAACTTACTGGGGATATTGATGGGGATTCAGTTTCATCTAGCTTTCAGTCATTTTGACAGGATAAAGATGCCTGTGGTGCCCTGACACTTCACATCGTTAGCTAGTTGGACATAGCTTTTGTGTTCCATTTTTCAGACTTTAGTGAAGATACAGATATTTCTGTGAATTTCAGTAATAGACTTAGCGTGAAATATCAGCCTTTATGTGGCTTAGCTGCATTGAGTTTACAGCTGTCGAATGTCAATGTCGTAGGCAAAGTGTTTCCGTCACAAGGAGACCTGCACATTGCGCCGTTCACTGATGAAGCCCTATATATGGAGCAGTGTGGCAAAGCTAACTTCTGGTGAGTGCAGCTCACACTTTCTGTATGCTGACAGTATTCAGTCATAGGTCGCTGTTCATAGACAAGGACAGTCTCGACAATTACCTGTATACACAGATGCATGCCCAGGCAACTGTTCAACGTACAAGGAATTCTTTATATTTCATCTTTGGAAAGCACACATTTGCTTGCCATCAGTCTTATACCAGTCTCTGCAGCTAGTAAATAACAGCTTACAAATTCTCTACTCACTGATATTGATAGACAGTAAATAACACCTCACAACTACTGACTATTAACATTGAAATAATAACAGAGTGTGCAAAATAATCTTCAGTAATGTTGAGCTTTCTAGTACACTACAGAAGCATTTGTTTTTTTATTGACATCTAGTCTTGACTTTTCAACTTGTCAATGACAGATTTTAAGTGTCTTGTATGTCGTTGGTGGATTGGTGGAAGTACATCATATGCTAGTCCTGACAACCCTGCACCATTTGTTGTCAATCACCAGTTCTCTTTCGGGACTAACACAGGTTTCCCACTGATCTGGAAAGTCATGGAATTGACTTGGCCAGGGAAAGTTGGGGAATTTTGCTGGTAGATGGGAAATTTTTATATATAATATGTGTTTTTAGCAGTTGCATTATGACTGTTACATTTTTCAAGTGAAGTTTGATTGTTGCCTGCTTGGGTAAGTCCATGCTGTCGTCGTCTGTAAAATATGTCACAAAATAATTTTGAATGTGGTTAGGGACACTCGGGGAAAAATTCCAAATATGGTCAGGAAATTTCATTTTTAAGATAGAGTGGGAACTGTGTAGTGGAGGAAGAAAATAAAACGACCAACTGGCTAATCCAGTGTCCGTGATAACGGTGAATGTGATAATAGTTGTTGGAGAGTTGTTGTAATTTCTGGCATGTCTGTCACAGGTATCAGTCTGCATTCCATAACGTTGACCTGACCAGTCTACGAGAAGCCGCCGTGCAGGAGTATTTTAAACAGCCAATTGTGGTACGAACTTAACTAACATTGCGGTAATGTTGTGCACTCAGCAATTGTGTTGAGCAAGGCCAAAGCCTATGTTATGAGATGAAGGCCCGAATTTTTTGCTTTGCTCTGTGCGGCATTTCACTTGATGTTAAAATTGGCTGTTGTGTAGAGATAGTCGCTTACCACAGTAGATGTAATAATGACTTCCACTGTGACTCATCATGTAATGTATATGACATGTCCAGTGTAACAAAAATTCTTTTCCAAATTACGATGGAGGGGCACAGCCAATAAAAGCAGAGCATGGATAGTGATATAGATGCTTAGGTTGACTGTTTGGATATGTGGAATGTAAAGATGCTACTTATTTGATCATCTATTGTATAACAGTTAAGAATTACAGAGACACCACACAAAAACACAATGGGATTGTTGGTTATTGTTACACACAAGTGGAATAACTGGAGAAAGAAATTGCTGTGCTTGTTGATATGTGCAGCTGAGAAATAGTGTTCTTTGTTGTTGCTTTACGAGTGGCTGTAGCCAGCTGTTGCTGCTGCTGCTGTATCGTGCAGGACACATTTGATATTCGCATTTGCTTGTCACGGACACAGAAACACACGGTGAATTTTCAGACAGCGCACGAATCTGATCTTCACAACATTGATATTCCATTGTCGTTTGTCATCACCCAAGCTGGCACCATCCACGGCCTGGCATTCTGGTTTGACGTCGCCTTCCTAGGCAGCCAGTAGGTTTACAATGATTCATGTTGATGTTGCTTTAGTGATTGTCTTGAAGTCGGTTGTCAACTGATCAAGAAATGATGAGATCTGGTAGTTGATTCTGTTTAGAATTGATATCTGGTCAAAAAAAAATTTTGCAGCAGCGATTTTGCCTAAACATGATAGTTAAAATTAGACTGGGCAGTGAGGTTGGTGAAGGAAGATGTAGTGGAGTGGTATAATGGTGTTGAAGTCTGCTATTGTATCACAAATAGATTCACAGGGATGTTGTAAAAAAAAGTAAAAGTAAAAGTTGTCAGTTTTATTCCGTTCCAGGACACATATGTAGAGATTAAGATATAAGCTTAGTAATTGGCCTCGTTCGCTTATCAGCTATACTTGCCATTATGAGTATGCCCGTAAAATATATATTAAAGGTGTTGACCAGAGAACTTACTAGTTACTAACCAACCGTGAAACGAAAAAGTACCACTAATCAATTAAAACTTTATAAGAGTTCCAAAAAAGTTATTATAAACCAAATAAGATGGCCATGATATAGAATATCTAACCGAACAGCTGACATTAGGAAACCGGTAAGTAAGTTCTTCTTTGCACCTGCCATAGGCACTAATTGGTTACTTAATTATGGTTATGCTGTGTCATTCCCGCTTTTGGTTTTAAGATGTTAAATATAAATACAATATGAACAGCAATTTCATTTTTTTGTAATTATCTCTTGACATCGGTATTCAATTAAAGTTATTACTTTTATAAAAAGCGAAAGTTTAGCTACCCAAAATCGCAATTTTGATGTCGACTCGATTTTGGGCAAACTTGAAATTTGTCACAGCTCTAGTTTTTAGCGTGAGATGTAATATATATGCTTATGCTACGATGTCAGTGTCTGTCTGTCCGTCTGTCTGTGACGGAAGTGCATTGGCGCATTATAGCTAATTTAGGTTTCAAATTCCGATCCAAATTTACCGCACATTGTGGTCGCGGGGAGGGGTAATCTAAACAACAACATCTCGCGCTATGCTAGCCACTGCTAGGCCCTCTTGTTGACTTGCATGATAAGAATGCGCTGCAAACTTCATCATACTGTTGGAAAGCAACTATATGTACCAGTTTTGTACCATTGACTGAAAAATAAAAAACAAACAGGCTTAGGTCTAAAGTCGGAGAATGTCGGTATGAGATGGTGGTGTGACTGTTTGTCAGAACGACAGTATGGCTGTCGACGGCGCCGACTCAGCCACTGACACACTGGTATCAGGTGCGCTGTCTGCTGCAGACGCCGCTGTTTGTCAAGCAGGGACAAACGGTCATTGGCAAAGTACGTCTCAGGTCCAACAAAAGGTGTGTACTCCTTGTTGCTGTTTGATTCGCTGCATCGTTTTGTTTCTGTGCTTATGATCTGGCAAGGTACGGTAACATGAAAGTGACACTCGACTATGGCAGCATTTGTAGTAAGAGGCAGAACTGGCCATGTCAGGTGCTGCGTCCTGGTGAATTAGTTTGAGTATTTGCCACAGTGGGACAATACGACCACCAAGACACAACACCACTGCATTATACTTACTGTTGAGAATGTGGCCAGCATAATAAGTATTCACTTGGCAAGTGTATGTGTATACAGCAAGTGGATATGAGTTTTTAGCTAGCTCATGTTGAGAGCTCATTAACCCCTTTTCTGTGGGAGAACCAAAAAAGACAGTTTTTTTCTTCTGAAATATGTATATATGATGTATAAAACGTACCTGTCACAGCATTAGGACGAGTTATCTCGGAGTACAAGGTGACATAACGGAAAAAGACGACACGGATGAGTCAACTCATGATTATGCTGTGTGGTATATTTGTTGGACGAGATAACTCGTGGTTCACAGTAAAAGGGTTAATGACTTGTGAATGATGTGTGCAAATGGCATTATCACATGATGCGTCATACGCCGTCATTTATTCATTAACCTAAGATACCACGGAGAACTGCAAAGAGCAGCCTTTATCTGTAGTAGAAGGACTGGAGCCAGTTGAGTGGATCGCTGTGAATAGGGCCCGTCAGTAAATAAAGAATATTTATCCCAGATCCAGCTTTACTCGATGTTTGGTGAACTTCTGTTGTTGAGCAATGCGGTTCTAATCATAACAGTTGGTGTGAAAGTTGCAAATTCTACATTTTTAGTCACAAATAAAAGGACAAAGTGGGCTGAGTTATCGAGGTATTATTTATGCAATTGTTTTGTAAGGTAATTTTTAGATTGTTGAAGACTAACCGTAACATGATGCATTAAATGTTGCATTGATGCCTGTACTAAGCTTACCGTCTTTCACCGGAAACAGAAATAACATAGATATATTCTTATATAACTAACGCGCCCTATGAACGTTGCAGGCAGAGCTACGATGTAGAGCTGAGCGTTGCTGTGCCGGGAACTACAATGAAATCTTCCAACGAACTGGATCTGAAGAATCCATTTTTCCGCTACACTGGACAGCAGCCGCAGCCACCGCCCGGCAATAACCACACGTCGCCGAGTGAAGCCTACTGGAACCAGCAAGACCTGACAGGTATATGTCTGTGCTGCTTGACCTTGCCGGAGACATCAGTTGACTGTTTGCACAATTTATTTATTTATATAATCAAATCGTATGCAAAGTACACAGTAAATGAAGAAAAAAAAGCACAATTTACATAATGGCTAGGTAGTACTATGATACAACTAATTTCGTCCTTAGACGATACACAAGACAAGAGAATATAGCTCCAGTTTCAGCAAAATATTATAATGGTCCCAGTTTAGTAATGAGGAGTTCTCAGGAAGATGTGAACTTAACGTAAAATCGTCTCAGATTAGTAATTAAGTATTGACTGGCAGTGGGAATATAATATTTAGTATATAATATGCAGTGCACTGAAATGATGCTAATGGTGAACTTAGTTATCTGTTCTCATTCGCATGCTGTTACTGCAATGAATTTCTGGTTGGAAAGTACCTTTGATTTCACAGAAACAGATAAACACAGTTTCTGAGATTTATTTAACCAAATACTGTAATGAGTTTTTCATCCTCTGCAGTTCTTGCAGAGAGTCGCAGTATGTGTTTTTGTGATCATTAATCTGGAGAATCTGGATAGTAGTAAGTGAACGGAAAATAGAGTAAAGCAGATTGCAATTAACCTCACTGCTACGGTAACTCACATGCCATAGTGGATCACACAAGAGTTACATTCAGGCCTTTATTTCATCCAAAGCTGGTACTCGATCTAACAGTTTGGCAGGACGGGATGAGCTTGAGCTTGACACATTGTTGTCTGTGCTGTCACTATGTCAGGTGGCGCAGTGCAGGCAGCGAATGCGTACAACGTTGCGCTGCTAAACGGTGGAATGGGAGATGCCGGCTCACAGCTACTGCATGTCGACCAGTCCGCGCTCGTCTACAACAACCTTGTGCCTCTCGGTCGGTGCTAATTGTCACTCACGCTGTGGCATGATGACCTCGTGTGTCACTGATATCCCTCATAGGGCGCGTCAGTTATATAAGAATATATCTATGTTATTTCTGTTTCCGGTGAAAGACAGTAAGCTTAGTACAGGCGTCAATGCAACATTTAATGCATCATGTTACGGTTAGTCTTCAACAATCTAAAATTACCTTACAAAACAATTGTATAAATAATTCCTCGATAACTCAGCCCACTTTGTACTTTTATTTATGACTAAAAATGTAGATTTTGCAACTTTGACGCAAACTGTTATGATTAGAACCGTATTGCTCAACACCGGAAGTTCACCAAACATCGAGTAAAGCTGGATCTGAGATAAATATTCTTTATTTACTGACGGGCCCTATTTGGCCCAAGTGGCACTAAAATCGTTGGCTGCTGTGAGTCAAAGAGTGTGCCAAGTTATCACCAGAAATGGCTTCTAAGTACAGTTTTTATACTTCAATACCCGGTAACTTTTAAACACTTGTCTGATACATTCGTTTGTGTCATGACAACTAACAAATAGAAAAGGCTTATGTTAACTTATGTGCATTCATACATTGTTTTTCTGTTGGTTCATGATTTGACTAAGCGTTTGTTGATTCTGCATTTTTACCCAAACAGAAATCTGTGTTATTGTAGTTTTTTTTGTGGCAAACTGCTGTAACTTCGTTTTTTGGCAATTACTAATTATTTATTGTGAACACACTCAGTAGAAAGTCATTCGATCATATTGCAGTCTTTGGCAGTGACAAGACAGGTGCATTGTCTAGTTGCCGTGTGCTGTACTGTGTGCGTGTTAGCAGGCAGTGTTGCAGCTCCTATTCATCCCGGCTCAATACCGTCGCCTGGCATCGGAGCAAGCAGTGTAGCACAGTTGGCCTTACAGTCACGTACGTCCATCGGCGGCGGCATCTCGCCTGTCCTACTAGCACAGCAGGTGGCGTAACTCCTGTCCACTGTGTAATCTAGCAGGGCTGCCAACTCTCCTGATTTTCGCGGGAGTTTCCAGAATTTGATGAAACTCCCAAGTTTCGCACACATTCGACGTTTTTGCGGCAAACGGCACGGATAGAATTAAAATGTCGACACACAATTTGTGTCGTTTAGCGCATTTTCAAAGCGTTAAGTCGCAAAAACCGTGCCGAGTGGCGACTTTTATTGGCATCGGCACAGTGTCGATTATAGCCACATTGATCATACCCATTCTATGTTCTGAAAGTAAACAAAAATGGCAGAAGCAGTAACTGTATTAAAGGCAAAAAACGTGTAAAATACAAACAGAAGTATCGAGTTGAATACAGAGATGAGTTTAAGTGTATAATTAAGTCCTCGTTAGGCAACATTTTAGCATTCTGTAATCTGTGCCATTGTGATGTCAACATAGCACATGGCAGCCGTGATGGTTTAAGAAAACTGGTATGTGTAAGTGAACTTGGTAATTTGTCTCTAATTCTCATCTTTTATTGTGCCATTTGCTAGCATTACTTATTTATATTGTAGTGTTTTCACACTCATACGGGCCAAAATAGTCCAGAATTGTTTGTATGTCTTCAATTGTAGTGAAAATGTTTATTATTTTTGGACCACAGAATCTCCCTATTTTTGGCTTCACAGGGTTGGCAGCTGTGGTCTAGCCTCGCAGTCTTTCTGTCTGGCTCTGATGCTAATGTGTGTTGGTGTATCGTGGCTGGATACGGTTGTGGATGCTACAGTAGACCTCTTGTTCTTGCTCACAAATCGATTTCCAATTATCCTTTAACCAGTGTTGTCCGTTGCAATGTTATAGCTGGCCGGCCAGTGGTTGTGTTGCTATAAAATTATAACTATTAAGAGCATTGTTGTCAGTCACGTGGTACAATACTTGATTTTCCAGAGATGTTACATTTACACGTACTATGGA
>Ga0209782_1001047_pt1 | contig 13764 bp, 9 predicted proteins | sample WorMetmaBAHAMAS1_FD_187390 | JGI IMG/M metagenome (GOLD analysis project Ga0209782, IMG submission 187390) | Marine gutless worms symbiont microbial communities from Max Planck institute for Marine Microbiology, Germany - Inanidrilus... | ecosystem: Host-associated > Annelida > Digestive system >... | reverse complement strand
ATTGTGTGCTCTGGCGATGTATCATGGACACGGTAACACTTCATTGGCAAGCATATCAAAAATTTATGGCACTTTTGTATTTATCGTTGGAGGTAAATAATTTATATATTAAAATGACAAATCTGTAAATCAGAGGACTTTTAGTATCCAATTACAGGCATCATCAGGATATTCTTTTACTGCTGTTTTGTACTGTATTTGTATTACAATAGTTTTCTTTTGTTATAGTTGTTATAATAACAGGTTTCATTGTAATTTGTTATTAGTTGCCATTAGTTAATACTTCTTGTGTGAGGCTTTCTTTATATTGCAGTTTATTGTCTAAATATTTATTTAGAAAAAGACCAGTATAGATATACTTCATCTTGTATGATTAACATTGTTTTAAAAGCTTTTTGTGGCTTAATGAAATCCTTTTACATTAGCAGGTATAAAATTAAAATTATTATTAAACGTACTGTGGTCTACACAGTTGACACCAACAACTACCAAGTTTTGTTATTCGCAGCAACAACATAGAAAGTGCCTGTAATGTTGACAGAGATGTTTAATCCGTGCACTGCTACTGGATAGCCTTGCACGACTCAGTTTTCACATAGAGTCAGTGACTGTTGGTGATAACACTTGGCTGCATTCTCAGTCAATCGGACAGCATTGTCAGCAGTGGACCAACACTGAGTGCCTGTCTTGGGATTCGGAAACTGATAAAGTGTATTGCATCAAGGTGATATAACTCAGTTGTGATATGCTGTGTGTTACAATTTTTTAGCCTTTACACTGAATATATGATTATGTTTCTTGATATGAATTTTCCTTTACAAATACATGTACTTTGCATGGTATTTTTACACCTTTATCACAGAGTCATTCAGAGCACTAACAGTGTATGGAAAGGCATCTGTCCTCAAACCCCTCGGCATCAGTCCCAGAAGATTACCTTTAATGGACCTTTGTGATCTCAACGTGTCCTCCTCGTGGGGTAACTGTTGAGAAATAGGAAACAGAGCAATTATTACTTGTTGTCATTATTAGTTTTGGTTTTTGACGTTGTTTAGTTCACATTTGCACAGCGTGCATCATGTTGAAATCATACTTGCATCACTGCCAAGGTCTGTTATCCCAGGTCATCATCTAGCTATTGACTGCTGTTGCTGGATTCAGTGATGGAACTAGAGGCTTAAATCTGCAGGTTTGTGAGTTATAATCATCAGTAATAACAAGAGTAATAATAGTGGCACAGTTACATTGATCATTCGCACTATACTCACAGCTATTTGTGGAATGGATGTCATCAGGTTGAGTTTTCAACGGTAATTTATGGCACGTTTCGGCAGTCGCTGGTGCTTGACTTTGGTGACAGTTGTGCGTCTCTGATTCAACACATGACCGTTCACTGCAAGCCGGTCAGTGACGAGTTGACAAGACTCAACAAGACATTGGTCACTGACAACATGCAGTACTGCATATTTGATAACAAGAAGATAGTGCCATACGAACCAAAGTTTGTAATCTTTTGCTGGTCAAGTTACAGATTTTTTCCTGTATAAATGATACTGTATGCTAAAACCACATTACTGCTATTACAGCCACTATATATACTCGTTTAGGCTAGCAGATATCATGGCCATAAACAGTACTAGTCTATGTAGCAGTAGTAGTTTGCTAGTAACTAGATTTAATGTGATTTTAGCAATGTTTGGGTATTTTTAACTCTTAACTCAGTGCATATAGCAGAGGCTTAGAGGTCTGTACTGGGCAGTCGACAAGTAGTGATGGTCACTGTAAATGATCAAAATATTGATGAAGGATAGCAGCCGAGAAGGCTCCGTTGACAACTTTTTTGTTTGTTCCATTGCGTATTGCATTTGCAGCGGACCATGGTACATTTCAACATTGATGATTTGATGTGTTAATGCAGACCAGCTCATTTGTCGGAAGACATTGAGCTACTGATGAAGAGATATCCAGCGCCGTGTGGTTCAGACTTCAGAATTTCACGAGTGCTACTTGAGCCGGCGTCAACGGCCAACAATTACCGGGCACGCATGCATGAGTTGCTGTATGTTGAAGAGATTGCACAGCATGCTAGCATATCCAGGTCTGTTGTGTCAGTCTTTTTCACGAAGGAGTTACTACACTTACATCCAGATACACTGACAACATGACAAAACTGTCAACTTTTGACATATCAGGCAGCGTAAGTAAGTAAGTAAGTAAGAAGATTTATGCACGGCGCTCCTAGCAAAAATGTCACAGAGTGCCGCGGTCTCAAGAACCAAACAGAGGAGTCTTGAGCAACCGTTTAAATTGTCCGAGACTATCACACTGGCGTAGATGTGCTGGCAGCATGTTCCATAGACGTGGACCCGCAAAACACAGGTCACCAAAAGTGAATTGAAATCAGCAACGGTTGGTGATGGTCTGCAGCTGTGTCAATAAACAGCAGTCATGAATCATCACAAATTCAGTTCACACTGCCTACACGATGAATCTCAACAGTTGTGTAGCATGTGTGTGGATAGTGTGAATAGGCCATTATTGAATGGTCGTTCTGTTTCAGATCTCTGTGTTCATCTTTGCGAAATTTTATGCTTTGGACTAAGTCGTTGAATGAATCTGTGTATAAAACTGCATTAGAAGTTGTGTTTCCGATTGCACATATATTTTCTTAATGTTTCACATGCAGTTAGTTTGCATTTAACAGTGAGCAGTGACCAGGAATTAATTGGATTCAGGATGTCACCAAACTGCAGTGGATGACTGAGCTGTTACATGGGCTGCTGCAAACTGTCATTGATCACGGTATCAGTGAATGACATAAACGTATACGACGTTATATGCAGTGTATACTACTGCATTGAGCTTTCCGTAAATGACTAATTGTCAGTGTTTGTGTTGCAAGAGTGGGCCATATGCAATAATCAGAGTCAAAATGACACATATACATCGTGGTATGCAGCTGTGATGTTGTCATTGTATCATGCTGTGATGTAGGTACAACATGAAGGTCAAAGTGAGGTCCATTGAGCGGTTCATGCTGTGTCCAGGCATGGGTCAGCCGGCACGGTTTGCTCAGAATGGCGAACTGTTTGCTCATATAGTGCTTGACAAGCGTGTTTGTGAGGACACAACTGAAGGTCGACTTATTCTGTTCAATGTCAACAGTCTTCTCTTACTGCCAGTTTCGGCCGACCTCAATGATCAGTCAGCCATCGTAAGTTTTATGTCGCTTGTCATGTTCACTCGATTGGGTTACATCACAGATTACATCTGCTCTTTACATACATTGATAGTTACTAAACGTGCTTCATCACTCGTGTGAATGTGCACACACACTGGCACTAAACTGCTGGAAATAACAGTCTGTGCATATGATAAAATTGCTACTTTACTAAGAATATGTAACCACTGCAATAGAAATATATTTTCTGTAGTCTTAGTATGAATTTTTTTCTGAACATTTTCATGAAAGCTCTTTTATCTTAAGTGATTGCTAAGTGTGGTGTATTGAATGTTTCTTTTAAATTTTATTTTTTTATTTTTTCACCCTGTAGTAATTAAAGTAGAATATTTGCTTAAGTCAAAGCTGTTTCTGTTTCACAACTAGGACCTATAGTTATTTTCACAGAAAGGTGACACTGTTGTTTTACGCGAATCCTTCATGTTGTGTTGCCACTGGTTGCGTTCTGTGATTGGTAAATGTGCGGATGATTGCGAGCATATAACGCAGCTGAGTGTAAATGTTGTGACTGATGACTTGACGTCGGTGATTAAGGCGTATGAAGCACTCGTGGAAGAGAAAGGCAGGAATGTCATCTATCTTCGACTGTCAAGCCGCTGTGTCTCTGATCTCCAACTCAGCGACGGAGATAATATGACATGCATGGTAATTTAGGCATTTTAATATGCTGAGAAAGTTTGCATGATAAGTTGCACAGAATTTATGATGTTCTGTGTTTTTTGCGTAAATGTTATACATCTGACTGGTATTCTGATGTATGTTTAATTATAACAAACCCGTTGATAGTTTTGGTTTTACGTGTGATCAGTATTGCACATCATATCACTACGACATTAATGAACTACCTGGCCAGTAGTGCCACCAGTGGTCATAGAACATCATGCTGTCAGTCCTGTTGTCTGCCCTGTAAACTGTACACTGAAAGTTAAGACTAAACCAAAGCCCCAATTTTCAAATGTTCCTAAGATCTAAATCTGTCCTAACTATATCATAAAATTATCATAACTGAGGAACTTAGGAAATCCTAAGATCATCCTAAAATCATCGTAAACTAATTTTCAAAAATAATGTTAGCATATCCCAAGTTTCTCCCAACTTTATTGTAATGTTATCGTAATTAAAATAGCAGCCAATCACAGGAGGCGATGGTATTGCTGTCAGTGTCAGTTGCTTACTTATTTTACGACCAGCGTTCATGACTGTAAGGCAGTTTGGTAGGCCTTACTTTATAGGAATTTGGTGCTACGACTGCAAGGTTGTTAGCGTAAAGTGATGATATAATTTCTTAACAGTTATCCGATAAGATTTTTAGAAAATTAGCATTATCACAACTTTGTCCTATGATGCTCAGAACTTTGGTTATTGTCTCAATTTCATACTAAGATCATCTCAGGATGTTTTGAAAATTTGGCCGCAAATCTGCCAACCACGCCAACAATCTCACCTCAATAAGGTAAGGAAGGAAGCGTATAGCAGTTTGTGCTACAAGCACCACACCGCTATGGGAACTCACGTGCCATATGGGATCACAGAGGTGACATTCCCGTTATTACCCCAGCCAATTAAGGCTGTTACTCGATTTAGCGACCCCAGAGGGATGCAAGGCTGAGTTGACCTAGTTGGCTTGGTTATATACTGAGGTGGTGGTATACCTGCCCGAAGACAGTTACCCATCCCAGCACTAACCGGGCTCAACGTTGAGCAACTTCGTTCGTGCGACGAACGACGCTACCACAGCGCTAAACCGCCAACCAATACACATGTTATTAGCCTATTCGTGTTCACTGTTCAGTGCGTTAAGCTATTTGACAGTCTGTTGAAAATACATTGCTTGATGGTCTCATTTACTGACAGCTATTGGTGATTTTTATATATTCACGTATATTAGTTGGCCGTACTACAAGTGTATTGCCTTAATGTATTTTTAATCTTATTTGTGATATATTCAAACATTTTCAAAGTCATAAAATTATTGTACAGTTTGTGACCATGTGTGACAGATACAGTTCAGGTTGAATAGAATCCCGCACTGTGAGTTGCACCAAGCAGTTGACAGAATGACAGACCTTGCCCTGTTATTTCCACAGTTTAACACTATGCCAACTACTGTTCAGATTGACAATCACAGGTAGGTATCAGTTTTCTCGTGTTGTTGAAATTTGCATATGTATTGTGATTGATAGCCAAGTGCATAAATACTGTCGTTTGTTTAGTTGTATTTTGATAACATTTGGTAAAGTTTTTTTTTGCATTTTGCATACTTTAGTTGTTTAGCAGGTGAGAAAAATGCATTGAAAGAAAAAGTAGACAACCACATATCTTTATTGTCTTTGATAACACCAGATATCTAATGTGTATTGAAAAACTGAAAAGTTGATGGAAAGCCAATTTAATCTGGTGCATGGAGCCAAAAAAAAACAGAAAAAATAAGAAAAAGAAACTGAAACAAAAAGCAGTACAGCTTAGAAGAAATGGTCCAGGTGATAATATTATCGTTGCCTCTAGTCTTTGAAAATGGAGCAGAAGAACTCAGATATGATAAATAATAATATACTGCACGATATTGTTAAATTACGAGCTCTTTAGTTATATCTCGTCCTTCTAAGAGTACTTCAGTGCTACTGTTAGTCGACAGGCAGGACATCTACGGTGCAGAAATTCATGCTGAAGCTAGTGAAGCAGTCCTGAAGTTTACCGCTGAAAATCTGTTCTAGGACCCTGCTTCTTTGAGTACCCTGCTTAGTCTTGAATAACTTTACAGAAGTAGGCTCGTTTCATGCAAAATGATACTACTAGAGCTTGTGCTGCAGTTGGTTTTTGTGATGCTGTACAGAGAGTTGAAAGTGGCCAATGAAGACCGGTTGAATTCACAACAGAAAAAAGCAGTACTGCTCGGCACTGCTGATGGCACTGTATCTGTTCCTCCTATACTTCTGATGGGTCCATTTGGAACTGGCAAGACATTCACGATGGCTCAGACTGCACTTGAAATACTTCAGATGCCAGATACACGCATTCTAATCTGTACACACTCCAACAGGTATTCAACAGTTGACAGCTACCATGCAACATCGTGTATCTTAAATGTTTTACATGCTTGTTTTTTCCTTTCTTACCCAGCCATTATGTGTATCTATGCTGCCTTAAAAAGACACACAAGAGGCATAACACATTTCCAGGAGACTGATTGGCTCGGAAAAACCAGTTGCTTACAGGGTGTGTTCAAAATGATGGCCTACTGTCTTTTCACATGAATATAGCCATGTTTTTTTTACTGATCAGTGGTCTTTTACTAACCATCCCATGTCATCGTCAGTTTGTTTGACAGATTTTGAAAACTGCTTTTTTTCAGTCTGCTAGCAAATCCTGCTAGCACAGAAGTATGTTAAAGGCTTTGCAGCATATAAATTTACAAAAGACATGACACATTTATTATTTACAGTCTGCAGAATGGTTGCCCAAGTGTGTATGGGGTGCTTCTCTGAGTCACTGGTATTATAGATGGATGTCTATTAATACTTTCCTGCATTAATCTCTTAATTCTGCAGTTGGCCGAATTTAGTTTTTGACTGTTTCATGGCCACAGATCTGTCAAGATGAATTTTGATATTTTCTGCAGCAGTCTTTGTACTGTCCTTTAGCACAGTTTTAGAAGTGGTGTAAACACAAGATTAGCTACTGGCTCGGTATCGAATAGTAGTTGCAATTAGAATAAAGTTGGGACAGTTTTCTGAAATGTGCTGTCATGTAAACAGCGCTGTTGTTGTTGGGTTGTTGCAGTGCAGCAGATCTGTACATCAAAGACTACATCGATCCATACGTATCGAGCGGTGATCATCCCGAGGCCGTGCCTCTGAGAATTGTTTATCGTCATCGCTGGACGCAGACAATCCATCCAACAGTGCTGAAGTACTGTCTGCTCAACATGGATTCATCTGTAGCAGGCGGCTTCAGAGTCCCGAGGCTTGATGTAGTCCTTAAGTTCCGGCTTGTTGTTGCCACACTCACTACATCGATACAACTCTTTGATATCGGCGTCGATAAAGGTGTGTTACTTGGACGATTTTCCATTCTGCTTGCAGATGTTTATGCATGGATCCTGATTCTTGCTTGCAATTTACAGTCTGCTTGCCTTGTTTTCATTTTCAAAAGGAGAACGTCCCTATATGTGTTGTTAAGTTTGCTATTATAATAACGTATTACACACTTGCTGTCTGTTTTGATCATTAGTAGTGGATGTATATTCTAGCAATGTTATCGATGTCATTGGCTGAAGAATTACTGAAGCATCCCGATACTTTGTGACAGTACAGACACGGCACAAATAAAGTTGTTTCCAGCAGCGTTAGTCAATATAGACATGTCATGTTCTCTCTTGGTATATTTTTTCAGTCTTTTCGCTCAGACTGTGGTCAGTTCAAAAAATTACCACAAGTTGGAGCAGCTAAGCAATGACCCTCACTTGGGCAACAACCTCAGATTTAGTTGACAGATCTAACTGAGTCGCGTGTGATGTTGGGAAGCCACAATTAGGCTGCATAAACATTTCACCGTAGAGATGGGCATTGTTAGTTCCATCAAACTACCGAGTGCATGACTTTGAAAGACTTCTTCTTGTCCTGCTGCATTCCACATATACCTGACTTAGCCAGTTGCCTGTCATTTCTCTTCCTCAACTCATTCGGGAAAAGAAACTTTGTAGGTTAGGTTTTTACAGGCTATATGCCAGTTCTCAGTGTCAAAGCCGATGAAAAGATCTCAGAGTACTGAGAATACTGATACCAACCACGAGGCCTTCCACCACTAGCATCGTCATTGTTTTCACCTTCCACCAGATTACTGAGGCAGTGCGCGTACCTGCATGCATACATACGTACAGACAGACATTTAGAAAGCACACAGTGGTCCACCACTAAGCATTGAATTTGAGGCTCGGGACACAGTGGCATTTATGCCAGCTGTGATGCTACAATCCTGTAACCAAGTGCCAGAAATGCATCTGCATCATATATATTTGAGATTTTGACTGTATCTACGCTTTGAGTCATAAAAAATGTCATCGTTTTTATTTTGACAATAGTTTTGCAAAATGTAAACCAAACTTAATAATATTTGGCAAGAATGTTTGTCAAGCAATTTGTAACACACTCGTAAAGACTGCCCACAACATTTGTTTAATGTAATTACTGTACATCAGTGAAGTAAGATATACCATATGATGGTGCATGTACATCATATGCGTTCTACTAAATACACGTAAAATAAATTATAGAAATGTATAGTCTTAGCAAAAGCAGTCCAAATTGCAATTCACAAATTAAAAATGTCACGACTTATGTTCAAAATGTCTGCTTCAGCTAACATAACCGGCAATATTTTCAACACTCGTTGATATTGCTGTTGGTGCGAACACTTCGTCGTTGACTGCTGCCTGGTCGCCAGTCGGTTTTGCCAGTTCTCTCAGTTTACTTAGTAAATTGTTTAGTGATGGTATTGAAAGTTTTTGTATGAGCTGCTTTGTACTGTAGTCCTTCAACTTGTACAGTTCTGTAAGATGTAATCTTTGTTACTAAAAATAGGCATTGTATACAATGAAAAATGTTGTACGCTACCACAACAACAACATCTAAGCTGGTTCTTGGCTCCAACACTTTTCTGACTAAACAGAAAGTCAGGAAGCTTTAAATTCTTCAATAAACATTACTGCCAAATGTTATCAACTTTGGTATACATTTGGCAAAGTTATTGTCAAGATAAAAGGGTGCCATTTTTATGACTCACAGGGTGGTTATTTTATAGTAGTAGCAGACATGAACTTCTAGGCAGTGATGGTTGATGCTACTTTGTGAGCAGGTTTCTTCACTCACATTCTGATTGACGAAGCTGCCCAGGCCAGCGAGTGTGAATGCCTGCTTGCGTTGAATCTGGCGTCACAAACAACACGTGTGATACTGGCCGGCGATCACATGCAGGTTTCATTTATTTTCTGCTCAGTTTGTTGTTGTGGTTTTTACTCGCGCAGTTTATGTCATAATCACTATATTGTGTGAAAAGTAGTGGATTCTTGTTGAGTTTGTTATGATCTGTAATGGTGGGGAATGGCTTTGGCATGTCTGTTATACAAACGGCCAAATAAACAGAAGATGAATTATAGTTATAGATCAGCCAAAATATGTTGTAATGGCCAATGTAGACCAAGCCGAAGAGGCACAAAGGCACAGGTTGTGGAGTCAGATTCCGCTGCACAATGGTGCATGAAGCATGAAAGAGACAGCAAGTACAACAGCTCTAAGACAGATTGTTATCATCAGCCTTGCTCATTGTTATTGTCGTCATGGTAACTTTATCAGGCAATACCTGTATAAGGAAGCAGGTATCCTCAAAAGCACAGCACACTTACGATTTGTCTTCGTGTTTTTGATTTTGAATGTCATTGTTGAGACGTCAGTATTTGTTGATTTCTCGTTTATGATGTTGCAACAAGCAGTCATGCTTTCCGATTTCTGATGGTTTTGCCAAATAAATTTTAATGTTTATTGAACATCCTGCTGTAGAAATATTGGCTCATTTGTGGCATTACTCGTGGAATTACTGCATTTCCCATTGGTAGCTGAGTCATGACTAGGGCGATCAGTTGCATCAGTAATTTTGTGAATGTGTCTGTCTTTCTGTGTGCCTGTCCATGCTTTAAAAGGAAAACTGCTTGAGCTGTCAACACCAAACTTAATTGGTAGTCATATAGTGCATGGAAAGGCATGCATTAATCCTGAGGTTAAAAAGTCAAAGGTTAAAGGTCACAGGATCATCTAGTGTGCTGTAAGCTGGGGTCTGGAGGTCAGTATGACTGTACATTTCTAATTTACCTGATGATCAGTCATGGCCATTGTGGCCATTTTCCATATTTTTATTGATAGTAATTTGCTCACATATTTGCTGTCCTGCTTTCAAGCAGTATTCAACTGTTTGCTGCTATTTGATCACAGATGAATCCAGAAGTGTACTCGGAGTTTGCTCGTGGTCTGGGGCTGAACAAGTCACTGCTCGAGCGACTGTATGACAGCTATGCTTCGTTGAAGCACTCGGAGCTGGCCGACCTGTGTACGGTACGCCTGCGTGAGAACTACCGATCACACACGGCCATCACTGACCTCACATCAGAACTGTTTTACGGCGGCGATCTTGTTGCGGCGAGTAAACAGCCACGACATGACGACTTCTATCCACTGAGTTTCTTTACGGCTCGCGGCGATGACGAACAACACATCAACAGCACTGGGTTCTACAACAATGCTGAGGTAATGAGCACTTGTGCTCATGTCTACAGACTAACTCACTGACTGTCAGCTTAGCACATTTGCTGTATTGTTTATGTATGCTCTGAACATGTCAATAATAATTCAAAACTCTGTATTAACAGCTGTTTTATGGCTGTGCCCTGATTACCTGGTTGCACAGTGGTTTTTCCAAAAGAAAACCTTTTATGATAAATGACACAAGTTTTCCTATTTGTGTTCTGTAGTAACCATAGTCATATAATGCACCGTTATTGAGCTAGCAGCATGGGATAGACAGACGGATGGTTGGACAGACAGATGCATCATTTATAGCATCACTTAATGTCCCCCTACCATAGGCATGGTGCATAATAACAATGTTACTACTACTACCTTGGTTGCATGGCACAGTGGTAGAATGTCGGTCTTTGGCCGGCAAACTTTTCCTGTCCTGCGCTTGACCTGCGGATGACCAGTGTTGTATGTAAACCATTCGCTACAGGTCAGCCAACCATACCAACTCAGCCTTTCATCCTTTTGGGGTCGATAAATGGGTAGTATAAGCTGGAATTAGATGTGTGCTACCATGTACGGGTGGCATCATCTGGTGAAAACTATGGAGGTAACTGCAGGCCTGGTGAGTAGTAATGGCAGCCTCCTGTTGGGTGGATGGTTTAAAGTCACCTGTGGGCTGACTGTACACTGGGATCAGCTCCGGGACTGACACTCAATAACAAGTATGGTAGAAATTTACCTTTCAACTACTACCACCATCTTACACTTATTTGTGATTTGTGTGCATGTGATGGAATTGCTGAGATTAGTTGATGCTGTGATGTGACGTGATGTTGAATGCAGCACGTGTGTAGTTGTGTGGCCGTGCTGTTGTGACATGCAGGTCTATGAAGTAGTGGACAGGTTGTGTGAGCTGCGTGACAGCTGGACAGACACGTGGGGTGACTTCAGCGCAAGCAACATTGCAGTTGTAACACCGTACCAGGACCAGGTAGTACATGCTAGCTAGTAACATGTAGCGGCTTGGTCACACTTCCACTCTTTGAGGACGGGCAAATGAAACATGAGTTCAATTAAACGTTGTAGGCAAATGGATGGTCACTGACATCTTGATCAGCTGTTTGTGGTGAATTAGACTATCCATGTGTCAGTCTGTCCACATGTGGAGGTCAAGTGTTTGCCGACAATGATCCAGTGTTCTGGAACTCACTACCAGAGCATCTGAAAAACATTGACCTTTCTCTCTATAAACTTTCAAATGCCACCTTAAACGACCTTCCTTGATTCCTGCTAGCACATTTGGCACCTTTGAGGTGCTCAATAAAACATAACTTCAGTGTTATTATTTTTACTGTCCTTATAAAATTTTTGTGTCATGTCATTTCCGTGGACTGAGGCGACAAGAAAAACGTCTGGATGAAATAGAACTGCTTCACGTAACGTTCATGAGAGCTGGACTAACCTGGTGTGGCTCCAGAACACTTGGCCGTCTGAGCAAAAACCAGAACTAGTCATACATATTGCCTTAGAAATTTAGCACTTGACAGCTGTTTGCAAATGCATATTCCAGAAACTTCCTGTCAACTGTAGACGTTGAACCTTTGATCTGTTTAGTTTTGAAACCTCCTGTTGTGGTTTTGTTGTGCTTTTTGGAAGGTGTTGCGCATTCGTTCAGAACTTCGGAAGCGAAAGTTGGCATCTGTAACAGTTGAGCGTGTTCAAAACATACAAGGTGATATGCTTGCTACTGCTGTTGAGGTTGAACGTGTTATTTAAAATGAACATATCTGACTAACGTTATTACACTGAGTAACAGTGTATATGTTTTTTGTTGTTGTTTGTACTTCACACAGTGCAGACACTTCTTTGCTTGCTGCTGACCATAGAAAAAATATTTGGCTGCAAATCATCGCACTGTGGTCTTCATGCTAGAAGGTTTCAATATCATTATCATCATCATTTATTTGTATCAGACCATGTGGATCCATAGAAAAAAATAGTTGGCGACTGTTTTTTTACTCAGTGTAATAATGTTAGTCGGGTGTGTTTGTGTATGTTGGCATTTTAAGAATAAAATAGAACATAAAATGCCGACACACATGAACACAAACACAGTCGCCAACATCAAGACCATGGTGTAAACATATATACTTCCCGAATCAAAGACACGATAGAGTTACTATGAGACATCCAACGAGCTATAAACAGAGATCTATAATTGAGTGACACTTTATTAGCTGTCGGGAGATTCAATTCCATAAGGACAGCAGTAGCACTATCAATACTTGTTGTAACCAAAGAATCGCTTTATACACTTATTTTAACAGAATTAGAATTTAAGTAAAGTACTTGCATTAAAATTCCACCACAACGAAATTCAATATAAACACATAAAATAGGCCTTGAAGATGGCTTACTTGGCATTCAGTGAACAAAGTATGCTCAGAAGTGCAAACGTTGCACTAACATATTTGTGCTAGCATACATATTGCAGACTTCACGCATGATATCGCAGTTGTCATGCATTTTATACTGATAATATATGCCCTAAATATCTAAATCAGTCACAAACTCAATTATTTGACCATCAATACTAAAACATGGAAATGATCTATATACTCAGTTATCTATGCTACAGGGTTATCAACCATATATTTAGTTTTTCATACATTGCATTCAAGATCCAGATATTTGCTACACTCAGTATAGAAACGTGATCAGGTTTTGCATTCCATGCCATAAGGGTGCAAGTAGCATATGCAAATATTCACAGCCATACCACCAATATGACATCCTATCCTGCTTACACTTATTTTGTAAAGCAGCAACCGTATATATCGGGAAATGAGATATGGCGATAAAATACCATCTTGTTTTATGCTATTTCATACCATAAAGACATTCGACCTTGTTTTCATCCAGATAACAGAAGCTTGCTGATGTGAATACAAATATTGTGAAACCTTCAGTGACTTGTCACTGAGCATAAGAAATGGGCCCAGTAAAGAGAAATTGTATACATGAATAAGGGTAATTACTCAGCAGTAGTTTAAGCTGCCAGCCTGACACCTCACCACCGATGGATCTTCTACGTGCACATTCAAATCAACGCCACTGCCGAAGACGCCTCGACTAGACGCCGACGAGCTGAAGAATTACCGGCCCGTCTCCAACCTGTCGTTTGTCTCCAAGCTGACAGAACGGGCCGTGTCCAGTCAACTCGTCGGCTACCTC
>Ga0209782_1001046_pt1 | contig 13767 bp, 4 predicted proteins | sample WorMetmaBAHAMAS1_FD_187390 | JGI IMG/M metagenome (GOLD analysis project Ga0209782, IMG submission 187390) | Marine gutless worms symbiont microbial communities from Max Planck institute for Marine Microbiology, Germany - Inanidrilus... | ecosystem: Host-associated > Annelida > Digestive system >... | reverse complement strand
ATATAATACATCTCGCGCTCATGCTACGATGTCAGTATCCGTCTGTCTGTGACAGAAGTGCATTGGCGCATTATAGCTAATTTAGGTTTTAAATTCCGGTCCCAATTTACCGCGCATTGCGGTCGCGGTGCATGCGGGCGCGAGGGAAGGGATCATCGCCGGTAAGAGTGGAGGGATCATCTCGCGATATGCTAACCACTGCTAGGCTTTCTTGTATCTTTTTCTTTAAGAATAGGCCCGCTCCGTTGGCAGTCTGGCAGACCGGATGTCGTAAGGCGACTACAGTAGGCCTACACCTATCATAATTCGTCTCGGTTTATTTTACGTTAGAATATTTTTGTGTTTGATGATTACTGTACCTGTGATTTGTGGTTGCATATTTGTTTTGGTTAGCCTAGGTTTACTGTGTTCTTTGCCATTTTTCTCTCGGTTTTAATTTTGATTATCTCGGTAGCCTATAAAATAGTTGCTGGGAGGAGTGTTCCCGAAATGACCAATTTAGTGTCGAGTGGGGCATAAAATCTTAACTCAATCACCCACGGTGTTGCAGGTGTGAATACACACACTGATAGCCAATGTACAGCGTGTCTAAATAATTGTCCAGCATAAATAACGCATCTAATGTCCATTCTATTTGACCAACGTTATACCGTGATTTCGTGTGCAACTGTTGCACGCAAAAATTGCATGCGACAGTTGCACATGAAACCACGCCATTACTCAATGCGGCGAATTCACTCAAAGTATGGCAGCCGGCGTTGATCTGGCTAGACGCCATGGAGGAAATGAATTACTGACGTCAGGTCGATTCATCGGCTGCAGGCAGCCACCAGTGTGGCCCGTATGAGTGACGTCAGTCTTTGGCAACACGATCTAGCAATCTACAGCGGTTGCACGAAGCCTTAGACGTCGGTAGGCCACTTGATCTGCGGCGGGTGGGTGCACGGAGAGGCCAGCAACGGACGAAATCGATAGGAGAGAAGCTGGCAGGCAGGTGCGCTGACTGGCGACAGGCGGTCACGCTTGAACAGCGTCGCAGTGCCAGTTGGTACTTGTGTCCCGTAGTCAGGCCACACACGTCGATCGATGTAGTGCTCGCGCCACGCAGCGGCGCGTAACGACCGTGTCGGTCTTACTTCAACGCAACCGACAAGCGCGCACCTATACTACGAGGACTACTTGATCATTCTCTTTCTCTCAGTACGGCAGGTGTATAAAAGACCACGCCAGCAGCAGCAGCAGCATCGGAGCGAATCGCACCAGAAACATATGACCAACCACAGAACCACTGTACCACAATTCAACAAGGCATAGTACACCTACTCCACCTGCCACCCCATGCACGAAGGGCTCGTCTAGTTTCGGCGCACGACGTCAATACCACGCCAAATGGGTGTTAATGTGCACGCACGTCGCCGCATGCAGCGAGGCTGCTGCGATGGCGTCACGCAACCGTATATATAAAACATGACGTCATCCACAAAACCGGAAGTAACCTATTCCTACGCCAACGCCACTGTACAAGGACCAAGCCACGGTCAAGTGAGTGATGGATTACACACATTAATGCACTGTCTCGATTACATGATGTTTACTACTGAAACATGCCTCCTTTCGTGGTCAGACCAAATGAGATTTTCAAGAATAAATTCATTCAGCAAACAAATAACTTAACACTAAATAGGTCATTTCAGAGATGATCTTCCGAGCCAATTTCAAGGCTAATACTGACAAAATCAAAATCAAAACCGGAAGAAAAACCACAAACTATAAATAAACCTAGGCCAACACGAAAAATAAATCTACAATCACCAAATCAGCAAAAAACAAATCATCAAACACAAAAATAATCACAGTTAAATATAAACCGAAAACAATCTAAATCTATTTAGTCGCCTCTGTGACAACCGGCAAGGAAATAGTGGGCCTATTCTGAAAGGAAAAAAATGAAGGAAAAGTAAATAAGAAAGAAAATAAAAGCAAGAGAAAGAAGAAGCAAGTTACAAGAAGCAACAGTAAGCAAGTAATAAGGTAAACAAACACAAACAATCTATATAGCACCAAAATCTACAAGTTTTCTAGGGGGCAAAGTACACCGGTCATCCAACAATAAAGGAACGCAAAATCTGAAATGCCTAGCTTTCTGCATTTCAAAAATATAAGTGCTCTAACTATCAGCTGTGCAAGCGCTGCATCGTCTGCTGTTGCCGGAATGACCAAATTAGTAACCCGTAGCTTCTGCATTAACTTGTAAATGTTGCAGTAAACTCCCTGACTAACTGATTAGCATTGTAGCCTTGTAACGTGAAAAAACTGTAATCAGAAACTTATCTTCTTTAGTATACGACTCATTTTCACTTTCGTAATCTCGCAGCAAATTCAGGAAGTAATAGCGAACAGACATGAGAAATTAAATAGGCTTATGACAGCTCAAACGCCGTAACTATTACATGCCAAAAATTATTAAAATTGGTTGATGATTATCGAAGACACAGCAAGCCAAAGCAGTGGCGTTTTCAAGACATGGTATGGCTAATAAGGCACAATTTTGGGGGTTAATATTTCCCCAGGTAGTTCAGAGACATTAGTTAGGAAAGGTGGAGTATAAATCATCATTCGATAGCATACTCTCTCAGCGACATCTCTGCCAGAAATTACTAAAATCGGTTGATCTGCGTTGAAGTTATAGTATGCTACATCAGTGTAGTTTTTTTTGAGACATAGTGTACATAAAATATTGTTACACTGACTTAGAAAATTATTTACACATTCTATTTATTTTCACACAAGATTTGACAATTCATGTAAAAGGTATGCTATTTGAAGATAAATGGGTATTTGAGATTTGGCTATATTAGAGATTTGACCGTCACTAATCACGTATCACTACATAGTACACAGACAAAAGACAACTGATGTCCTATTGCACAGATGATGTGGATTTGCCTCTCTCTTTGTAATGCACTTCTGACAGACTTCTTAACTTCTCGGCAGCCTGCACATTTCAACAACGTAAAATGTCATGCATTGTTCTACACACAGCAGTTTATAACTTATAGTTTGGCAGCTAGTTTTCTGGAGTGACCGATACTCGAAGTTAGGCTAGGTATTTGTGGAGTGGGTTCTTCTAGAGGTGAAATGCCAATGTTGTCACACAACCAACGGCACTGAAGCACATGTGCTCAACACCAAGTAATACAACTCACTACAGACCGTCGATAATCTCCGACATCGTACATGGAAGACATGGTGCTGGATTTGGAAAGTCGGCATAAGAGCAGCAGTTCTCTTCCGTGAACAGTCTGGCGATGAATAAAGAACAGATAACGCCAGGCCACTAGTTGGGTTCACTGCATCGTGTGCCAACCAGAGCTCTGTTGTCACTGGTTGGGCGACAGGAAGGACATCCGGCGGCTCATACAAACAACCTGTACCACTCACTATCTCTAAACTTTCTCTACTGAAACAAGTGTAGGGAAAAACTGAGGGGATCCGGCCGAAAAACAACCATTAATACAGAGATGGGCAGATTACCAGAAGACCGAGAACCACTTCGTAAGCCCTCTCAACCATCAGTCCATCACAAAATGATATAATTTTATAAAATAAACGAGGTCAGACTCACCTGTTCTGCTGTCAAGTCTCGCTGTGCTTCGGCCAGCATCTCGTAGCCGACCATGAATTTCTTGACAGTGGCTGAACGCAGCAGCGGAGGATAGTACATGGCATGCAGCTGCCAATGTGAACAGTCACGACTGAGGCAGTCTCCTGTTGGTGCTCCTATGTGTGAAACACACAACAGCTAATAAAGCTGATCGACCGCTTACGTGCGACACGTTGAACGCCCCCTGATTACTGACAAACAGACAATTCCAACGGACTGGTAATGGTCACTCGCAATTAATACTGGCTGAACTCGGCAAGCCGAGTCCTAACGTTGACCTGCTCCGCATCACTAGTTCAAACGGGAGAGCGTAAATAATTTTCACTGTTTGACCTTTGACCTACGACCTTTCTAGCCAAGGTCAAGGTCGACCATCATGCCAAAAATCAAGGTCAAAGGTCAAACGGTTCAAACAAGAGAGCGCCCACAGACAAATGGACGGACAACGGACGCTACCAAATGTATTATCGACCCTGCTACGCGGTCGATAATTGGGCCCATTCTAAGGGGCCATAGCGGTCCCCTGTTACGCGTAGTCGTTGTTGTCGTTGTGGACATCAATTTTACATTGCCATTCACCAGGTGTCGCTACTGTGGCACGCCGCCTGCGCTATAGCTGGCTTCGGCTCATCTTGGTAGAGGTGTCGACAGTAGCGACACCTGGTGAATGGCAATGTAAAATTAGAACAGGCGGCGTGCGGCGGCTCGCAGTGGCGAATGGGCCCAACATTTTTCAAATGCTTCTTGTTATATTTACCATTCTCAAACTGTTCTTCCATACAGACAGATGCTCCTTTAATGTCCCCCTTTCCAGGTCAACCTGGACTGGTAAGTATCCGAACGGTAAATCATTCTGGGTTTCAGTAAAGTAAGAGACGATGGCGATAACAGAGGCATCGGCATATGCAAATAACTTGCACTTTGCTCCAGACAGATAACCACACCAGCACCTCATCATTGCAACCTGTGGCAATGCATGCTAATAATTATTATATGCTTATTTCAGCAACACTTCAAACTAATTTTCTCCACTAGATTCAATATGGTGTCATCACTGGTTGACTGGTATTTTTCATTACTGCCAAGACAAGGCTACAATCAAAACATCTGGCTAGACATTCACAGTATTAACACATAAAAATTATATGCAAATGTTCATGTCAACTGCAGGATACTGACATCCGATAAAACATGCATCACAAAGACATACCATGCCAACCCATGCTGTACGGAAACAATACTTCAAACAGATTGTCATATCTCGTCAACAGGCGTTTCATAATATCTGCCAAATCTGCAACACACAATTGGAATCTAATTACTTCTGCCAAAACTACACGGCTCAGTGGCATGTCTCTATGTGGGCAGGCTAACAGATGATACACGGGAAAAACATGAAACTGCTTTAGTGCTTTTCACTTAATATACTACTTTTAACTAGAAAAAGTGTTGAGTGGACTTTCCGATTACAAGTGAACTTAATACTACCTTTAACTTCTGGTTATCCATCCAATTTTGCGGACAATGTTGCTTAGAACAAGACCCCAAAGTCTACCCAGAAAAAAATCTTTTGCCATTAATTCAGTGGGAAGGCAAGAGCTGTTTTTATCTTAGGGAGTTTTATGTTAAGCAACAGCCCATATTTCCACCACTTTTTTTACGAATACAAGGTAACTATGTCCAATTTAACAGCAGTTTTCGGTTGACCATACGTTAAATGGTTCCCATCACTCTGTTTTCTTCTTTCACTTGTTCCACAACAGTAGATTTTAAGTGGAACAAATTTTTTACGGGCCAGATATTCTTCTTGTCATCCAGCCAATAGTTTCAAAGCAAATAAATATAAAAACACAAAGCACTCACCCCAACTTGTGGCATGCACTGTACAAAATATCAGTATAGCCACAGTTGTTTTGTGGCGAGTTTTCCACATTTTAAAGGAACCGGTTCTGTATTATGTTTCTATCCGTAAATCGATGAAATAACAAAGCCGGGGCCCACATTGCAATGTTGGCCCGGGCCTCGTTATTCTGTCAATTTACCGTATGGATACAAACGTATACGGAACTGGTTCCGTTAAAATATTGAAAACTCGCCACAAAATATCCACGGATATACAGATACTTTTTTTTATAATGTAACCTCATCTTTTCTTCATCCACCACCTGACTATAAAGACAAAGTTACTGTTCCCTTTACCATGGCTCTCAAATGCCCATGTCTTGCACTGTAGCTTAAAGATATTAATGTCAACTCAAGAAGAGTCTACAGGTCTAAATGTACAACAAATTCAAAAGCTTCACTTGCCGTTGCGCTCACTGTTCTGAAGATCCTCGAGGCGTAACACATGTCGTTTCGGAATAAGAAGAGTTTCGTACGGCCACACAGCCCAGTAGGGAACGACACAGACCCAACTTGTGTTTTCAACCACAATTCTCTCCTATGTTAAACGCAGCATTAACAGCACTGATGCAATGAAAACTGAATAAAAAGCAATCAAGGAAACAGACCATTTACTCACAATCAAACACAATATCTAACTATTGTTATCTAACTATTGTTATATCTATATCCACACAAATACTTAAGCATTTTCATGCTCAAATGCAAACATAAACATGTAAATGAGAAACATAATCGAAACAGCCATTTATGCTGCTGTGTAGCCATTCGAGAGAGGGCACGAAACACATGGAATAGGTCTAAAATAATGAGTCGCGTACAAACCTTCTTCTTCATTTCGAGTGCAGCATAGTCTACCAACATTACTGATCCTTTCTGCTCGTAGTAAGCTTTCTGTGTTGCATCTTTCTTGGCTGGTTCATTCGGTAAAAACGTACTTGCCCATACCTTCGGAAAACACATCAATCTGTACAATCGGAAACATCACACAGATATGCCTATTAGCTAGCGTATCATCTGCAATCCATGTATGTCACACGAAAATTCCTATGGGTCACTTGAAAACACACAGGCCAACATCAGCAAGTCCAGATACAGCTTAAAAATGGCCACAAAAGAGTTATATGCTGGGCAAACAGTTGGGTTAGGATGACAATGTAAAAATCTGAGTCCAAGTCCGATAGTTAATACTATCGGTGAAAACAATCAACCATTATGACAGTGATAGCGACTGTTTTCATGGACCTATGCCCGATGTAGCCTATCCTGTATCTCCTTGGCTTAGCCGTCCCCTCACCCCCTCATGCATAATGCCACATCACCTGACACTGACAACAACCATTATCATCATCCATCCATGATGACGGAAGATGGCCATGACTGGACTGGACTGCAGTGCACCATAGTTGTCACTGTCACGACATATATCGACAGACGACTGACTGAAGTCTGTTATCTGCTGTCACTGCAGTGGGCTGGCTGCATCTCATCTCCCCACACCACTCAGTGCTATTTAGCCTAATGGAAAAATGGTGTGTCGAGTTGTGAACTGACTGAGTGTGACATTTAACAATTAATGATCGCAAATTGGCCTCCTATCAGCATAAACTATTGGTTAAACAATCGGCGATAGCGATAGTGCTGACTATCGCCTGATATGATAGTCCGATAGTACTATCGTCCTAACTCAATAAACACACAATGTATAATTATATATTTCTCAATATCAAAAACAAATGTATACAGCACATAATTACAAAGTCTCTAATGTGCTCTGATGAGCAAATTACGGCAAGTATTTTCAGCTCATCGATTTTGCTTTTTCAAGATGGCGGCCGTCCACCATTTTGAATTTTCAAATTCGTAAATTTTTAATGCCCTATCTGGTGTGTATGGCCCAGATGCATTACTATGCCAAATTTCGTCAAAATTGGTCAAACGGATGAGGAGATATGGCAGTTTTTCAATTTTTCAAGATAGCGGCCGTCTGCCGTCTTGGATTTTGAAATTCTAGAAATTTTAACAGTCAATAAGATAGAGATGCCCCAGATGCACCACCACGCCGAATTTTGTCGAAATTGGTCAAACACAAGATATGGCAATTTTTCCATTTTTCAAGATGTCGGCTGTCTGCTATCTTGGATTTGTGGGGCGCATTTTGGGACCATTCACTAAAAGCATTTGGGGATATTTATCATCTGACAAAATTAAGTTGGAATCCATAGAGTAGTTTTTGTAATATGAAAGTTCGAACATTTTGCATGTTTGGCTGGGTAATGCCTATTCATACCCCAAAAATTGGGGTTCTTGAGCGATTTGACCCCCTAAATGAGGAGCAGTATCAATGCAACCCCCAAAGGCACATCCTTGCATGGAAACACGTCGTATGACGTATAGATCGTTAAAATCGGTCCACTGGTGCGTACTGTGCACAATGCACATGACTAAGAAACCAAAAAAATGACAGACAAAGAACCTGAACAGTGGCAAACTGGATATTCACTCAGACCACCTATGTCGTCGCATCAATATGCGGTTTTGCATGGTGGGTGGCCTTTGTGTGGTAGTTCTTAGTTGCAAGTTTGATCAAAATCGACTCAGTGGTTACCGAGATTTTAGGGGTCAAAATCTGGGTTCCTGCATTACTTTGGCCAATGGCTTGAAAAGTCCTGTACTACCATACAGGCATGACAGAGCATTAGAACCTTAATTGAAACCAGCTGAATATGACACTAAATTTAAACTGTTATACCATAAGTTGACTACAAAGCTATTAGACCAGCAACAAAAACCGTAACACAATTTACCTGACAATGTGGATGTGGATTTGAACATCCCATAATGTCACCTTTATTTTCAAATATCTGTTATAACAATTAACATATTTGTTAAACGATAATATAGTAATGATATTCAGACAACTGGTTTGATAAATAAACTATGTCAATGAAAGCACCACCTTACCCAATGCTCAGTGCAGTTCAAAATGTACACTGTTATATATTAAGCAAAATTATCGGCTCTTTCCAGCAATTTGAAACATGCACAGAAATATGCAAAACTAATACATGGAGCGGTGCTGGATAGAGACTTGTATACCACTCAGAACAACAATAACCTCAAATGCTATAAATCATGAATGCTGTTTAGACACTCACATATTTTTTGTTGTCATTTTTCAGTTTTAACTTTATGAAAATAAAAATACAAGAACAGCACTTGTATTGGGTGACTTACATAGTCTTACTTCATGTAGCAAGTCCCAAAATTACAACTGGTAATATCAGTCTGCATATCTGATGCGTTACGTTACGGTGAGATAAACTCAAGTACCTGAACCCATTTATAGTTGGTGCCAAGTTCTGTACTGAGTCTTGTCCACTCGTCTATGACAAGTCTAATCTCACTGTGTGACATCGATGCCAACGTGACGTTTGACTGCGGATGAAAGCACATCACTTGGCACTTGCCACCGGCTGCTTCGCACCGCAACAAATCACTGTCCGCCATTTCTACGCATGCAATAAACAAACGGAAATCGAAACACGGGCTTACACAGCATACAAGAACTTCAACAATTACATATTATATGAAATGTGAATCTTACTGTCAATACATAAAGCACAGATAGTAGAATTGATAGCTCGGCAAAAATTTTATCAATTAATAAAACATTTTGGACCTAAGATATTGACTGAACTTATCAAAGCCAGCGATTCAAAAAGCGGTGGCACACACTTTCCTGGGCATATATTTGTTCTGCAGGTAAATCAGTTATTAACATCTTCTGTGGCCTAATCCACATTCAATAAGAATGAATATGTCTAATTAATGCTATATAGGAAGCATGGAAGTTAGTCAGAAAGAAATAAATATTTGATATGATACAGAAAGTTTACTTGAACAAAAAGTGCCTAATCAATTATATTTTTAATGATCACTGGACTAACTAAGTGCTAAATATCATAACCTGCTAGACAGACAGATAAGTAAATAAATAAAGTAAAAAATTACGTAAGACAGAAAGCAGTCTCAAGAGTTCAACCACTGTGAAGGAATCATATAGCAAATGTCAATAACGCAGAATGATGCTAACAGGTGTCTATAAAAATATTTTTTACCAAGGGAAATCTCTTCCCAAAATTTGACAAGCATCCCATTGTGAGGTCACTAACTCGGACAATTCCTTCACAAAGGTAATGAACAAAACAAGCTCAGCAACTGTGGTATTGCTGACTGTGGCACTGTGACTGCAGCAGAACTATATCCAACACCTCACCTCTGGGCCAATTAAGACTTTACTAATATAGCAGCAACCTCATACCAAAAAACTGACTCAATAATGTACATTAGAAAATACATTATCAAACCATTTGACCTACCTCTAACAACCATCTACATTTTACAGATATGTTACTTCAAAATGCACAGCAGTAAATAGACTGCATACTTATCTAGAAAAAATTGTTTGGCATTTTACTGAAATACTGATGAAAACGAACTAGTTAGTAGTTGTCTAAGATGTTACTAACAGTTCAAGAATCCACAACATATAGCTAGTATGTCTTTAACTGGCAGAGTTGTTACCTCGGACCAAGTACCTAATATGCTGGACGAGTCACACCTATTCATTAGTTGACCAGTCAACTATATAGGCTAGTGGAGCAGAATAGCTAGCCCACTGCTAGCAATTATGATATTCATGTAATCTATGATGCTGCCAAGCCCAACGAGTATGCAAATTAATTGCACAATGATGCTACCATTCAAACCATGGGGATGCCACTTCTAGCATATTACACAGAATTTCTTTGCTTGTCACATACTTACCAGGAGCAGGTGATGAGTCAAGCATAGCGGGAAAATCATTATCAAACACAAACGTACTGCTGTAGTTTGGGTTCACCTGCACATTCACAAAGATAAAATGATTTTGTGGTCACTCATAAACATGAGAATATGAGTGCACAGAAATCATCAACAAAAATAGGCATAATCCTGATGTGTATAATATCAACAGAATGCTGCAACCGCATCAGACTATTACAAATAACAGACTAGTAGCTCATTAATAAGACCGATAAGCTACAAATGACCAACAAGCACAATGTTTTAAGTGCTCAGCTTGGAAAAACTAATACAGCAGCAGCAGAGAATGGCAGACCATACCACTCCATTTGGTCTCAGTGCACCAGGACATAACGGATTTTTAGCATCAAATGCAGAAATATCATCCTCTTGAGGAGCCTCAATGTGGCCTTTCCATGGACGTTTCATACGATGCGGTGAAACCAGAACCCATTCGCCAGTTAGCGGATTGTAACGCCTATGCTGGTGTTCTGCACATCATTATCACAACAGGCAATTTATTGACTTGCATTTGGTTGAATGTCAAAATATGCAATTTAATTACCAGTATACAATTTTTAATTTAAATATAGTCAATGTTTAACAAAAAATATTGTGCATGGCACTGTAATCATACATCAGAGTTATGCCATGAAGTATAATTACAGCAGTATAATTAATTATACAACAATCTACAGTGGACTGCAACATAGCCAAAAAAATAAGGATAAACCACAGTGTACAGCAACACATATGTGCAAAAAATGCTAAAATCATTAGAGTTCGGCCGATGTACACATCGGACATCGAACATCGGCAACATCGAGGCAAGCTGGAACATCGGCGAATTGCCATCAGCAAATAGCCGATACCGATGTTTTTTTACTGAATTATAATGAATTATAATGTTGTATTCAGAAAATACACCCGTGTAAACAAACACCATAGATATCCATGATAGATATCCACGTAAAACAAACAAGATGTAGAGCGCTAACGGGCGCAGGCTATTCAGCCTCGCTCTCGATACAGCCTCGCTCTCGCACTGATCACGTGATCGCGTTGTTGTTTAACGTTTAATCGCGCCCGGTTCCATTGTCGACGAAAGTACGTTGCAAGTCCATATCATACCGTTATCGTGCAAGAAAAGAACAAATACATTAAAGACTTTCACTTTTTAAAATTTATTTCGACCAATAGCTGTACCGACGCATGTACAATAACCGCAATGCTGTGCAAGACTCCCGCTTCCATTCGAATTTTAGAAATAACGTGACACCATCTTAACTATTCTATGCTGTTTATGGCTCCCATTGCAAAGTGCAAATTCATTTATTTTGTACTGTATGCTTTTATTTATCACAACACGCATACACATATATGAAATTAGGTATTAGAAATTAGCAATAGTACAGTAAATATAATTTGCAATATATGATGCGGGTATAGAGGCATAGGCCTGCGCTCGCTATTTGTCTACGTCTACACTCATCACAGTTCCAACTAAACATCGGCATCGGCCATCGGAATCGGAATTTTTTCGCCTAAATATCAGAACATCGAACATCGGCCATTTTACCCGAATCGGCCGAACTCTAGTAAAAAAATGACGTAAAAATGACGTCACTCGACCAGCGGCCATGTAGCTTAGCAAAGCCAAGCGAGGCCTCAAAATCATCTGCTGTTCTAATTGGACGTATTGACTCTAGATAGAATATTTAACTCTGTGGCTAGATTAGAGTAGCATTAGATAGAACACTGTCTGTCTGAATATGCCACAAAGGTGATATGATAACAACACACCACATAACATTGGCTTTAATATAGGACTACTGTACAGTTGGTTTACATCTTACACGTAGGCCCTATGAACATTGTTGGTGGTGGTTTTTTTAGCCCGTTTTCGCCTTAATGACGGACCCAAACTTTCCGCATTTTAACAACAGCCGTTTTCGACTGCATAATCGTGACGTTCCAAATTAGTATATTAGTTTTTAAATTTGTATAATCTTAAAAACAGATGCGGACATTAAGGCGTTTAACACCTACGTCCGTAAATTCCTGTTGAGTTCAGTTTAGTACGGTGATTACTGTCAGTACTGGCGTTTAAGATTCTGTTTATTCTTATCAGTCTATTAACAACCTCATAATTATCCATGGCGTGCTTATTTTCATTAATATAATCAAAACTTCACTCATTCAAATTAAATATTGCGCGACAAACTGTAAACAAAACGTACTCTCGTGCACCTCGCGAGATCTCACGCAATGTAAATTCAAGAGTAAGTAAGTCAAGTAAAATACTATCAGCTTTGGTATCAGGCAGAAATTGATTACTAGTACTTTTAGTGCACAGGATTATTTGTAAGAAATTCGGGTATATTCAAAACTAACGGTAGTTTTCTCTGTAACTTTTCCCAAACTCTTGTGACCGTGCCTGTGTGTGATAGCGTGAAGCAGTCATGGCACGTCCACCGTCGCCAAGTGTTGTCAACTATAAACCGATCAACGAATCGTCAAATCAACGATCGTCGCTAATTGTTTCTCGCACTCAGCCTCAGCGTCCAACTTTGTATAGGCTAGGGCCTAACAACGCGATAAGCGTGATGTATCGTGTCGCGCGAGTCCCTAGCTGAAGCAAAACTGAGACTTGTCAAAATTCTTTCACCAGCATGCATGCTCAATATAAAGTGGTCATTATAACGTACTATAGCCTATATGAGCCTATTCTGAAGGAACGTCGTTATACTAGCCCACCTTGTAAAATGTTAGTGCTCGAAAATCGCTTTAACCGATCGAATGACACGACTGGGATGCTACAGGTCTATGTAAACTCTATGCTTGCAGCGAACGGAACTCTTCGCTTCGTCTTCTATCCGAAAAGGTGTGCTCATCTAAGGCCTGGACTGCATGCAGTCCCACTCTCGACACCCATGGATGGCGGACGGACGAACGTCGCGATCGACGCAAAGACGTAATTAAGTTACGACGTCGTCCTCTTCTGGGTTCCTAACTTCCCTTTCGTTTCAGACAAAAGTGGTCGTCACTCGTCACATCTCTGTCATCTGTCATATTCGGAAGATCGAGAACCATGGTCCGTCTGTTCATTTGCGGTGACGCTTCGGACTATATACACTCGAATCAGCTCAGGCTGTTATTATAGACCGTCAGCTTCGGCGTATCAGACGGTCGCTGGACTCTGAGTCGGTGATTACACTCGTCCATGCCTGCATCCACTCGCGCATTGATTACTGCAATACTGTTCTTGCAGGTGCACCAAGAACAGTCACAGACAAATTGCAGCACGTGTTGAATGCTGCTGCGCGTGTTATCAGTGGAACCAGGAAGTTCGG
>Ga0209782_1001045_pt1 | contig 13771 bp, 9 predicted proteins | sample WorMetmaBAHAMAS1_FD_187390 | JGI IMG/M metagenome (GOLD analysis project Ga0209782, IMG submission 187390) | Marine gutless worms symbiont microbial communities from Max Planck institute for Marine Microbiology, Germany - Inanidrilus... | ecosystem: Host-associated > Annelida > Digestive system >... | reverse complement strand
CTCTTACAGCAAGCTACAGTAAACTATTACATTATGGCACACTTTCGAGCGAAATTAGGCCAAGACTGATCACAGGCCATATGTCTATCACTGCACCTAAGACATGCTGAATTACAAGACTTACAGCAGAGCATGTGAGCCATGATAACTGTGAATAGCAGGAATTATTTTATTTTATTTTTTTTGTAACTGTACTCTTAAAATATGATCAGTGTTTGTACAGTGTTTTCAAGTTTAAAGACCATCTAGGGGAAAGTGGCACAGATTTTAACAGTACGGCTGCCCTTCTTATTGATGTAAATCCCAAACAAAATTTGGTGATGTTGGTATGCATTATTGCAACAGTTTACAATCGAATATTAGCTACAGTTCAAGCAATTACTGAAACTACTTCTGTATCTGAGTTTGATGACCACGACACATTGCATGTACGTTGCTTTTTGTGCCTTAGAAATATTCTTAGTGACTAAGAGAGGGCCAACAACAGCAATTCTATCGTCAGTTGCCTCGACGTACCGTCAGTGTTCGCTCAAGCTTGCCGGTTGTAATGCTGAAGCAGTACAAGACGAGGTCTTCTCCCACACAGTAAATCCACTCTCCACGTGGAGACAGTGTACAGCACACAAAGTCGCCACCTTCTCGTTTGCCGCTGGAAAAACTGCGCACAATCTACGCACACAGACACGCAACAGATACTTGCCAGTGCTGCTCTGTCTAGACAAAATCGGTTTGGTGCATTACATGCACAACTGTTGGTGTGGCCGTTAAGTTAACAAAGCAACATTTCAATACTGCTGTAGTGATACTTTTACAGCACGGCATCAGAACAATGCATCCCGTTTTAATAGCCATTTCCGGGTGATCGGTGTTCACCGGTTCACATTTTATACTGAGACATAATTGGTGCAAACTTTTTGTAGTTCAGTGAAGTGCCCTCCCTGGTTCCAACTTACCCTTCGTGTGTCCTTACTTCGCCTCTCCAAAATGCACCATGTTTTTAACATGGAAAATTAATACAAATTTCTTCTTTATTTGTCATGTAAGTAAATAAGCAAGTGGGCTTCTAAGGCACACGAAAACAATTAGTCATAATAACCCACAGCTGACTGCAGACTAAACTCCTACTCCTGGAAATTTGTTAACCTGGAAAACTCCTGAAATTTTATGTCAGACCTGAAATTTTTGGTATGATAAGTTGATTTATGCTGGTTTTGACACTAACGGCTGTATTGTGTACAAGTTAATTTGTGTAAGAAAGGAATGAATGATGAACGTCAATATGAATGTCTCATATTTTAGATATTTCGGCTGCGAAATATGACTGAAAGCACATGGAAAATTCTAAAATTGGACTGGAAAACTCCTGTATTTTTTCTTCCAAAAGAGTGGGAACCCTGCTAAAATATGTCCGTGAAGCAAGTGACTGCTCAATATTTCTGTAATGCCTGACACCGACAATTTGATAACAGGCAGGGCATGTACAATGCAGAGTGTTAGCCAAAGTTTACACCCACTAATTAAACCCAAACTACTGAATTACAGACAAAATAACTCGGTATATGTGCATGTAGCAACATTAAAACAACATCCAATTCTGCTTGAAAGAATAAGAGTGAAAAGTTGATATTTGCTTAAAACTGTTAGGCCCACTTCGTACATGCAGACTTACATCTGACAATGGTAAGAATGACAAAAACATTGACGAGATGGTAAGGGATATGTAAGAGAGAGATCTCCCCCTGAACAGCATGCACTGGCTCAGAAACCATCCAGAACAAAAGATATGTAGACCATCTTACTACTGAATCGCAGTAACTGCTGCAGTGCCAGCTGCCGTACCCAACACAAAGCTTGCTATTGCAGCCAGCGAGTGATGCACTGGTGACTTATCACAGAGGCATGCGGTCAGCTATAAATTGCTAAGGAATCCAGGGATGATGTATATTAACAGTTTAACAAACCACGGTTGCAAGCGCCATAGGCACGAGCAACCAGGCCTGGTGCGAAGTGAAAAGTGTGAAAAAGGCAAAAACTGGCATAACAGTGGCAGTGTAGAGCTGGTGTAAAGGGAACAATGGCCCTTCCCTAGGGAGTGTTGAGCAAGGATGAAGCCGAGCCAGTGGCTGCGGTCAGTGCTTTCAGTTTCTGTTTCCTTCAGTTGGTCTGAGACAGCTGGTCTGGTAACAGGACAGACATCCAGCCCATATGAAAGCAGTACCACTTATTCTCAAAAGTTCTCCTCTGAATTAAGTGGAGGAAAAGCCAGTGGAGGGATCAGCTGACCAAGGTTTACCTAGAAAGTCGCCATTACGAGGATATTCGATAAAAATCTTGATTCAGATACGTAGTGAATCTAGATTCAGATTCACATGCAAATCGAATACAACAGTGACGTAATATGACGTCACTGTTGTTTGTTTATGTTGTTTATTTTGCACATTTTAGTTATTCACCGCCAAGATGATGTTTGTTTGGAGCTGTTTTGTTGCTACAGATGTCTTTCTTAAGTCATTTATAATTGTTAGCATTCATCGCCAACATTACGTCGCAAGTGGAACGGGATTCAAGCAGGATTCACCGAATACGCATCTGGATTCATCAACAGAATGCAGATTTTTACCGCACAGAATCCAGATTTAATCGAATATCCTATAAATCAGCGGCCAAGGTCAACAGTTGAAAAGTGTGAAGGATAAGAAGCACGTGTGTGAGTCTAGTGACCTGTCCCTGCATGTTCATGATGACCACCGTGTTGGAGCGGTTACAGACGACAAACTGTTCGACATTACGCGGCAGCGGATGAATGCTGTGGACGGTGATGTCGGTGCCTGCAAGACCGCCCAGGGACTTGAACGTGTTGAGGCACTCCGTACTCTTTATGTTCCACACCTTTATTGTACCGTCTGAACTGGCACTGGCATTGCACAATTACACACCGCAGCTCAGCAACACTGCACACCATATACACACTAGAATCACACCATTAACCACATCACTGGTGGCACAGTGGTATAACGTCAGTCTCTGGCCGGCGAACTTTCCCTGTACCACGCTCGACCTGCAGCGTCGGGCTGACCACTAATGTGGGTAAACCGTCCACTACAGGTCAGCCAACTCAGCCCATCATCCTTTCTGGGTCGATAAATGACTAGTAAGCTGGAATCGGATGTTTAGGCCCAACACTCGGTAACGAGTATGGGAAAACTTTACCTTTACCACATCACTACACTGTGTCTAAAAAAATCGACACTGACGTTGCACAATATAACTTCGATGCATATCAACCGATTTTGGTAATTTTTGGCAGAGGTATTGCTGAAATAATAAGCTATTAACTGATAATTTGTTATCCCACCTCTCCTGACTAATGTTTCTGCACTACCCTTGGAAACATGAACCCCGAAAATGTATCTTTTCAGTCATGCTCGAAAATGACACTGTTTTAGCTTGCTGTATCTTCGACATTCATCTACCAATTTTGATAATATTTTGTACACAATAAGGTAATACTATTAAGTACAGTATGGAAACAATTATTATTTCTCGACTAGCCATTTTCGTGTAACACCAGTTCGTCAACAAGATCAATGTGGGTGCTGCGTCATCTGCCACTGCCGGGACGACGGTCGACCAACCAGTAACCCATAGCTAATCCAACAATTTGTAGACGATGCTAACATTTTAAAAAGCTTTTTGTGGGTAACTCTCTGACTAAATGCCTAGCATTGTAGCCTTTCAACTCAAACATATTTTTAATCAGAATCTTATCTTCTTTAGTAAATGGCATGTTTACAAACAACCAGTAATGTTGAAAATGTGTAATTTCTGCATTCGTAATTTCGCAGCCAATTAATGACTTAACAGCAAACGGACATGATAAATCAAATACGCTTATGATACCTCAAACACTACAGCTTTCTGCCCACAAAATTTAAAATTGGTTGATGAATGTGGAAGATATAGCAAGCCAAATCAGAGTTATTTTCCTTATGCAGCATGACTGAATAGACCAAATTTCTAGGGTTCTAGCTAGAGACACTAGCAAGGGGAAGTGGAATAACAAATCATCATTTAATAGCGTACTCAATCAGCAACATCTCTGCAAAAAATTACCAAAATTGCTTAGTGTGTGTTGAAGTTAGTGTGCTACATCACTGTTGTTTTTTTGAGACACTGTGTACTAATTAGCAATTGACCTCACTCACACTGGTTTTTATCCATGTGATGCTATGCTAGTGCGGTATATACTGTGGCCCTGTGTATGTAAAAACACGGGGTGTTCTTTCAAAATGTCTAAGTCAATTGGGATACTTAAACATATTCTGATATCAAAGTGCCAACTATCAACAAGAATTCACGGAATATTCTCACATATAAATGTATGACCATTTCAATTGAACACAGATATAATTTCACATGACTGAGCATAAATCAAACTAACTCTATGTGAAATGATGCTAATCACTGCAAATATAAAATGAATGCATAAAGTAGATAATATGAGAACAGCAGTGTAATTAAAACGAATGCAAATGCTATACCTAATGACGTGATGCCCATCCGCAGCGAACTCAGCGTTATTAACAAATGACGTGTGACCACGGAATTCTTTCAGCGTTTTGCCTGATTTGAGACCATGAATCCTGTATCATTACAATACAATGATATTACCAGTATAGTACAGCAGCAATGGTAATGTAAAGAGTGTGATAGAGGACTGAAGGCAGGTCCTCATCTTCTTTCCTTCTCGCTAATATGAACACAACAAACTACTACACCTTAATGTTTCCTTTACACGGCTATAGCAAACATTACTTTCTAAATAAAATGCTATGATTTTCTGCCTGCAGTGCTTTTTGCCACTCGCTGGACAACAGCAAGTGCATACGGACTGCAGAAAAAATATACACTACAGGCAATATAGCGCTACTACTTCCGGATTCTGTTTAACTGGACTGTTTTTCGATAATTACTCCAGAGCAGATTGTGTCTCCCAGTAGCAGACCTTGGGACTGTGAAGCATGTTTTTCTATACACTACATGTATCAGACGTATGGTTATCGACCGAGTAGCAGGGGCGATAATACTGTGGGCGCTCTCCCGTTAGAACCGTTTGACCTTGATTTTTGGCATGAGGGTTGACCATGACCTTGGCTATCCTGGGATTGTAGGTAAAGGTCGTAGGTCAAAGGTCAAGGTCAAACAGTGAAAATTGTTTACGTTTCCCGTTTGAGCCAGTGGTGCGGAGCAGATCGATATTAGGACTCGGCTTGCCGAGTTCAGCCAATGGTAATTGCGAATGACTATTACCAGTCCATTGGAATTGTAATCAGGGGGTGTTCAACGTGTTGCGCGTAAGCGGTCGATCAGCTTTATTTACTGTCTGTTTGGAAGCTATGATGTTTGCAACAATCAGCTGCATTATAATGACCACAACGACAAAAAAGACATTCTGTAATCTCGAACTCTGTAGCAATTTTAGCAAGACACTATTAATGATAATGCAAGTGACTCATAAGACACAGCTCACAATTAAAAGCCATCCATTTATAAGGTGTGGAAAGGTACGGCACCACATTACATACTGGACTTATGTGTGCCACTCGACGTCCCTCATACCAGTCTTTGCATTGGCAACCGCGCATTCTGCGTCGCCAGTCCTACGGCGTGGAACAGTCTGCCGTCTGACATTCAAACTGCATCAACACTTGCCTACTTTCAAAAATCGGCTCAAGACTCGTTTGTTTTGGCGATGGCATTTTGCAGCTTGACTGTCATCAAACTGAATTTGAGTAGCGTATGTTGTACAGTGCCCTTGTAGTGACTTTTATCTGGACATGTTATGGCACCTTAGAAACCATCGTGTTATTATTATTATTATTATTCACGAGGCATACCACGAGCACCACTGAAGCAATAACCTTACTTGCTGAGTGCAGTGCACAACAATTTACAATTTATGATGCATTCGATAAAATGACAAATGCTACAGGACAGCCAGCTTAAACCAACGTACGGATTCAGCTAAAAATTCACTAAGAAAACTTAAAAAACAGGCAACAAACACTGAACATCCAAAATGACAAACTTAACCAAGTTTATGAGATTGACTGATTGAAGTAAGGTTTAATGTCCCACTCAACACTGAATAGGTCATATCAGAGATGTTATTCTCAGCCAATCTCTTAGCTAGTACTGAGAAAACCAAAATTAAAGCCAGAGAGAAGACCGTATCAATACAATAAACCCAGGCTAACACAAAACTAAACATATAACCACTTAATCGATAAAATACAAATCATCAAGCAAAAAATCTACAACATAAAATAAATCGAGACAAATTATAACCCAGATTTAGTCGACTCTTGTAACATCGAGCCTGGAATTGGACTGGGCCTAAGAAGAAAAGATAAAGAAGAAGTTAACAAGAAAGGAAAATATAAGCAAGAGAGAAAGGAAGCAAGCTACAAGAAACAAAGAAAACATGTTATAAGGGAGACAAACATACAATCTACATATAACGCTACAAGCTAGTGTTTCTATGGCACATTAGCTAAAATGATGATAACTACGAGAACCTGATGGTCTGGTCAAAGGAAGCACTGAGCAGCTGACTGTTGTCCTTGGAGAAGCACACTGACGTCACGCCCTTGCTGTGAGCACGTTCAAAACGTCGCAGACACTGGCCGGTCAAAATCTTCCACACCTACACCATCCAACAGCATCGTAACATCTTACTACAAATGTACCTCCACTGCTTCAATACTTGGCTCGGTGATACGGAGGTCACCTGGACTGTAGTAGGTTTACCATAAAAGATTTCAGCCTCGTTATTCCAGTTCTTCTGTACTATTGCTTTTTACTATCTCCAAAGTTTAAACAAATAGAAGATAATGATAAGTCTTCTTCAAAGATTCCTATGGCGTCTAGTTCAACCAGCTGTAATTCTGGAACAGCAGCTGAAAACAAACCAATCTTGACCACAAAACCTAAATTTTCTGATCCCATGCAACAGGCTGATAAAGGCAACTATAGTATCACACATCCTCCTATTCACACACGAGGATATGCCGTCGATAAAACCGGAATCTCTCTGCCTGACTGGAACATATATGGCCACATTTATCTATTTGCACGATCAAGTCTCTGCAGGAATCAAACCCCGACCTTGCATGTCAGAATCCATTAACTTAACTACTGAGCCACGTACGATCCTTCTTATATCGTTCACCACATGAAGACCAGGCCAAATAGTATAAAGCGAATACAACTACAACAACACCTATTTAAGAGACTCCTTTCCAGGACAACCAAGGTAAGTCGGCATCATAAAGGTAAATTAAAAATTCAAGATTTTACCAAAACAGGCTAAAAAGATAGGGTGGCAGTGGCATCAACTGGACAATGTGTGAATTGTTTGCACCTCAATTCAGACAGGTAACCATGAAGCACCTCATCAATCAATTTTATAGATCAGTTGCTTTTCTTTACACCCAACACACAGGCCCAATAACTATAAAGTAAGTAAACTGGAGAAAATACTTCAGCGAATTACTTTAATTTTTCCATCTTGTCCACCTGACGCCAGCATCTCGGAGTCACGAGAGAAACAGAGACAGAGCACTGCGTCGTCCATCATCATGTAGTTGTCCTGTTTCAGTACACGCAACACTCGCTGCACAGTTATATCAGATAGCAACGACAGAAACTAACTAACCCGCTCCAAGGACTGCATCACCACAACGCTACTAGCTAAGATAAAAGGGTTAAACTCCATACATGAGGTCGGATAATCATCTCCTTCTCCTATGTCTTCGGCATGTAGGTGGTCATACCACTGAAGTCTGTAATCTCATGCATTAGCTCAATGTCAATACGGTATAAGAGTTACTAAAAGTGCTAAAACTGGTAAATAAATCATGCAATTTTAACATATAGTTGTAGACAACATACACACGTTAGCCACTGAAACAATTCCACTTCAACTGAAACATAGATAATAATCAGCATTTAGTTTTTTAGTGCAAGATGTAATATATACATCTCGCGCTTATGCTACGATGTCAGTGTCCGTCTGTCTGTGACAGAAGTGCATTGGCACATTATAGCTAATTTAGGTTTCAAATTCTGATCCCAATTTACCGCGCATTGCGGTCGCGGTGCATGCGGGTGCGAGGGAAGGGATCATCGCCGGGAAGAGTGGAGGGATCATCTCACGCTATGCTAGCCACTGCTAGGCCCACTTGTTTAGAATTAGAATGATCCACAAAAAACTGGACCACACCAATTCAGTAATTTTATGTCGCCTGGTCCAGCTGAGTTAGTACCTGGTCCAGTAGTGACAAACAGCAACAAAACTTGCCAGGTTTCCTGCAGCTGATGGTGGTAATTAGCTAACAATCCAATACTGCAGTAGTGTGACTGATGGCATCGGCACTGGTTCATCTAGTATTGATCGAACTCAGCATGTAAAGCAACCACCCATGTTGATAACGAAGAGCCAGTGTCAAAGGAGACATGCAAACACTAATTACTGATACTGTTGGACCAGCGACAATCTACAATAATAGACCTGCACCGATTCAATCTGCAGTGGACCGGACATGGTTCAGAATTAGTATTAAGATCTGTTCTAACTCGTTTTTTTCCAGTGTTGGCTCCTTAGAATTCATACAGCAATGGTAATGTTCCTCACCAATCAAACATAAAAATAATTCACTCCTTAGTGTTCCGCAATCACTGTAAGAATTGTCGCTAAGTGCTAATGTTTCTGGAACAAATGAAATATAATAATGAAAAGCATTATCAGACCTGTGCCTGATATTTGAGATCTTTACGAATCTTGCCGGTCGTGAAGTTCCAGACCTCGATGAAGCCGTCGACTGAACCCGTGATTAAGTACTGGCCGTCGGGAGAAAACCGTCCACACTCCACGTGAGCTTTCTGTCCAAACTGAGCCACAAAACGAACAGCACAATGAACACACTTGCCATCGTCTACAGGCATTTGACGACTAAAAACAGCCGAAGGCACTATTAGCGACAAGTATCAATCAATCTCATACAAACAATAAGGCAACGAACATCCAGCAACCTTGCGTAACATGGTGAAGTCTTATTTCGTGGAGTCAAAACCAGACTAGTACTGAAGTAAAAGCCAGCCAAACTTGACACTGGCTCTAACCTACACCTAACCCTACCATACTGACCTTATCCTACTCACCCGAGCTGTAATCTGATTCTGACGCCACAAATAAGACTTCACGGCATAAAACAAGTCAATAAAAGATCTATCACTGAACCACTGTTTGCAGTAAGCTTGATATACAAGTGTATGCGCACAACTTTAGATGAGCTTTATTCGACAGCACTGTGATGAAAACATACCGAAGAAAAAGAACACAAACCTTGATAGTTTTACTGAGCTGCGTTGGATACTTTTCTTCCTCTTGCTCACGAACAGCAGCCTTGCCTCGAAACACGTCAATTGTTGTACCTATCAAACAAAAAGATGTTCAATTTGGTGATTTTCATCAAATAACAAATTCAAGTCTTCACCCATAAGAACGGAACTGTCAACATGTCCTATGTACACAAGCAAACATCACTTCAATGACTATTTTCCAGGTAACTTGGGTTATGTAGTTTCCCAGTGGCACAGTGGTAGAACATCAGGTCTCTGGTCGGCAAACTTTCGCTGTCCTGCGCTCGACCTGCAGCTGATGTGGTGACCACTACTGTGGTTATAAACCGTTCACTACAGGTCAGCCAACCAGGCCAACTCAGCCTTTCATCCTTTTGGGGTCGATAAATGAGCAGTAAGCTGGAATCAGATGTGTGCTTCCGTGTACGGTGGCACTACCTTTTGTACTTAGTCTAAATGCCAGCACCCAGTACGTTCCAAATTTTAAGAAAGAAAAGGCCAAATATTCCAAAAAGTGAGGTAAACAGTTCATCATGCTTCGTTTAAAACCACTTAGAAAAAGATAAAACACAGATGGTAGTAATATTAAAAGGAAATTAATCGCAGTTACAGTATGCAAAAACTGCAGAAGATTGAAATATTTGTATTTAGCCTCAATGCAGAATGCACGACAACATTGACACAATTACATGAGTAATCAGCTGTGTTCTCACAGTTAGTTAGTTGGTGTTTAACGTCCCTTTTCAGCACAAATATATCGCTATATCAGGGACGAAAGGTCAGGGCGGGAGAGCTATCCCTACCCAGTATAGGAAGGCCAGTTCTCTTCTTACAATATCGACATTCCATACCTGGTGGAAGCAGACCCTGATGCTGCTGCCACTTCAACGACTGACCGAGCAGAGCAAGCAGACGCGAAGGTGGTACCACGTTCACTTCTCCCGACAATGCCTGAGCGATGGCTGCACGTCGTCGTTCTTTCGACTGACCTTCAGGATATGCCTGACACATTCATCAGCCTTTTAGACTTCAGTCACGCTGAAGAATACAAGATTTCTCACAGCAAAGGTACACTTGATTGAAGTACTGGCATCACAAATATGGCATAAAGGTAAGTAAGTAAGTAAGCCTAAGCAAGTTTATACAGCGCAAAAAAATCAAGGTCACAATGTGCTGTGATTCCTAAGCCCTAAATAAATGTGCTTTCAGATATGTCGCCTGAATTGTCCATAGCTGGTTATCGATCACAGATTAGCCAGTAGACTATTCCACAGGCGTGGTCCTGCCACAGTAAAACTTCTATCACCAAAACTGGTAAGAATCCATGGAACCGCCAGTGTCCTGTTGGAAGATGAGTGGACATGTGGTTGACCTTGCTCAGAAATGAGTCAAATGTCAGCCGTAAGGTACGTCAGCAATTTTAAGGCCAACAACTCGTGTATAACACATGCACTCTTGAACTCCACTCGTCTCCGGACCAATGTAGCTGACGCAACACCGGAGTGATGCCGTCACGGCACCATGTGTACTTGTGAGCACCGAGCGGCAGTGTTCTATACGGACTGTACATGTACCTTCGTGAGCTGGTTCTCCAGCACACCATACAGTAGCAAGTTGCATCAGTCCAGACGACACATGATAAATGCCTTCACAATATCTCACCAGCTGCTGAAGTAAAAGAACCAGCAAGCTTCCCTCACGAGTCCAATGGTGGATTAATTAGTGGGTCTTGTTTAACGTCCCACTCGACACTAAATAGGTCATATCGGAGACGCTCTCCCAGCCAATCTTTTGGCTTGTACCGAGAAAGTACAATGGTTGGAAAAATGAAGCTAGGACGGTAGTTGAAACCAGTGTTCTGAGCTTATTTCAGTACTTTCACACTGATGGTTAGGTGACAAAGCATAAAAAATCTGTGTCACTTGATCTGCAAAGATTCTCTTCATAACAAACAAAGAAAGAAAACTGACGAGGGATAAAGACTGGCGAATTCAGAGTCAGTTGAAAAATGATCATTAAAACTGTGGTTGTTCAACTGTGAAAATAATGATAAATACTACTAACCAGCCTAATCGTCATCAGTTGTGCTGAATCTAAAAAAGTGGATTTAAAAACCAGATTTTTTACTAGCTTGATGCATGTTCTGCTGCTCGACAAACAGTGTCAAAGGAGTTCAAACTATACACATATAAAAATAACAACTGTTGCATAGCTTACCTCACGAGGGTCAAAGTAGGACCGTGCCAGCATGTTTTCTAGATGAATATATCTGTCGGCATATTGTTGTTTCATCATGATCATCGGGTCGGTCTGGCGCAGCAGCGACCTAGCGGCTCCAAGCTCACGAAGCTCCACTAACTCCAGCACAATCTTAACCACAGTAAAGTAAAGATGAGTTGGCTTTTACTAACAACATGACCAGCAATCAACTCAAAAAGACTGAAAAAGTGCTCCTATCTTCACTTTTAAAAATTCCTGCAAAATTATTAATTTACTTACTTATGTCATGCCACTTATACACGGATCTGTATTTTACACTCAATAAAACAAACAAAACACAGAATTACAGATTTTCAAAACTGGCATGTTCGGTAGAGAAATAGCATCCTTTAACACAGAACACCGTTAATGAGGTGCTACGCATTTCAACAGCAAACAAGAGGGCCTAGCAGTGGCTAGCATAGTGCGAGATAACCCCTCCCCTCTTCCCAGCATGCACTGCGAGCCCGCATGCACTGCAACTCGCAGTGGATCGGAATTTGAAACCTAAATTAGCTATAATGCGCCAATGCACATCCGTCACAGACAGATGGACAGACAGACAGACACTGACATCGTAGCATAAGCGCGAGATGTATATATTACATCTCGTGCTAAAAATGACATTGGGAAAGGCTTGACCTAAAACCTTTTAGTGTAATATAATACCACCACATCCAAGTATCACCTCTCTTCTAAAAACAGCTCTACACATTTATCTGTTTCAAACAATTGCCTTGACAACTGAGACTCCCTAAAATTAATAAGTTTCAGACATCCCCGGCCTTCAAGAATGTGATGTCCTTAGCAAAAACGTGCAGAAAAAAAAGAAAAAATACACTAATACACTGCATGAACAACTGGGTCATTCTGCACGGAAGGTGAATGGTAGCAATCTGTACGCCAGTGCCGTTGTCCTGGCATGCAACTCAGCTCAGAATCAATATTCGCCGACAGACTGTAACGAAGTGCGGATTGTAGGAATCAGAAATTATAACATTGATTCAGCATTGCAAATTGATTCAATTAGGCCTAGTGAATCGATTTAAATCAATTTTCCCATACTGTGGCCTACCAAAAAAAAATAAACAAAGTTATAATACAAAAAGAATTTAATTATCAACAGCAACACGGAGAACAAAACCAAAACTGAACAACTGCAGAACTATCAATTACCTGTTCATAGAGGTCAATCAATTTCTGATCAGGAAGCTTGAGTGACTGAATTGCTTGAAGCACTGTATCCCAATGACCATTGTTAATGTCTGATACAAAACTATCCACAGAGTCGACAGTGTTCAATGATATACCAGTCTCCTCCTACGAAACAGATATATTGTACACAGCAGGATTATGAATATTATTACTATTCAAGTATGGTACTTAGTACTTAGACATCTGACTAGTAATATATTAAACAAACTGAATTCTATCAGGCCACATTATAAGAAGCATATTCCAGGCGAGACTGGTATTCAAAGTCAGGCATGCAATGTAACAATAAGCTGCATTATAGCTTTGTAAGCTGCAATTCGGCCTAATAATCCTACTGGTAAATGGTTACAGTCATGACCTGCAGTTAAAAAGATATCAATTAACAAACCATACCTTAGACAGTGTTTGCAAAACTCACCTATAAAAACATAACATCTAGACCTTAAACAGATATAAGAAGTTTATTAATTTCACAGTGCAATAAATTAAAAACAATGCTCACCTGAAGCACAATTAAAGTTTTCATCAGGTTGTTTTCTTTTAGATATTGCTCAATCAGTCGAACAACACTGTCCACAGCATATCAACAACAAACTGAATAATCATAAAAGCTAAAACCATAATAAGTTATATAACTATACTGAAACATTCACTGTCACAATTACGATTTATAAACCACGAGAACACGCCTACAGTTCAAACGTAACGTAAAAGTTTGGAGGGGGTTTGGGGCGAGTACTTGATCCGTCAATGTCATTGCGCTATCGGTTGATCATTGCACGATCAATCGATTGTTGCGCAGCCGACAGATCCATCGCTAGCGCTGTGCAATTGGTTGATCGCGAGAATCTGCGGATTGCACTTAACATATATA
>Ga0209782_1001044_pt1 | contig 13771 bp, 5 predicted proteins | sample WorMetmaBAHAMAS1_FD_187390 | JGI IMG/M metagenome (GOLD analysis project Ga0209782, IMG submission 187390) | Marine gutless worms symbiont microbial communities from Max Planck institute for Marine Microbiology, Germany - Inanidrilus... | ecosystem: Host-associated > Annelida > Digestive system >... | reverse complement strand
AGTACAAGCCTCAGGGTTAGAGGGGAATTGCGCACTGGGCCATGTCTAGGCCTCAGCGCTGGCGGTAGCTGAAGGCACGTCGAAAGACTGCTAACAGTCAACCGCCGCCCCTGATGAAACGAACAAACGAGACCACTGAGTACTAGTCTGTGGTCTATGGATGGATCAGCACGTGCAATCTGACCGATGAACTTGAGCATTGCGGATTATTTATGTGTCTGAGTGGTGGCTGCTTGGTGGACCCCATGGCAACACCAAGATATGAAAATAACTCAACGACTTCAACACTGTCACCAGACACGGGCACATAGGAGCCCGGTGAGAAAGACGAGTCAGCAGTCTGAATCTTAGTCTTCAGCCAGTTAACTTGGAGGCCAAGCTAAAGGTAGAAATTGCAAATTTCATACATAGGTTAATCATGACAAGAATTAGATAACAAATGGTAAACCTATTTTTGGGCATACTTTACAACTTTAAATTACTACAAATTTGAGCGGATCTGAAATTTTTGCAACGAGTCAGATAGGTCTATATTGCAAAAAAAATCATTTGCATATTCTCACGTGACACAGTAACACCAACAGAAACATGCAGTGCTCAGTCTAACAAAAGATAACCTGAACTGAGCCGCAGCTGATGGTAGCTACTGGGACAACTTTAGAGCCTGGAGTAACGTCAAATGAAGCTTTGTTGTAAATGACGTCTGAACCTAGGTTGAACTGGCATGCCAAGTGGCCGCTGTATATGCTCTACAGACAAATACAAACACTGCATTCTGGAGACAAAACCCGATTGGTTTACGGCAATTCCAACCAACCTGCACCAGCAGCAACACTTTTACAAAACGGAATTACTGTTAAATTTTCAAATGCTCTGTCACTAAAGACACAATACCCTGTTATCAGAGTTATTTATTTGGTCCAGAACATCTGAGAACAAGCATATAGAAGTACTGTTTCGATGTTAATCATGCAAACACTCTGACATTTATTCTCTATGATAAAACTCGACAATAAACTCTCTATTTTACCATTAAGTTGTAAAATGCAAAAGCATTTAGTGGTTGTTGATATGCTACAAATAGACCAAATCAAAAGAGCATACTTTCCACATCTTAATAAAATAGATTTCCTAGAAAGATTTCTCAAGCTACGTAATTCTCTCACTGGAAAATACCATACGAAATTAACCTAAAATATTTAACAAGTTGTGTAAACTAAATATAAAGCAGAACAGTGCTATATACGACACTGAAACGAAAGTAATCTTACTGCAATGTTGTGTCCTTCAACTGAGAAAGATCTGGTGACACCCGAAGCAACAGCGACTCTCTGCGTAGTCTCAATAAATGGACATTTTGAAGACTCCATCACAGTCTGACACAAACAATGTAGTTTGCTAGTGATACATTATTACTGGCAACTTTACATATCTGTGTAGTGCAATCAGTCTGCTCTGTTTCTCGGTGTGTGTCCATGTTTACTAAATAACTTTCAAAGGACATGACTTATGACCTACAAATTTAGCATTACAGTTGGTTGCAGACTGCTACTGTAGTAAACGATGTTAAACTAAAGTGACTGACAGATTAATTAAGTCAAGATTTAAAATCCCACCCGACATAAAATATGTCATTTTGGAGATGCCCTTCCCAGCCAAAATTAAAGTGTTCAGTGTGACCTTAATTGAGGGTTTTTCTAGTAATTACTGCTCACGATTAAATTGTACATTTCTAGTAGTTGAGGGAGTCTTAATACAGAGACCTTATTTACAGTATTGCTACTACAACTGTGACTCGACTCCATATAATGGTGCTGTAACTCAAAATGTGTTGTACACCACTGTACCCTTTCATTTATTCAGACTTCTAAAAACACACAATTTGTTCTCATAATATGTGGACTATTATTTTAAATATGCTCGCACACCCTGCAGTACAGGCATGTTTACACCAAACAAAAATCTGTGTACTATGTCAACAAGTCACGTAGCACATCAACTGATGCACATGAATGAAAGCATATCAAAATCTAGTGCACAAACAACGTAAAAAAAATCGTACCATCCACATCTCTTCACCACAGCTTTTTGATGTTACTCCACACTTGTGAGTGACTACACACCAGTGACATTGAAAACCAGATGAAGAACACATCATACACCTGTGCACGATGACATGAACCAACAATGTCTCATTAGTGAGTGTTTGCACCTACATGGCATTAATAATCACCAAGTAAAACAATACAATAAAAGAAGTTATATGTGCCTCCTCAATACAGACGTATTTGTATGCTAAGGAGAGTTCCCCATATACTTTGGCAAACAGTTCGGTTTTAAGTCGATTACAAAACGTCACAAAACTCTGTGACAGGTCAGTGAAATACAAGTTCCAAATCATTGGACCTAAGACAGCAAAACTACATGTTCCATATCATATCAGCTTAGTTCGAGGTGTAATTAAGTCACTTATGTTTTTTTCCTAGCAGCACATTGTAGATTTCACGCTTTGTGTTTTATATCTGTATTTTATATTTAGTGTATTTTTTGTCTATTTTGCTTAACTGTGTAAAAGTGTGCGACTGTCATACTTTCAATAAAGGCTACCTACTTACTTACTTACTTACAACGGGCCAAGAACACAGTCTAGTGTGCATACACTAACAGGCCTGAGCATACATATAATGCAAGTGCTACGTCAGCCACAAATCACATACTTTGGACATGTTCTCACATGGGAATTGAACGATGTTGTGAGAAATAGTGAAACTGAGGTCATCAGAGGACTGTACTGAGATACATTTATCAACACTGAAAACTACGCATCTTGCTAAAAACAGAAGCGAGTAAATGAACACACCATCAGTCATCAATTGTCCGTATGACTTAACCATGTCCATAGCATTCAGTCAAATAACTATAGTTGCATCAGACCCAACTATCGATACCATCATTTGATATGCATAGAAACATGCACGAAATAATTAAGTAAGCATTATAATTGCATGTCAACTGATTTGAAAACCTCAAAACAATATAATTAAATATTTACAAAAATATGCAATACAATCACTGAAAAATTGCTCCTTATTCGTCTTTAACATCGTCAGATTTTTACAGGATAGCTACAGCCTTGTAACACTGGAATTTAAAGCATTTACAAGGACTTCAAAAGTCCGATAATACATTGTCAGAAACCTTGTAGAACATTGCTGTGTAATACTAGGCCATTCTATCACTACCATATTAGCAAGCTATAAACACATCTGAATCTGTATCACAATAGCATACAATTGTCATAGTGGCAAATGAAAATGTGCCAATTATATTGGGTTGCAGTAAGATTTCCAATTTGACAAAAAATTTCCTATGACACAAAAGCAGATTCAAAGACTTTTCTTTTCCCATACTTTCAAGGATTGTGGTGATTTTCAATTGGTTTCACGCCTTAAATTGCTGAGCTGTTAAATTCCAAAACTTTCAAAGATGAGTGGCCATCCTGGATGTCAACTCCATATATGTCACAATACACTAAAATAAAAATGTAGCCTAAATCCACGAACTGCCAAAATGCAATTGCTTGTATATTAATTAAAAACGTACTGTTCAATACTGCGGCAGGAATACAGAAGCAGTGGAGAGCTAATCCACGTTTGTCCATCGACTTTGACTACGACCGACACATTCATGTGAGCTGCAAACAAACACTATGCTGATATTATAAGCTATATGCTACATTTAAATTTACCGTTACAATCTGGTCCTCATCACAGCTTCAGAATTCTGACGCCATTACGAAAATCATTACGCTTTTTACACGTGTTACATAACAAAGGTTATTATCCTGAGTAAGAATAGAAGGTTGTGAGATGTTAGAAATTTGTCATTTCGTCTTTCTGTCAGCACAAATTTTCACAAAAATTGAAAAGATGAGTTTGCTTTGGTAAAGGGAACAAACATCAGATTATGGAGATCGCACCAAAAACTGGGAGTTATGACCCCAAATCCTGGTCTATCATCCAACTAGTACAATTGTGACAGACCATTAGCTCAAGTACACTGACAGATGCGTGTGCTGCTTTCAGTTTCTGTCTAAACGAGAAACTTTTCCGCCAATTAACACTATAAAAGTAGTAATCACTCACACTGTCCTTGAGGTACAACAGGAGCAGCACCAAACGCAGCACATGTGATCTGTTTAGCATCATTTGTTGCATCGGCAACACTTGCTGTTGATCGACCAATCGAGTCTTGTCTTTCGTTCGTTACCTCGCACTCAATACGACTGAAGGAACTCGGAACAAAATCTGCTACTATGTGCATCTACAAACAATGACAATTAACTATCAGCAGACTGCATATCTCTGCCATGCCACATTAAAATCAGCACCGTATTGTTACCAGTGAGCAGACGACATACTGGCCTATATTTACCAGCACTATCTTAATCTATACCCTTTCAGTAACGTTGCCGACCACTGTTTCTCCTGAATTTATAGAATTTCTAACCATTATCTTTCTACATAGTGACAGAAAAGAAAATAAGGTAAATGGCAGAGTGCTATACCCCACGGAGAACACAGGTAGGGGTTTTCCCAATTCCATTTTCAGTTTTCTCATAAATTAGCTACTCCATTATCCTAACCTATACCAATTAGTTCCGGTGATCTGGCCATTACAGTGTTTGGCACTATGGGTGTACCTTACCTAACATTACTTTCAACCTAACCTTCCAAAATTTGACAACTTCAAGACTGAGCCGTACAGTTTACCTGTTCTCCAGATTTCACTAAATCTACCCTTAACTTTTTGAGTAATCCTGTTCAGAAATAGACAAACAACACAAACTGACAAACAAATACACACTAGTAAAAACACTACATCTACCAAAAGCAGCACAGGTTATGACTATCACTGTACATATAGGCTAGCCTTCAGATTAAATATGATGGCCAGAAATCAAACAAAGACGATAAGTTTGATAATGTTCCATAACAAAATATTTCTGAACTGAAGTTAAAAAGGAATTCCGGCAATATATTTTATTCAACAGTCAGAAAGAGTTGTGCAAAAATGCTGTTTTTGCATTAGAATTACTGCACACTAGCAACAATGATCATACGGAGGTGTTGGAGTAGAGGTCAACATGAATCTGCGAAGGATGCGAATCGATAACATGCGGACATCTGGAGTGAAGAATAATGCCGCCGTTGCACGCGCTTCGTTCTGTGCAGCTGATATAACACGACACACTGCTATACATCAGCAGCTTCACATGCAGTGACTTATACAGACTTTGCTACTGCCATCTAGAAACAATTCCCATTTAGTTAACCTCGTTTTCTGGAATTACCCAGGCTGGGCTCGGATGATTACAAGAGCTTCTGCAGATAACTGCTGCAGGTTTCTTGCAAGCCAGATGTACTTCCAGTCCACTAAGCAACAGCATCAAACACTGAAGAAAACTCAACATACTAACAGCAACCAGGCAACTCTTATACTAGATCTCTTCCACCTCTTCGATAAACAGACAGAATTTTCTTCCAAACAACAAAAATGGCAGGCAAAAACATGCTTCTTTGATCATTAATGTTTTGCCTTTTAACTGTATGCATTTACTGTACAGTGTACAATTCAGATACAAATACCACATGAGTTACTGGCTATATTTTGACATGTTTCTCTTTTACGACTGACCATTCTGAAAATGTGAAAATGTCATCATTGACGGAATTTGTGAACAAAGGTAAATGCTGAACATGACAAACCTACGATTGTCAATGTGCCATAGCAAAAAAAAACAGAAAAATTAACCAAGTTCAGAGTATTGGACAGGGTTGTAGAAAAAGTGCCATTATATTTTAAGATACCCTCATTGCCTTACAACACAACATACGATAATCAAACAGTAGACTCCGTGCCAAAAATGAGCTTGATCTATTCATCTGCTTCGATGCACATATTACATTACGCATGTGTGTTCCACAAGCAACACATGGTAGTAATCTCTTCTATGTTGAAACACTAAAAATTAAACACACCGAGTATTTAGCAGACACCAGCCACAGTGCGGGTCTTCAATGCACGCATCACACGACAACAGACTGGAACAGTCGAACAGCTTTACGTTATAAACCTACAGATGCACACACTATGATAAACGCACAGCAGGCTTGAAGTGCTTCACAAAAATGCAGTATAATAGTTCATTGTTGCTGTTAGGCACTGACTGCGTGAATCAGTAAATGTGATTCATGCCTGTCAACTTAAAAATAGACAATTTTAGAGATGTTCTTCCAAGCCAATCATGTTGATTGGTACAGAAGAAACTAAACTTAACGACAGATCTTAAAACATAAACATCATGTTCTTACTATCCTGGGCCTGCGCAGGACACATACTATGCACTGGCAAAGACATCAAACCTTGTTTGGGAAATGGCTTTAATTAAATGTTTCAAGTTATGAGTAAGTTATGACATTCATGATAACCAAAGCACACAGATTATACGGCTATTCAGCCACTCTCTTACTTCCTTATATAACAAGCATCATAATACAGCTGGAAACAGCTGACAACAAGTTCTGCTAAGACAGTTCTCAATAATACTGCTGTTCAATTAAAACATTACGGCATGCACTACAAATAACCTACGAAATACTGTCAATTTTAGGTTACTAAATTCTTTGGTGATTGCGACAACCTACTCACATATGCATTTGTATGTACTACTACAAAACTTAAATGCTAATACATACGGCATCATCGGTTAAGAGATATGCTGTATCCGGCTTTGCGATGATTATATCCTTTACACTGCTTGTCTGTGGCAGTGCGACTCTGTCATAGACGTATACCTGATGCGAATCCGGCTTTACTAGACCCTACATAAAACAAACAATAACTGCAACAATGACTCATATAGCACCAAGTAACAATGACAACAAGAATTTAAACAGTTCCAACTGCCAAAAGCAACAGCCACACTGGAACTGCATAGTTAGCAGATATAGAGTAAATAGGTATATGCCAATTTCACTCATCTATTAAAAGCAAATGAGATAACATATTTCTTGTTGTTGAATGCGAGAGCAAACAGCATAGGGCTTTCCTGGCGATGTCTGCAAACATTCCCCAAATTTAACTGATTGCCAAATGCCAAACGTTGATTGGGATAATCATCCCCATCAATACACCTACCAAACCTGTAAAGTAGGTCAAGACAGGTCCAGGATATTCTGAGATATTTCGTGTGATATGCTGATTTTTGCCGTATTGCCGCAAAAGGTGTTATTGTTACCAGCGTAAACTCTGGGCTTACTAGACCGAATGTCATCAAAATTGTACACAACACAGAGAAATTCATTCTATTTAATCTTGTAAAATCGGAATTGCAATATTGTAATCCATTTCCGAATGGCAGCTCAACCAAAGGAGATTGGTCTGAGAATAACGCCAATTTTTCAACTTTTACTGGTTGCCTTGGCAACATCCCTTAAGGGATCTCAAAAAGCTAAATGAGGTTAACGAGCTCTTCCACCCGTCTACCAATCCTGACATTTTGGTGAAGATCGGTCCATTAGATTCTGAGAAATTTTTTCAGATTTCACAAATATGAAGTGAAACAGACTTAAAAGCAGTCATTGTAAATACATTACCTGAAAATAAATATATGGTCAATATAAAATGTTTCCAAAATTACATTTTAATTAAAAGACTGCAGAAAATATATACACAAACATTCCCTGCAGAATTCCAGGCATTATGCAAATGACCTGAAAAACAACGAGTTCTTTAATTATACCACTGGTAAAAAAAAATAATATGGAATAAAGAAATTAAAGATAAAGATCAAGTTTTTTTTGTTTACCTTCAGCATCTGACCACTGCTAGTTCCAGCGAGAGCAACCAGTACATTATTCACATAGTTGACCTTCAAAGAAGTTACTACTGAGCTTTCAAACTCTGCTGCAAAACTGGCAGGAATATTGTCACCAATACTTGAAATAGGTTGATTGATGGAAGAACCACAAAACGACTGGTCAATTTCAGTATTCTACAACACAACACCACGTCAATCAGCATATGCAACAAATGCTAATATGTCATTATAACAAACAACATGCAGAGTCCTACTGACAAGCGATGATATCCTGGCAGCAGACCACACTTCACTAGCAACGTACGAATGTGACCTTATTCACAACTGTGTGATCTTTGACATTCTAAACTTACTCATTTTCTCAGAGCAGCTGCTATGGTCTACATCTGTACAAAGTTTGGTGTTAACAGCTCAAGCCTTTCGAAGTGTGGAAATAAAGACATACAAACACAAACACACATACACACACAAAAGAATGCACATACCATGGCTTGGCTATCACCAGCATGTTACCAATGTATAACAATGGCACAGGCAGTTGGCAATAACAGTTATTGTCACAGGAAGTGTCACTGTTGTACATTGGTGGCAATAACCAACAGTGTTCTTCAGTTCAATCTTGCAAATGTACGTCGCAAGTCTGTATCATATCAAGTGATGTTGCAACTTGAGAACAAAGCTGTTAACACCATTCACTTTCCAGGTGGCACTGCAGTTATTGCACACACGATGGCAATGGTACAGGCTCAGCTCAGATTAACTGCAGTGCCATGCCAGACTCTCTCGGTTCCAGTCGAATTTTAGTAATACAATACGATAACGCCATCTTAAGTATGCTGTTTACCACACCCATTCCAAATTGTAAATTCATGTAAAAACAGAATTTGAATTTATCACTTTACGCAAACTCATCGCATAAATTGCATAGCATATGCGTCGTCATCTATCCATCCACCCATCACAAATCACAATTGGTGCTGTACTTAAATTGGCACAGCATCATGCAAACTGGCATTGTCGCTAGTGCAATTTCAGAAATGGTAACAGATTTTTGGAAAATGCAAACAAAAACAATAAAATAATTTGATAATCAAATAATCGATAATTGTTTCACACCCCTATTAATTAATATGTGAAAATTAACATGTGATAATTCTCTTTAGCGTAATATTTATGAATCAATACTCAAAATCTAATTCAAATATCTGCAATCATTCAAGTGTACAGCACAAAATGTAAACCAAATGCATAAATCTACATGCATATTGTAAACGAATTAAAAACAACTTACTGTACTGATGCATATCTCGGGGTCAACAATGTATTCAGGTCCCTTATTACCAGATCCACTGAAGCAATTCTTAATCACAGACAAGAAACCAAATTCAACACCAGATGATCCAGCCATCTGGTATAAGCAGAGTGCAGAGTTGCCAGCATCTTCTGCAGTACTGGTAAATATACCCACTAGAGAAGGTCCAGTAATCAAACTGTCATCTTGCATATGCAGTGGTGGACTAAAGTCAGTGAGTGTTATATCTCGCAGGTACGGATAAATAAAACCGTTCACAGAGCATTGCAGGCGCAGTTCAACAATGGAATGCATTTCGTGATCACTGGTGCAAATACGCAGCACGTGCGACGTTATCTCGCTAGATCCCAGTGAACTAGGCCGGCGAAAGAAAAAATACACATAATCATTGTGATGATAAACACGGATAAAGTGCATTTCAAAGTTGTCGTGAAATGATGGCAGAATGTGAACAGAGCTTTTTGATGTGGTCTCCACAGATGCAATTTCAAACGTCAGAAGTTCACGGATAGAAAACAGACCAACCCTGTGACGTATGTCAACAGCTCCTCTGGTGCTGTACGAAGCACCGACATACAACAAATTGCTGCCTGTAAAACCTGGAGCAATAAGAACAGCAACAGACTTGCTACCGTCATTGGGGACAACAGGACGATAGATGTATTCAGCCGCAGAGAAGTCTGCAATGCTGATCTTAGCACATGAACCATAATAAAGAGTACCGCACACAATCAGAACTCCATTGTCAGTATCCAGCACAAGAGCTTGGTTGACACTATTAGATGTTTCACTTGCTAAGGTACAGTCCAGAGAAAAACTGGATGAATCACTGCATTCAACGATGTCATGATGCGGACCTAACGTAACAGCTGCATCTTGACGCAAGTCACCAGCCAGTCTATAAATTACATTCACCCCACCTACATACAGAATTTCACCATTCGAATCAAATAAAAAGTTCTGCAACGAGTGCTGACGGAACTCACTTACAACACTGGCAGTACACACTTCCTGCCTTAATGATAAGATCACAGCACTAACAATGAGAATGAGAAACAAGGCTGGCGATCCCTGCTGATGAAATCTGTAGAACAAGAAACTGAGAGTCCTGTTAAAAAACACCAAGAACAATAAAATTATGTCCATACTCTTCTATACTTTGGGGAAAATATATTTTTATCATTTTGTAAAAGCAGATTCTAAAAAAACAAAATTGGTCTTAACGAAGGAAATAGGCAAAGAAGTGAGTAACAATGAAAATTAGTTGGCAGAATTTAACATTTCCCTTAACATACTAATCTTCCCAGGCAACTAACTGCATTGGCACAGGCAACTGAACTCACAGCAGTTAGTATTATATCAAACAAAATACACAGAAAAGTAACAAAATGCAAACACAGAGTCTAGCTAAAGCAGCAATAAACGTTTAAAAATACTTTCCTAACTACCTCTGATATTTGATGCCCCATCACTTACTAATTATAGAAGTAATCAATATGTGGGTAAGAATAGCAGGTTGGTAACTTTCCTACTATATTAGCAGGAACACAGCAGCAGTCTCTTAACAGAGGATGACTACATTGTGTCTCAAAAAAACTGCACCCCTAAGGCACGTCGGCACAAATTCTGTTATTTTCCAAATACAAAAAATTCAAATTATACATTTTGTAGGGAATTTCATTCTGGATAAAAGCTGTGAGTTTATTATGATGACGTCACTATGACGTCATTTATAGGCAATAAATAAGGCAATGTCGCCGCCGAGTGCGCTCCGTAATGAACAGCATGCGGTTATTCGTTGTAGTACCAAGGTGCCTGGTTGCGATGGAAACCTTGCAGCTGGTACTCGACCCGTACTAAACTTTTCGAGCTCAGTAAATCCGCAACTGAATGGCAGTGCCTTGTGTGAAAAATTATTATGGGCGAACTTATTATGATGAATTTATGCCAACCTGCCTTAGGGGTGCAGTTTTTTTTGAGACACAGTGTAGTTAAATGTCACAATCGGTATTGATCAACTGCCCTTTATATTTAGTTATTTTATAACACTATCACACTAATACCAGCTTAATACCTCTTTCAAGTATATCCAGAGCCATGAGTACGTGTATATTATGGTCCGGGCTCCACAGGCTACCTTTCAATCATTTTCAGTAACTTTGGATAGTTCGAATGCTTGAAACAGCTCTAGTGAACTGACAGCATACCGTTGTCAGTTGCAAAAAATGTCATTTGCCATGAAATACTAGTTAGTGTTAGTGAGGCATTAATATCATAAGTACAAATTATAAAGTGGTAAGTTAAGATGCATTTGCCATAGCAAACAAATCAAATCAATAGTTCAATACATACTCAACCTCTAACTCACCTTACTTGTGTGCTGTCTGTACAGGCCCATGTCGGGGCCATGCCCCCCGCTCGATTGACTGAGTGGTCTTTTACGAAAAATTGAGCTTTTTATGGGCTGTTCGGTGGGCTTCAAATATGCCAAAAATGCACTGCCGGACCCCACTGGGGGAGCTCACGATGCTCCTCCAGACCTCTTAGTCAACTGGGGAGGGGGACACCAGTCCCAATGCCACACCCCTCGACGTCTTTGGCACTTCCCTCCTTCCCGTGGAAGCCTGGTGCACCCCTCCCCCCGCTGATGTAGAGCTGGCTACGGTCCTAGGTCTGTAGAAACATTGCATCGGACTAATCAGCCATATGGAATGTACACCAACAAACAGCAACAAAAAAGTTAAAAACCGTAAATCAAATAACACAATTAAAAACTACATCTGCATCAGCTGGAAGTGGCACTGCAGCATATAACTGATCGTACAACATCGCTGCGACTAGTTGCGACTTGCGAGCACAAGCAGTTACCGTTAGTTACATACTTGCGCACTGTAGTCTGTAATTACTGAGTGATGACATCAAGGAATATGTAATTTCCTGTTATTTGTTTATTTAAGGCTGATTTATTAAGGCAATAAATATCGTGATTTTGTTCGATTAGAATGAGTTAAGACTGCTCAAAGGATTTAGTCATAAGATTTATCTTATGGTTGTCATAACTGCTTTGTGAATTGGTCTTAGAGATAAGACAAGATCTTATCTTAGGAACCTTCTCAAACTTGTCCTAAGACCGTCTGTGAATCCGGCCCCAGGTCCTCTTGGGTTCCCAGGGAAGGGACCCCAGCTCCGGGTCACCCAGCCAACAAGACTGGCCTACCAACATCTCCACAGCCCTTCAGGAGTAGCATGACTATCGGTTGTCAAAGGAGGAGGTACGTCACGAAGGGTCTGGGTGTGCTCGGGTAGGACGGACCGGAACTTCAGGTGGTAGCCCTCCAAGGCATTGGCAATCTCTAGGGTATGTGTATGCTATCTCTGTGTCTGTATGTCCAAGTGTGGGCCTATATCTAGGCTAAGTCTATACCAGTAGTAACTGTAGTATTTATACTCAGCACCAGGGTACTATGAGGACTACAACTTGTATTGGCAATAACCGGTAGTATCTAATAGTAGAACAATCAATGACTGCTGTAGGGATCCCAATAGGAAGTTAACTTAAATGGAATCCTAATAGGCTATAGGCTAAGATGCTATAGGCCTATACTCAGTATAGCTACAGAGAGGAAAACTGTGGAGTGTGCGGTGCGCAGCGATCAACGCTGAACACGACGGGTCGAGAGTTCGCAGTGCACGTCTGCCTTTATTTGCCGCCAAGGTCAATCTTTTCCTCCGTGATAGCAGATTTAAGTCTTCCTCCAGATGACAGACAGACAAAACTCAGACACACGTCACGCCAGAGTCGTCAGATGGATCCAGCCCCATCCTCGGCTTTAAAGAACGTCCACGGATTCTTACCATGTTGATTATGGACTCCACCAACGATGGCGTCCCACTCGCACGACGATCAGAGGAACACATCCATTATGCAGGTGTAGTTTTTTAGTGTGTAATGTTACGATCTTTCTTACTTGTTTATACTTTTAAATTATTTTCAGTAACTTCAAAAATAGTTCGAGTACTTGAAACAACTCTAGCAATTTGGAAAGGAAATTTAAATAATATTTACATCACATGAACGTTATGATGTTGTCACTGTTGCAAAAGTATGATAAAAGTTTGACTTTCAGCACTAATTGACAGCACTTAGCACACAATTAGCGAAATTAAATAGAATACATATTTGTAATTTCATGCTACTTTTTGACGTTGTATGCAGTAGTCATTCACCCATTAGTTACGCACTTTTCCGTTATGCACTTTATACCGTCGTTACGCACGTCAGTTACGCAAATTCTGTTATGCGTTTTATACATCGGTTACGCAGTTACAATTTTATACTCAACCCAGTGTTGTTGGAAATGATATGGGCAATGATGTTTGTAACTTAAATTGTTAAATGTTAAGTTTGGATTACCCTTTTCTCTGTATATATATATAAACTTCAGCCAGAACCTAGTTGAAAAGTTCAACTGTAAATGATATCTCATTTACAGTTGAAGGGCGAGTGACGTGAGCGCAAGTCGAAAATATAAAAAGTCTGATTTCACCAAGAAATACAAGTTTAAAATATCCGGACT
>Ga0209782_1001043_pt1 | contig 13771 bp, 13 predicted proteins | sample WorMetmaBAHAMAS1_FD_187390 | JGI IMG/M metagenome (GOLD analysis project Ga0209782, IMG submission 187390) | Marine gutless worms symbiont microbial communities from Max Planck institute for Marine Microbiology, Germany - Inanidrilus... | ecosystem: Host-associated > Annelida > Digestive system... | reverse complement strand
GTCTTTCTTATACGATCAAGTCCCATTTTGAATGAATTTAGTGTGGCTGAGTCAATAACATGCTGGTCTAGACCATTCCATCTGTTGACAACTCGTTCCAAGAAAAAATGACGTCTCAGTTCCAAACGACATCGATTCTTCATCAATTTTGATGAATACCCTCTTGTGGAAACTGCAGTACTTAATGTGAATAAGGTATCAAATGGTGTTGTGGACCATCCTTTATACATTCTGAATGCTTCAAGGAGATCAGCCTGGTTCCTTCGTTCTTCGAGTGTCCATAAACCAAGATGTTCAAGTCTTTTTTCATATGGTAGCTGCTTTAAACATGGTATCATCCTCGTGAAACGATGGCTGCACTGTCATCCCTCTCATTGCCCACAATGTTGACATGGCTTCGTATCCGACATAATTGTTTTACCACTGTTGGTGAGATGAGTATAATCTTTGATAATGTTTTGAACAAAATGTATTTCAAGTTTAAAACCACTTAATGCTTGCTGACTTGACATGGAGTCTGAAAAGATAACAAAATTGTTCTTTTGCTACGACGAATGACAACCAGTGCAAGTGAAATAGTGTACAGTTCAGCACTGAAGATGCTGGCTGTATTTGGGACTGGTAGTTTTAGTGGTACTTCTGTAAATTACCGCTGCAGATACTTGGTTTCCCATCCTACAGCCATCTGTGTATAATAGAGGTAAATATTTGTAATGATTACAGAACTTGAAGAACTTATTTCTATAGATTTCTGGTGAGGTGTTGTATTTGAAAGACTGATGAATACTATAGTCAATATGTGGTCATTTGAAGACCCAAAGGGGAGTAGCTGAAATTGAACATTTCAAAACGTTTCTTCTCAAAAACCAACAGCACACAGGTCTGATTGGATTTGAATACCCAGAGGAGGAATCTGATGCGGTTTTTGCTCAAAGAAAACATTAAATTTAGAATTGAAGACAGTTTGTATGAAGGATTTTGTGTATATGATGACAGCTATAAGGTATACTGAATGGACAGCTTATTTCTCCGTACATAAGGAGGTGGTTTGTTTGCAAGTACAGATAGAAATAGAGGATGGAGAGGTGCGAAAAGCACCAAGACATAATCGGAGTGCATGGTAGTATATAGGATCCAGCATCTGTAAATAAGAACTGCGTGCAGAGGCATATACAGCCATCTGTGTTTCTTTCGAGGTATCACTGCTATTTTCTTTGATCTTGAAAAGGCTTATGATACAACATGGAAGTTTGGCATTTTAAAAGATTTACATGATGCTTGTCTGCAGGGCCGACTGCCACTTTTCATAGCCGGCTTCCTCTGCGACAGGAAGTTCCAGGTCAGAGTTGGCGGATGTTACATAACCAAATTTTGATCGAACCAGAGATCTATAGAGATGTAATGGAATTTGCTGATCTGCACCCCACGAAGTGTGTGCAAGAACACGTAAGAGGTAAAGAGCTTTTGCACACTTATCTTTCAGATAGCGCAAGTGAGGCAAGAACGAGAGTTTTCGATCGAAGATGATGCCTAGGAATTTTACTTCTTCTACGACATGGACAGGGTTACCATTCAGAAAAAGTTGTGGGTCAGGTGAGATTTACGAAGTCGGCAAAAATGTATGCATACAGTTTTTGAGGTACAGAACTTAAAGCCGTTGGAGTCAGCCCAATCCTATCCTGTAGCTTGTCCAAGCATCGCTGCAGGTGTCTCTCTATGATATGTATATGCTTTGATCTATAACAGATAAGAAAGTCATCGACATAAAGAGAACATTCAACACCAGGGCACAGTGCTTTAACTATTGAATTAATTTTCACACAGAATAGTGTAACAGATAAGATGCTTCCCTGAGATATGCTCATTTTCTGTTTGTAGAGTCTGGAGTAACATCCGCCAACTCTGGCTTAGAACTTCCTGTCGCAGAGGAAGCCGGCTATGAAAAGTGGCAGTCGGCCACGCAGACAAGCATCATGTAAATCTTTTAAAATGCCAAACTTCCATGTTGTATCATAAGCCTTTTTAAGATCAAAGAAAATAGCAGTAACGTGCTGCTTCTGAATAAAAGCCTCTCTGACAAGATTCCAAACGTACAAGCTGGTCTGTGGTACTTCGACTTTTGCGTAAACCAGACTGTGCAGGTGTGATAATTTTGTTTCTTTCCAGGTACCACACGAGTCTGTTGTTGATCGTGCGTTCTATGATCTTGCAAACACAGCTGGTAAGAGCAATAGGATGGTAATTTGTAGGGTTTGTTGAGTCTTTTCCTGGTTTTCGTATAGGCACCACATATGACTGGCACCAGCTAGAAGGAAAGTTTCCAGTAATCCATATGTCATTCAAAATATTCAAGAGAGTATTGAGAGTTTCTGAAAGTAGATGCTTCAGCATCTGATAGTGAATATCATCCGGACCTACCGCAGAATCCTTGGAATTAGAAAGTGCATCCAGTAGTTCATCTATGCAGAATGGAATGTTATATGTCTCCGTATTGTGAGAGTTAAATTTAAGATTTTGATGTTCAGCATAGGCTTGGTGAGATTGAAATTTTGACGAATAATGTTTGTTAGAAGAGATTTCTGAAAACGATTCCGCAAGTGTGTTTGCAATGTCGGCGACTGTTGTGGCTTCTTTGTCGCCGACTTGCAGATGTTTGATTTCTGTAGGAGATCATTTTCTGGAGATCTTATTAATCATATTCCAGACTTTTTAATGCGTGTACGACTGTTTATAGATGAAACAAAATTTTGCCATGACTGACGTCTTCTGAATTTTATTGTTTTTCTGGTTTGGTCCCGGGTAATTTTATATTGCTGGATATTTTCAGAAGTTGGTGAAGATTTAACTTTCCTTAGAGCTTTCTTTCTTTTCTTGACGACTTATTTGCATGTATCATTAAACCACACTGTTGTGCCTTTGAACACAAAAATTTGCTTTTGGGTATATTATTGTTGGCTATGGCAATTATCTTTTCACTAAATTCGTCAAGTGAGATACCTGGATTACTACATCCTAATTGTTCTTTGGCCTTGTAAGAGAAAGATGGCCAGTCAGCTTTACATAATTTCCAGCTAGGAATAGCAGATGACGTTTCTGTGGAACTATAGGATATTGAGATCGGATAATGATTGCTGCCACACAGGTCTTCGAGTGTTTTCCGCTGTATGTCCAGAAAAATATCCGGCCGGACTACATATAGTAAGATCAACAGCCGAAGATGAACCTGTGGCACGGTGAATATACGTTGTAGAGATATCGTTTAGAACACACAAGTTATGTTTAGTAAGAATGTCCTCCACCATCTTTCCTCGGCGATTTAATTTTGTGCCACCCCAGAGGGTGCTATGTGGATTGAAATCGCCGGTTATAAGTACAGCAAAAGGAAGCTGAGATAAAAGATCATTAAAATCATTACTATTAAAAGCCATAGATGGTGGAAGGTAGATGGAACATACGGTTATGGTTTTGCGAAGGGTTACACGGATAGCGACAGCCTGCAGGCATGTTTGGAGACTAAGTTGTCTGTGTGGTGTCGATGAATTCACTAGGATAGCAGAACCACCATGAGCAACACCATAAATTTCTGAAGCATAGCTATGGTAAGAGGAATAACCTTTAAATGTTACTATTTTGTTTTCCTTTAGAAAGGTCTCATACAGAGAGATAATGGTGGGATGAATGTAAGATGAAAGCATATCTAGTTCCTCTTTGTTTGCCTGCAGGCCACGTATGGTCCACTGTAGTATATTTGCCATGGTGGTTAGGAAAAAGGGTTTGGGAAGTCTGATTCTGAGGTGCTACCGTCATCAGCCTCTGTGTCCAACGACTTGTACTTGTTGCTCGTTGGGATTTCAGAATCAGATTTGGGAGGCCTCTTGATCTTTTTCCTTTATCATGTGGTTTGCCGTGAAGTGCATTGAAATTGTTTTTGTTGCTGGATGAAGGATGTGGTGGGCTTTGACTAGACTGTCATTTGCCAGAATTGTTGCTTGGGAGCTTGTCTGTGGTAGTCTGAGTGTTTTGGCTATTTTCGTCTTGCAGAGGGAGGGAGAACGGAAGGTACTTTCTGTCCTTCAGGACAAGTGAGGTCAGTTTCTACATCAAGTGAGCGAGTGGTTGGTTGTGTTGGGCCACTCTTGGAGGCAACCACAGCAGCTGTGGTGCGACCTCCCTGAGCTGGCCTGCCCTCATTCTCTGCACTGACAATCTTACGGGCCTCGATAAACGATATGCCCCTCTTTGGCTTCACTTGCTGCACCTTTTTTTTCAAACAGCCATTTGTGGCAGTTTTTGTCGAAGGCAGAGTGATTGCCATTGCAGTTTAGGCACTTTGGCTGATCGCTGATGTGGCCAACCTGACCACACTTGGCACAAGTCTCTCTGCCCCTGCAAGCCTTTTTGCCATGACCAAATTCTTGGCAATTAAAGCAGCGCAGCAGGTTTGGTATGTATGTTGATACTGGTAGTCTTAGATAGCCAATATGAAGGTATTTTGGAATGGATGGTGTCTTTAAAGTAATTATGAAAGTGTTGCTGCCGCCAGAGTTGTCTTTGACTGTGATGATAGTTATGGCTGAGACCCCTTGGGGTTTGAGCTCTCTAAGTGTTTCCTCTTCATCACAATCGACAAGCTGGGCACACCTGATCACTACTTTACAGGTGTTAAAAGTCCTGTGAGGGCAGGCTGTGACTGGGCAGCCAGCCAGGTTGTCCAGCTTGTTCACTATCCAACTCTGGACAGCGGAAGCAACTTCCAGAAGGAGATGACCATTTCTGAGGAGCCTGACTGTTTTTACTGTGTGACAGCTATGCTAAGCGCGGTATATGCCGTCGTGTGTCTGTGTGTGTGTGTGTCTGTCACACTCCGGTATTGTATCAAAACGGCTAAATGTAGGATCACACAAACAACGCCGCACGATAGCCCCATGACTCTAGTTTTCTGATGCCAAATATCATGACGAAATTCAAACGGGATCACCAACTACGGGGGCAACAAATGCAGGTGGGGTGGGTTAAAATTGGTCACTTCCAACGAAAAACGCGCTATAACTCGAAAACGGTACAAGATAGATGCATAGTTTCTATTAAAGTCGAATAGGAAGTCGTATGTGCTCTATCGAATAGCTATGTTTCCGATGACCATGGGTGACCCCTAACCCCCCAAACCACTCCAATTTTTGCATTTTTCGTCGCCTTTCATATCTTCGTAGTGAGTAAACATAGAGACTTCATATTTGGTGTACAGGTTGATGGCAGCTAGTCCCAGCAGATGGACAACAAACCGTCGCTGAAAGGTGCGTGGTTATGTCACGTGACACGTTTTAAATTTTGGGTGCCCCATCCATATCTCAGGAATGGCTGAAGCTAGATCTCTCAAACTTTATACAAATGGAGACTATATCAAGTCTGGCCAAAGGGATGACAAATCACCCCTAAAAGGGGCGTGGTTTTGCTCACGTGACCCATTTTTGTCTGCGCAACTGTAAACATAGAAAAAATTTCGCCACCGCACGCTGCTAGCTGGGATCAATAATATCGACCATGGACCACCGTGTTTGTCACACCTTCGACGGCCGACGCTCTATCTGCGGTAAACTAAGGCATAAGCTCTATCGTTTCGATTTTTCTCCATGTTTGTTGAAAACGTGCTTGTATAACATATAGACAACAATCATTCAAGTGGAGTTTGAGCATTATCGTTCAAAAACCGATATTTCTCGGTGTGTCTAGCGATTTGCTATCAACCGGCGCTCATTGCCTGGCAATTATACTTGGTGGGCAGTGCAATATGGTCGACTCTTACCGCGCGACGCTATGCTAAGCGCGATACATGCCGTCATAGTGTATCTGTCCGTCCGTCTGTTTGTCTGTGTGTGTCCGTCACACTCCGGTATTGTACGAAAATGGCTAAACGTAGGATCACGCAAATATTGCCACACGATAGGCCTGGAACTCTATTTTTCAAATGGGATGTTTTGTAGTTGCAGAATTTCTACTGACAAGCGCGTCGCGCGGTCCCTCTGCCATAGCAGAGCCTCTTGTCATTATACCTACTGCGCTGCGAATTGCCTTATCAAGAATAAATGGCACCGACTGGCAACGAACCACCTGTCATAATGACGGTTTTCTGTTGAGTTTACTTCGTTCATGTTTTAACATACTGGTGTCGACAATGTTTCAGAAATAGAAGAAGAAGCCATGATGAGTGGAAGATTATTTAGTGATCCTGCTCCCCACCTGCCATGGAGTCCCAACAATGGGCATGGGATCAACAGGGCAGAGCCAAGCATTTGACCCATGAGGGATACAGGACCACGATAGCCAGGTTTGCGAAAGGCATCGGAGGTCACGCAAGACTAAAGAGACCCATTGCCACCTACCACCTAACCTCCTGTACCCAGCGTACCTGCCATGTCCACTGCTGAAGTAAAAGGACATGACGAGCCGGTTGAACAGGGTTGGTTAGAAACTGTCCTCCCGTCTAGATGAAAGTCTGGAGACAAAGTACTGTGTTGCACTGGTACTCCAGTGCTCAGGTAACCAGCCTTCCACATCCATCGACACGGGTCGCATCTCATGGCAAACGAGATAGCTCATCTACAGCTAATGGGCTCACATCGAGCAAACATCGTTAATACTTGAACGATGACTACAGCCTACTTTTCGCCAGCCAGTCTGTCGTTGTAGCGAGGTATTCTTCCAGATCTGGACTGAAGTGGCTCGCTACCAATCAATAACTGGCTGTTGCCCACCTCCTGGCAACTTGGAGGCAGTAGGTTAGGTTTAAAAGGGGTCCAAAAAACCATGGAAATTGGTACAGGCGTTTTAAAGATGTAAGCAGATGATATAAGCCTTCACATGTGGTGGTCTAGTTTTTTGGCCTACCCTGTACATGCCAGTGTTGCCGGGCGGGCTGAATAGCAGATACACAACATACATGCTTATCACATTATTGCATCTTACGTGCTTTTCAAACAAATCATGCATGTAATTAGGGCAGCTGTAAGTGATTTTAGTGCCTTTCTGACCAAGAGACACAGTTCTGCTCTTCATTGTTTTACTGTATTGTATCTGTCTTGATAAATTGACTGACTGATTGGCACAACAGCAGTGAAAGTTAGTACATGGCGACGCCATGTCGCAGGACCCCGGCCAAAAAAGATTGACGTCATCTGCCTCAGCTCAAGAAGTAAGTAATTAATGTCAAATAACATTATTAATTCAGCGGTTTAAACTTGAAGTTGAATCACAATTTCTGTCACCCATTACAGCTAATTTATAGCTATTAATGCTTGAAACAAATGAATGTGATAGATGTGAGTGTCCATTACGGATTTCCTCGGGTCTCATAAGTGGGCGGGCCACGGCCGGACTGGCCCAATAACTTCCGCTGCCCATGCCTACCATCAAAGATGTCATGCATATTAAGGAGCTTATCCTGCCTAACAAAAAATCAATACCGCACACTGACAGTTGACAGTATGATGTGATCCTTTACAGCAAAACTCGAAATCATTGTTATACTTCCGCAAATTTCTTGCAAATGTCAACGTTGATCTCGTAACCAACTACATTTTCAAAACAAGCTTGGAAACACCGATCTATTGTCCGAATGGAAATCTATAGTTTTCTCACACGATTCAAATAGTTATTCTACCACTAACGCACTGGTATATCAAATGCAAACCAATGAACACTAAAACTCTCCAAAACTGCCCTTTCTCCATCTGGGATATCGACCCCATCTAACACACCATTCCTCGACCCAACCCCAATTACCACTCCAAGTGGCAGCTAGATCGCTTCACGCATTCTCACACAGCAATGCCATCAATTCCCGACTGGTTTCAGTGGGCAGCCCCATATCCATCCCAAAATTGTCCCTTACTGTGGGACGATCAGCAGCCCCATCCTAGTGGCACATCCTTGGACCCAAATCCACCACCCTAAATGGCACTGAAATCTGCTTAGCCATTTTTTCACAAATTACACGGACAGACAGACCAACCGAGGAACCGATAAATTCCGAAAAAGTGTGTAAGAATAGGCTGCTTACACTCTACTAAGATAATGTGGCCTAAAAATCTAACAATATGAATGTACTACTAGAGATCTTTAAACTGTTATTTTTAATTTAGATAAATATACAAACCCCCTCAGATAAGTCTATATCTTCAAATCGAGTTGAAGTCTGTATACTTTGCGCTGTCCAGCCAGCCTGTTTTTACACAATATGAATACAGGTAAAGTTGCACACCAGCACAAGCCAACCTTAGATGAGATACAAATAATGCAAAATGTAGTTGTTCAAATATCAGTAATGAAATATCTATGAAATCTTGTAAGGTAAGTTAATGTCAAAAATTATGCCAATGCACTATATTTTAGCACCAGATCAATTTTCAGACATTACGACTTCACCCCCAGTTTGGGTGTAAAGTATTGCAATCAGCATGTCTTACGTCTCTTTGTCCACTGACATATATCAACAACCACATGTCCAAATTTCAGTAAATTTTCTGTGCATGTTGCCTGTGTCCGTGGTTCATCCTCCGGCACCAATGTAGTGCATTCTGTACTTCCAGTTTTGTGGATGATGCCATTATAGCCTACAGCTTATAGCATAGATTCTGGCAAATAAAAATAAGCGTACTGATTTTAAAACCTTCGCTAAGTGGCACGATACACTGTAAAAACATGGTGTTGTCTGACGTCTACAATTGTTACATTAAAGTTTTGTAGGGCAATCACATGTATAATGGATTACTGTAATGGATCACTTTAATTTGAGTTTTAAACTTGATTTTAACGAACACTTGGTTTAAAGCCTAATCACAGTGTAGCACAAACATGCTACATGCTTGTAAGAGCCACCAGCCAATCTTATGGAGATACCTATCTAACATTGCCAGAAATGATCTTACATCTATGTACGTTTGTGACTTGTCCCAACTGGATAACAGACCCTCCTGAGGAGAATTCCCGGGAACTCTAAACTGCCCACATGAACACGGGTAGTGCCCTTCATAGGGGCATTTGTATTTTCAATGAACTCTCTCATAGCACCGAGCACAAACATCAGAAGGCATGTATGGTCTCTGGAATCTCCTTCTACCATGGCCGTATCCTTGGCAGTAGCCATGACCATAACATGCTGGAACTGTTCATCGAATGTCTAGGTCGATGGAACTGACGTAACATTTTGGGGGTTAGTTTGCGTTTGCGCTACATTAATAGAAGATAGAGCCTGTGATGTCAGTGGCTGCTGCAGCTACAGTGCCACAAAACCACCGACTGGCGGGGTTACCATAGCCCGTGTAAATTGGGTTCGACTGAAAATGTGGCTGACAAAAATTTCATATGGCATACACAGAATTAGCTGGCGCAGCATTTTCATTAGCATATATTGCAGACTGGCTGCACTGAGCTCCTACCAGACAGTTTCATTTTCTTGATTTCCTGAGTCTGTTTTCAGCTACTTTCTTCCAGTGCTTTGATACGTTTCTCAGACTTAGTTTCACGACTAGGGGACACAAGTCTCACCTTTCTCTTGTCCTTTTCTTGGCCACTAGTATCTAAAGCCTTGGAGCTAGTGGTTCCTACAACTGGCTCTGCAGTCTTTGCAATAGCCTCCATTTGAGTAACTTTAACAAGACATTCAGCTAACGTTTGAGGTTCTCATCTAGCACACCTATACATAGTGCAGAATCGAGCGCAAACAAAAAATAAACATGGTTGACCATTTAAAACATCTTGCCCGCTTGACCAGGAAATGCAAGCGACTAAAAACAACAAATATCGGTATACATGGCTTGTGTTGACCTATCTGGCTGTCCCCACTGAGTTGAAAATAACGCACAATACCCTTCAGCACGATTTGCATTCCTGAAATGCTGTTTGAGGGTCTCCATGTCAACAGGGAAGTGGCATCGAGACTAACTCCCACAAGGCACAAAACATTGGCGGCACTGCATGTTAAAATTATCCACGCCGGCAGCCGGCCGTACACCTTCTTATGTCTTAAACTCCAGGGTCACTGAACCAAATCTTACAAAATTTTGACACAGTGTACAGAAATGATTGCTGATTAACCGACTGAAATCAAAATGCGATATCCCAATCCATTTCAGAATGCCAGCATGCCAAATGAAGGACAATCATCAAACTGTGGCCGAGTCGTGGTACAATTTCCACTTTCTACCCAACTTTAACTCTGAAGATACAAGATACTGAACCGATGTTCACTAAATTTCTACACGATGTAGAAACATTAGTGCCACTGTTAATGCATGCATTTGCAAGGTGATATTGCATTACGTTTCGGAATGCCAGAGCAGAGTGAACGCAGTCAATTTTGATGTCTGCAAAAAGCTGCCAAAATTAATTGGTTACCATTGCAACATCCCTTAGGCTACCGCAAAACTTATGTCAGTTTTATAATCTCCATATATACAGGGTAGGCCAAAAATGGGGCCACTATGTTTGAGTGTCAAAATGCTTGAACCAATTTGCATGACTTTTGGTATACTTAAACACTGTGTTGTTCTGAACAAATCTGTTAAATCTATATTGAATAAATCTGTAAAATAAGTGGCGCAACCTACAAATAAATTCAACATCTTGGTTTTTCACTGGCAAAATCAAGCATGGCCACTGCATTCAAATGCCCACTTCTTTAAAATTCCTGCACCAATTTGCATAATTTTGGCATAATTTCACAAAATATGACTCTGAATATGTCCGTTAATTTCATTTTGATTAACTGCCTAATATGAAGTGGTGCCACTTGGCAAAAGACAACAACTCGTTATTAGGTTTTATAAGTTGCCTTTTTTGCTTCCAAATGTTATTAAAAACAGACTGCATGAACATGATTGTTTTTTGGAGGATCTGTTTGATATATCTTTTGTTTTGCTGCAAAGCACATTTGAGACCACGTCACCATTCACTAATGTCTCATGCCAACGAGACTTTCTGCTATATACCTCACTGCAGATCAAATCATCAACAAGCATTGTTTGCTTTGCTGAAGTTCAGTGTTCATACAGATTAAAAATCGGTTCAGTAAATCCTGAGATAATTGGTCACATAGAGATCATTAAAAATATCCGCAAAATATAATCCCAGTTGGCACGCATGCCGAGTTATTATGTCAGTACTATGAGTAGGGAAACATAATATTAATATTGCGGTGGGTTCAAATTTCTTATAATTAATGATTACTATTGATTACTATTATATTATTACTGAAATTCTATCCTAACAATACCCCTTCTGCAAACACTATGAATGAAGGACATAATGCTATCCCTTCTGTGTGTGGTCTGACAAAACAACAAAAATCTCCCGCTGGCCACATACACTGACTTATGAGAGGTGCACTACATTTGGCTACATGATGACAGTACAGCTTAGTGTGTATCAGTTATCAAGTTTATTTACTAAAATTATTTAAACAATATACAATACTAAAAATGACAAACACGAGGTTCGAAATCAGTTGGTTCTACTCCACGGCAGTCAAACACAACAATGGTCTTAAATTGTGGCATATCATCAGCAAAGAAAGCACAAAGTGACTCCTTTATGATGTCTGTAACACAAACCACAACAATGTACATGTGCAAACCTTAACAAACAATATATGATCTGCACCTTATTTCAGTCAAAGCTAATATCCTGGTCTAAGAACATTTCTGCCTTAACGATTACACTATACTGAGTCCACAAAAAGAGACCAGTAGATTTTTTACAATAATTTTGGCAAACTTAAAGCTACATTTATAATTTTTGGGCAGGTAGGTGCGGTACACTGTTAGGACATCAACCATATAAAATTTTTCCACCAAACCCATTTTGTTCTGCTGCTTTACCGTGTGAAGTAACGTTTGGGCAAAAATTTCATTTTTTTGGTCATACAAGACAGTTGAAAAAAACAACAAAATTAAAACATGAAGCTCAGTCCAATCTGCAAGTTTTTCTTGACGACGTTATGTACAGATGAGCAAAAAAATGTGCGATTCACTGACAGAATGATGGTTGTGCACAAAGAGAGACTCACTGCTTTCAGCATGACGCACTGACCACTAGTGGCAAGGCGTTCAACGCAACCAAATTTGTCAACTTTTTTCCAGTAAGTTATTGAAACCATCAAGAGACCATTTCTTGTAAGGAAATTCTTTAAGAAACTCACGTGCAGTGAGTGAGTAGTTTCTTAACGGCACATCAGCACATTATAGGCTATTCAGTGCCATGAAGAGGTAGAGAGTGAATCGAGTAAAACGATGACAATAAAATCAAATGATAATTAACAAAAAATAAAATCGAAGTGTAAAACCAAGGCTATAGAGCTAATATAAAATTGGAATAACAATCATTACAGTTGGTAATAAAAATGGGCTTTTTAATAAAATTAATAATAATACTATTGTCAACACTTTGAAACAGCTCCGCAACAGAAGAGACTGTAAAATATTTTGTACGAATGTTCCGCAAGCCTACACATTCGACCAAGATGTGTTTCACGGAAACATAAATCCACACAATTGACAAGTAGGTGGATCATCACCACACAAAATGTGTGAATAAGTTAATCGAGAATGACCAATGCGGAGTCTGTTGATAAGTACAGAATCGTAGCGCGACATAATCTTGCTATGCGCCACAGAGCCAACTGTGGGGTAAATAGAATTAAGTTTATTACTCTCACAACAGTCCCATATCTCCTGCCATTCATTAAGGCAGAACTTGCAGACCTGAGGAAAAAGTTCACCTGCTGGAAGCTTCATATTTGTAATGGGCAATGAAAGAGCTGATTTGGCTGCAGTGTAAGCCCTCTCATTGCCCACAATGTTGACATAGCTTGGTATCCAGCATAAAATAAAATGTATTTCGAGTTTAAAACCACTTAATGCTTGCAGACTTGACATGGAGTCTGAAAAGATAACATAATTGTACTCTTCGCTATGACAAATGACAGTCACTGCAAGTGAAATAGCATGTAGTTCAGCACTGAAGATGCTGGCTGTATTTGGGAGTCTGGTAGTTTTAGTGGTACTTCTATAAACTACCTCTGCAGCAACTTGGTTCCCCATCCTAGAGCCATCTGTGTATAATCGAGAAAAATCCTTGTAGTGATCATTGAACTCAAAGAACTTATTTCTATAGATTTCTGGTGAGGTGTTGTCTTTGAAGGACTGATGAATACTATAGTCAATATGCGGTCATTTGAAGACCCAAGGAGGATGCACAGTAGGTACTTTAATTACATGTTTATCGTCAATAGAAAACAGCATTGTGTTTATCGTTATCAACAACAACAATCCAACCTCACAAATTATTACATTATCACAAAGTAAAAACGTCTCAGGTGGGCGGTTAAATTTAATAACTGAGTTGGCCAACTGTCAGCGTAATTCACGTGCAAAAAATTGGACACAGTGTAGTCAGTAGACTATCAAAATCACAGAACACAAGAGGTTCTGCTATGTCAGAGGGACCGCGCGACGCGCTTGTCAGTAGAAATTCTGCAACTATGGTACAAAACATCCCATTTGAAAACTAGAGTCCCAGGCCTATCGTGTGGCATTATTTGTGTGATCCTAAGTTTAGCCGTTTTCACACAATACCGGCATGCATAGCGTTGCGCGGAAAAAATCAACCATAGGCCTATTGCACTGCATACCAAGTATAATTACCAGGCAAGTAGCGTCGGTTGATAGCAAATTGCTAGGCACACCGAGAAATGTCGGTTTTTACAGCATATTTGAAC
>Ga0209782_1001042_pt1 | contig 13772 bp, 11 predicted proteins | sample WorMetmaBAHAMAS1_FD_187390 | JGI IMG/M metagenome (GOLD analysis project Ga0209782, IMG submission 187390) | Marine gutless worms symbiont microbial communities from Max Planck institute for Marine Microbiology, Germany - Inanidrilus... | ecosystem: Host-associated > Annelida > Digestive system... | reverse complement strand
GGTTGCGAAGATATTAAGATTTTTCGATTTTTCAAGATGGCGGCGGCCGCCATCTTGGATTGTCTAATTCACAAAATTTCATTGGCTGACAGTGGCCGGAAGGCCCAGACGCATAACTTCACCAGATTTCGTCAAAATGTCGTTCCATTGCGGAGATGTTGCAATTTTTTGTATTTTCAAGATGGCCACTGCCGCCGTCTTGGTTTTTTGAAATCGCGAAATTTTATTGGTTATTTGGGTCCAAAGGGTGGAGACGCATCAGTATGCCAAATTTCGTCAAAATCGGTCAATCGGTTGTGAAGATATTAAGATTTTTCGATTTTTCAAGATGGCGGCCGTCCGCCATCTTGGATTTGTTTGGGGTATATTTGGACCACCAACAGCGAGTACTTGGGGGTCTCTATCACTCTGCAAAATTTGGTTATGATCGATGCAGTAGTTTTTATAAGCCGCCTGCGCATCGATGTCCACGACGACAACGCATGACAGAGGGGACCGCTATGGCCCCGTGGAATGGGCCCAACAATAACTCAATCATCGTTAAAAATATCAAAAACAACCTTGCAACCCGATAAGAAAGGAAAGAAAATTCACAAATTCACAACAACTGACGTCATCAATGACAACAGCAGCTCTTAGCCAATAGCAGCATTGGAAAGTGGGTTAGCTGCACAGTCAGCTAGCTAGAGTTGGGTAGTGTTGGTGAAACGCAAATCCGATTTAACTGTCTTATAAAAATTATCCCAGTTCAGTTGACTGGCGATTTGACCTTCGTTGGTGAAACTAGCTCAAAGACAGTCAATGTGTTGTGGTAAAATTTAGCAGTAATGAGATTAGCTGAAACTTTATTGGGCACAAATGGTGAAGTTTGACTTGGAATATCCTTGAGTATGTGAACAGCTAAGTGGGCAAATTGGATTGTTGCATTGTTGATACTCAGACTAGACCGGATTGCAGTGGACTGCAGTGATGTGTATCTCTCCAACAGCTGAGCTTATTCATTTTATTAGTATCAGTGTTACTAATTATAAAGTTCATCACTGCATTTCTCATAGAGCTAGAGAATGTTGTAGAATCATAAAAATAGCTAGTAATATTTGTGAAGTGAAACGAAAGTGTAAGTAAAATTATAATATAATATGATATTGAAATTATTCTGTATAGAACTGAATAATAACTGAAACAAATTTTTAAGTAGAACATGACTGGCAGGCACGAGTGCTTCTGGATGTTAATGGTAGAGGCACACCAGTCATAAATGTGCCATTAATGGAAGCACAAAAGGCTCTAAGCTTCCCAGTGAGGCCGTCATCTTTCAGTTGAGGAGAGTGAATGCTTACATGTATTTGCAGTTTACTTACTTAGTTAGACTTGAGACTTGAGTGCTGGGAGACTGGGTGATGAGTTGTCTTTATTGAGCACGGTCATTCACTGGCAACGCTCCTGGCAACTTCATGAGTGCCACTGACAACCATTTCTTGCACATCTTCTATATCTTCTTTGCAGTTTAAACTTATTGAAATTACAGAATTAACAAATGTAATATTAATATATGCACTGAGGCACTAACCAGTGTCAGAATGCTGTTTGAAGCCACAGTATAGTAGCACATGAACTAGTTAGTAATATGTTTGTTGCCTTCCTCAAATCAGAATGCCAAAACTTTCCTTATTTACCCCGCTGAATTTGCCAGAAGGATATTTTGCTGATTTTTTCATTATTTTTGTAATGATTGACTTTTAAATCCGGTGGTTCAGAATATAATGGACCGATCTTCACCAAATTTAAGGATTGGTAGATGGATGGAATGGCTTGTTAACATGGTATATCTTTTTGCGATCCCTCAAGGCAACCAACTTTTTGACGAAAAATTGGCGAAATTTCTGACATACCTTCATTCGTCGTGCTGGCATTCCTAAACAGATCAAAATTCTGATTTCAAAAGATTAAATGGCATGCATTTCTCTGCATTGTGTAGAAATTTTATGAGATATGGTCAGTAACCCCCAGAGTTTACACTGTTAAAATACCAACTTTGCGGCAATATGGCAAAAATCGTATTATCATGCCAAATATCTTAGCATATCCTGAACCGATCTTTACTAACTTACAGATTTGGTAGGCATATGGGTGGGGTGATTAATCTGACATTCGCTTGGCAGTCACCCTTGGGACGTTGCTATCGCAACCAGTTAAATTTGGAGGCTGACGTCGCCATGAATGACCTTTAATCTTTGCGGTGGTGTTCAACGATGATTGTGAAGCTGCTTTCAAAAGATTAAATGGCAATAATGTGGCAGCATCGTATATAAATTTGTTGAGTGTTCGTCCAATGATCTTCCAGTTTACGCTGACAAAATGTGCAATTTTTGCCACAACTTGGCTGTAATTTGACGACCGACTTTCATTTGGCACACTGGCATTCTGAAACAGATTGGAATATCGCAATTTTGATTTCAGAAGAGTAATTGGCAATCATCTCTGTACATTCTGTAGAAATTTGCTGATATTCGGATCAGTAATCTCGGAGTTTAACACATAAGAATTTGTACAGTTGGCATCGAAATTTTACTGGGGTGACTTCAGCTACGTTCACTAGGGGGCAGGGCTGCTAGGCACTGCAGCAATCCGTAATTGGGGTGTATTTCATAAATATTTGCTAGAGGGTGACACTACGATGTCGAATTGGCTGTATGCTAGGCTTTGCCACGCATTGTTAGTTTTTGTATATTTTGTTGTCTTGATTTCATTGATTTATCGTGTTTATATTTGTGTGTAGGTACTGTGTGCCTATGTAGTCAAAAAGTCTAGATATCTGCAGCCGGCAATTTTGAATGATGTGATTATGTTTCTGTGTCATTTTGGCGTGGCTAGTTGTGACAAGATGATGCAAGTCTGTCTACAGCTGATGATGAAACATGTTAATAACCTTGCACTGGATCAGCTAACCACTCTGGCACGCAGTCTCAGCCACTTGGACTCCACACGACAGACGCGTCTGCTGTCAGAGCTGACTGCTGTTCTGTGCAGCAGTCGTGGCGATCAGCTGGCAGCGTTGTCGGTTGAGCACAAGATTTACCTGCTGGAAGAGTTTGGCAGCAGGTTGTCATACAGTAGTGATCTGCTGGAATCACTGTGGGATGACAGAAGAGACTTGTACAAGTGGCAGCAGGCTGGGGCACTGTTTATTGCTCTTGCCAGAGCACGGAAGCCATCATCAGACAGTGATCAAGTGCCACTGGCACCACCGAGGCATGAGTGTCTGGAAGAGTGGTGTATGGACATCTTGTGTCAACAGTACAAATGGCTGAACGCTGACAGTATGGAAGCTCTGCTTGCTGCGTTGATAATGCTCGGTGTTTACGATGGACAGCTGCTAAGGTTGTTAGGTGATCACATTCAGACCTGCTCGGCAGACTTGGTAAGTCGTCTGTCTGTGTGGCACTTGCTGGCCGACGGCGACTTCCTACACGTCGGTCTAATGGAGGCAATATTGACCGAGTTGAGGACTAGCGACATTGAGCAGATGTCGACTGATACACAGCTGTCATTGGTGGAGTTCCTAGCTGAAGCTGCTAATTATTATCACAGCACTAGCAGCCAAGAGATGTCGTCATCGTCTCATCAACCCGACGCTTTTGATGATGGGCTGTCTGCTCGTGTGGATGACTTGTGTCATGCGTTACACATGCCGACAACTATTCCCACTGGTAACAGCTTTAACGTAATCTGTGGTATTTCCGCTAAGGCTGTTAATAAGACCAGTGTATATGCCCAGTACCTTGTGACCTTGTTGTCTTGTGTCGTTAAATATACACATATACAGGGTGTTCCAAAAAAAACTGCACAAAGTTTTGCACTAATAAGTTTGTACCGTTAATCATAGAATTGCGTTGTTTGCACCAAAATGCTTCACAAAGATTACTTATTATCAATCAGTGGCAAACTTGTATATATGGTTAAATATTCTTTGCTGAATAGCCGGAAGTTGTCATATGTCATTCTCGCACGTCATCAGTGACGTAAATATGGCACCGCTGACTGCTGAAGATCGACTGTTAATCAGACTTCATTGAGCCATCAAACTGGCCGCCTAATTCACCTAACTGAATCCAGTGGATTATTCAATCTGGGCCACTCTTCAGCAGCTTGTTTATCGCCAGAAGATAACGGACATTGAGCATCTCAAGCACGTTTTGGTCAGTTGCTGGGACAGTCTGTATCGGCCAAGAGCTAATCAACGGCACAATCGACCAGTGGTCCAAACGACTGTTGCTGGTCATTCGTGCCTATGGAGGACACATTGAGCAGCATTTCTGTTAACTCTGGTGCGATTTGCTTATCGTAAACTGTATTTTTCTCATGAATTTCGTTGACCATGTCGCCGGTATTGATGCTTTTGAGTAGGCTCGTTATTGCTGCTGAACAAAGAATATTTAAATCTAATATTTAAATATTTTTCCATTTTTGTGTTAACTATGAAATTCTGAACATTTTGGTGAAAACGGCACAAATTTTTGACTTACGGTTGCAAAGCTATAGTGCAATGAAGTTTGTGCATTTTTTGGAACACCCTGTATATGTCAGTTGAACTCGTGGCACCGAGGCTTCACCGGCGCTTATATGTGGGAGATGTGCCGTCATGCAACATTTGTGTAATATTGTCCACAAGATCTACCAGACAGCAGTCTGTTAGTAATAAAACAGCTTGTTTATATATTTTCCATTGCTTTGTTACTGTTAGTACGAATCTATGAAGGACATCCTGCCTGTAAAATCCCATTTTACTTTTGCAATGGTGATGTTTTTGGGAGTTGGGAGTAACCTTCGATAAGTATGGTAAAAAATGTGCAAGTTTCACAAAAGTGGAGAGGTGTACTTGAACCAAAGATGTTATGCACTGTACAATTATGCACCGCTTCTGAGTTGATTTAGTTTTGCATTTATTAGTGTCATTTTGATGTTGTTAGATTTCCAGTTGGACACGTGTCTCTACCTGACGGTGCTGCAACAACGTCCGCCTCGCCTGCTGTCCAGTCACGTGCTGGACACGCAGCCGTCAATGTCGCATGGTGCGTTTGTTGATCTATCTCACCGCAGCATTGCAGTGAATGTAGGCGATTGTAGCTTAGCTTTGTCTGTCTGTCGGCAGGAATCAACAAATAGTGAACTGCAAAGTTGTATGTTGTTGATGGAGTTTCAGCAGCCGAGCTGATGATAATGGAGCGACATGTGAGCTGTGGTAACAAACAAAATAGTCCATGACCATTCCTCCACAGCAGCCAAACAATGAAGAAATCAGTAACGCAGAACTGGAAAGCCATAGTAGAAAGTGTCTGGAAATTCGGGGAATTTCACTTGAAGTCAGGGAAATATGTATCTCAAAATGACGACACTGATATTGCACACTACAACTACATCAGTGAGACACTGCTGCCAGTGTACACAGCAGGGACAAGTATATGACTTTACTGTTGAGGTATTTTGACAGTTGGGAAAGTACTAGATACTGTCTGTGATTGTAGCAAGTCTGATTGATGTGCTGTCTTTACTAGGCTACATGGTGTTGAATCAGAGTTGCTGAAAGGCAGCACACAATGACTACTATCATCTAGTCACAGAATTTTGTTGTTAACGGTCGGAATTCACAGTTGTTAGCCGTCAAAAGTCCGGCAGTTTGATTTGTACTACTGAGTAGAACACAACGAATCATTTCATCTTCCTTGTTTAAAAACACAGTTTCTTAGTCCTCGGTTCTGTTTCTGTTATTATCTCACTTAAATGATGAGATGATGTGAACTGTGTTATCTATGTAGGGCAGTCTAGTGGGACATGCCCAACACAGTTGGACAAGCTGGTGTTACTGGCGTGTCTACAACGTTCATCTGATGATGATGAACCAGTGCATTCAAGGTAACTGACTGACTGACTGACTGACTACGTGTCACTGAGCAGTTTTGTTCATTCTTTATCATTCACTTACCACAAGTAGTTGCACTCACCAACAACTGAGTTGAATGGCATTGCTGCTGTATGGTGTCAGATGTTTGTATTGTATTGATGGATGTTGACTCAGGTTGGCTGCTGCAGTGCATCATCAGTCCAGGCCACCGTCGCTGCTGTACCCTGCATCGTTGTTGATGGCTTGTGATGACGTCAGACATGGTCACACTACGTCACTGGGATTCTATGCTGGTCAGTTTCCACCCCTACATCTACCAGCCGCTCACGGGGTTACCTTGTCACCAGTTATGTATCGTTGCTTCTGTAATGAACTGTCACATTGGCCTAGCAGTGAGAGCGACACCAGCTCAGTGTCGTTTCATTGTAGATATAAAAATATTCTTGTTAGCATTAACCTGCAAGCGATAAGAGTCGTATGGTAGCTTAGCCAGCTTAACAAAGAGTGTAGCAGCAATGCATTGCTGGTTTCATTCATGATTTCTACTGACGGCCGTGTTACTACTCTGAAACTCACTACTTTTGTCCATTTCAGTTGTTATTAACGAAGATAATGGAGCACATCGCTGCATGACAGTTCATCGGTTACACTGACGACAATAATCTGCTGCCAGCACCGAGACAGTGGGCGTACGCTGCCGCCAGTGATGTTCCACACAGTTGGCACTGTTGGTTCTTTACAACGACATCGTACAAGTCAATGACGCCATGCATATGTTGTGGCTCTGACACTACTCGACCTCAGTTCAACCTTCCACACAGCTGACCACTCCATACTGCTGTCAACACTACAGTCCAGGTGTTCAGTGACTGATCATCTGCTGGAGTGGTTAATCCAATCATATACCTGTCAGGTCATACCAGGTGTTCGTGGCACAGTCGCGTGAGACGCCGTCAGTTCTACTGACGCCTGGCGTGCCTTAAAGCTCCAGCCTTAGCCCATCACAGTTCATCTCATACACAGAATGTTCTACCGACGTCTTGTCAGTGCACGGCGTACAATACCGCCTGTGTGCAGATGACACTCATGCAGTCAGTCCTATGACCACCCACTGCCCAGTCAGTCACTTTCACTGGTCTGCATCCAGTCCATGCTGACCCGGCGGCCGTCTGTCGTCCTGTACCACTGATCTCATGCCACTGTTTTCCTCACTCAGACTGCAGCTGAACCCTACAAAACACAGTTTATCTGGTTCGGCTCACGTGTCAACCTTGCAAAAATCCCGTCCAACCTGCGGTCTCTACTGATCGGTGGAACGGCTGTCGACAGTGCTGACGTCGTGCACAGTAAACTGACGATGAAGCGTCATGTCAGCAAGACTGCTTCCCTCTGCTTCCACCACCTCCGCAGGTTGTGCCAGCTCCGAGACCCATGAACCAGCTGGTGATATAGTCACATGGACTACTGCAACATCATCCTTGGCGGTCTACCTGCGTCAACCATTGCTCCACTCCAACACGTGCAGAACGCTGCACTGCAGTGCGTTTTGTTTTGCGACTAGAGCGTCGGCGACTCATCATTTCATCGCTCCGTGAGCTCCACTGGTTACCAGTCAAGTACCGTATCACCGCCCAACAGTGTCCGTCGTACATTGCCGACGTCGTCGCCTTCTGCATGTCAGACCGACAGCGACACATTCAGCATCAACCCGTGCAGACAGCCATCGTCTGACAGACACGTACTGATTTCAGACGACATGCATTCGCTGTCCGCAGTCCAGACATTTGGAACAGTTTGCCACCATCTCTACTCACCATCATCTGCATTCTGTTGAGCACTGAAAACTCACTTTTATAAATTTGCATTTTTTTCACTGATTTTCTGTTTTCATTGTATTTATTATGTTTTATGTATTCACTATGTAATGCACAGTCGGTCGATTTTTGTACGAATGCGCACTATAAATGTTTTTATGTAATCTAATGTAATGTGTCTGACATCATCAAATTTTTTGCCGTCACCCCAGTCTGGTTGCTGACCAGGCCACTAAACCGAAACTGCCATTTCCAGATACTCTATGACCTAATGGTGGCAGTTGATGACGGGGAAATTGCCGCTCTGGTCCTATTAGATTTGTCATCTGCCTTCGATACCATTAACTACAATATCTTGTGCAAGTGGCTTTAGCTGACCTGTGGTCTGAATGGACAAGTTTTGGCATGGTTTTGCTCTTATCTTCCATGACTGCAGCATGTTCGTCATGGTGTGCTGAAGTCACTTTCCATGATACTTGTCTGTGGAGTTCCTCAGAGTTTGGTATTTTGCCCCATCTTGTTTATACTGTACACTGCTGAGCTTATTGGACTGATTGCAAAACATGGTTTCCGTCCTCATCTGTATGCTGAAGATACTGAGGCAGACGGTCGTTGGAGTCGATGCAGGACCTACAGCAGCACCTGTCGACATGCACTGACGACGTGTGCACACAGCTCGACGCACGCCATTGACTTCAGCTGAATGTCAACACGTCAGAGCTTCTCTGGTTTGCCACTGCTCACCAACACCATCAACTTCCTAGATGTCTAGTCAGGATTGGTCCTGATATCTTCATTCCGTTGACGGCAGTTCGAGATCTTGGAATTTATATCAACTCTGATATCAGCATGCAGACACATGTCCAGTGGTCTGTTGCAGGCTGTTTTGCAATCTTACGCCATCTTCACAGCATTTAGTGATTTGTTTTGTCGTCTGTTTAACACAATATGATTGGTTGTTACCCTCATTCTATCGAGGCTGGATTATGGCAACGCGACATTGGCTTGCCTCCCGGCCTGCGGCCTGTTTAATAATCTCCACTGTCCAGTCCGTCCTTAATGCGGCAGCTAAGTCGATCTCTGGTCTCCGTCGCTCGGAGCATAGTACAGATGCTCTTGCCAGTTTCCCAAGCACATCAAGCTCAAACTGGCGGTCATTGTTTACCGGGCTCTTCATGGGACTGCACCTCAGTATTTGGTCATATCAGCTGTAGTATGTGGCCGACGAGACGCCGAGGTCGCGTGCGCTCATTGAGTTACAGTCTACTCAACATCCGCTCATCACGATGTGTCACTGTTGGTGATCATTCATTTGCTGCAGCAGCCGGCCATGGACCACTGGACACTAGCACCCAGGGGTCCTTGAGCCGGCCCACGACTCTAGAACAGTCTACCTGATGAAGTCCAATCCGCCACATCTCTCACAGTGTTTCGTCAAACACTTTAAACTCATTATTTCGGAAATCATACCGAGACATTGTTTTTTTGCTGCATCGTCATAGTGGTTGAGGTTACTCTACTTAGGCCACTATAAATAGTTTCTATTGTAATTCTAATGTACAGGGTGGCCCAAGAAATGCCCAAGATCCAACAAGGACATTCTGTTTGACACCAACGTGCACATTCTTTGGCACACTTCAGTGTCATTTTATCCTCAACCTATTCACTGTTCATCTCGTTTTAACACAACATGGTGCCACCTAGCAGAAGACAAATAACCCCATTTTCACTTATTTAAATGTACAAATGGTTACATAAGACAACAACGCTTACAAAAATAAAGCAGGGTTACTACATTTGACTGTCAAGTTTTTATCGGCACTGCGAGTTACAAATAAGATAAAACATGCTGTGTTAGTTAATTTTTCCTCTTCATGTTTTGTGCACGGTTTGTATGTTGCAGATCATGTGTTACCGAGCAAAACGGCAGACAAGCATAGGTAACAAAATCTGTTTACCTGTGCGTTTCTCATTTTAAGGACAAATTTATCAAGCAAATTGCAATTTCTGAAAGTAATGCATGTTTAGCTTACAGTTTCTACTAAATATGTACATTATATTTTTGTTACTTCATTCATAACAATAATCACAGGTAACAGGCCATGCCAGGTGTGGAAGGTGGAGAGAACAGATGATCTCAAGGTGAGTGATTGGCGTAACATGTGGAGACAACATCTGTCGTTCTGTACGCAGAGTATCGGATAAGATTTGATTGAATAGCAAAAGTGAGTAAGTTAGTAAGTAAACAACGTATATAGCACCATAGTCTTTGGTGTTTGCACAGTGAGCTGTTATTGTTGGTTAGTGATTAGTTACGGTAAGTTAGTTGATTTGTTAGTTAGTTATTATCTGGTGTGTGCCTGTAGCATGGCTGTTTTGTGCTGGTGTGATTCACATCATTTCTGGATGAACACCAGCGGTCTCAAGTGTATTCCTCGCCTTTACGCTACAACAATGCACCGACTTCACTCAACACAGTTCAACGTCCTTGTGGTCAGTCAGTCCACTCACACACACACTCACTCACTCCTGACTTGTGGTGGTATGACAGCACCCCAGACCGCCAAGGTTTGATCTTGTGACCGGACATGATGACTTTGTTATTGAGATTATTATTATTATTATTATTATTATTATCAGTGTGACACTATCACATTAAATACGCTGCAGGGACACTATAAAACTAAAAGACTCGTGCTAGGCCTAAAAAATATATGGCATATCCCATCACTAGCGTCAGTCACTCCACGTCCTCGTATCAGCCACTGGAAACGCTCTGTCACCCAGAGTGATTAGACTCGGTGGAATGAGAAATGTGGCTGTAGAGCCGGAATGAAGACGTCGTCATTTGAGTCAACATCAGTTGTGAGTTGAAGTGTGGTAATGTGGTGCACTGCCATCAAGGACTAGAACACACAAACAAAACTTTATCTGCTCGAGTACTTTCAACCAATGAAGTTCAAGAAGGAGAAGTGTGCTGAAGTACTGGCCAAGAACACCTAGTCCAAGTGGCAGTGTTGAGAACTGACGGCAGTCATCACAGCTCCGTCGACAGTCCAGCCAGTACAGAGTTGCAGTAGTCAAGCTTACTGACGACCAGTATCAGTGTCATCACACGACCTCACACCCAGTGTATCTGCTGCGAAGCACGCTGTCAGCCGTGGAGTGAGTGGCTGTGACGTGTGCAGCAGTGGAGACATACGCATCAAGTAGACGCACGCCGAGCTCGTGAACGGCAGCAACACTCGATATGCACTGGACGACTGGCTGGTTGGAGAGAGACTGCTGTTGAGAGGTCGTCAGTTTCTCTGTGCACAGTCTTGATAACGAGGCTAGATCACCGTCCGACACATGTAGATACATGTAGTACTGACAGTTTCACATCTACTTCCACATCTGCATCTGCTGTGAAACCACACACTACACGGCATCCATTTTCACACACACCAGTTTTCTGCCCATCTAGTAGATTTTGAACATTAAATGCAGCATCGCCTAATGTTGCCTACGGCTGTCTGTAGCCAACCATGGTAATGATGTGGCATATTTGCCATGTGTTTTATATCATTATATGTATCATTGGTGGGTGTACTGCAGCTAAAAGCCTAAATGGATTCAGTTGGTTTTGGAATAATGTTTATGACCATAAGTTTTATTAGATGACAGTCGGGAATGGACCGACCAACGGACACGGAGACCTGCACTGGAGTCTCACACCCAGCCAAGCCAGCTGTGTCCAACCTACATGTACATACTACATGTTTCATTGGCTGATCAACAGTGTGAATGTAAACACAGCTTATGCAGTTAAACCTCCTTATGTTGAAGTTTAACAGACTGACAAGATATGGTTCATATAAATGGAAATCAGTATAACTGCACAGTGAAGGTCATTTATGAATCTTGCGTGTGATTGTCTTACTTATATCTACATTGGGTGACTTCACTTTTTGGATCAGTCTTTCGCTGAGACCAAACTTCGGACTCAACCAAACTTAATCCAACAAGTAAATCTGCTAACACCGATGGACCGCGCGGCTCTGTTTAACGCAAAATCGACCATATCGCACTGCCCACTGAGTTTAATTACCAGGCAACGAGCGTCGGTTGATAGCAGTGATAGTGTCTGCAGGGTGAGCCAAAAAAACAGTCTGATTTTGGGAGTTAATAACTTTGCGATGGGTAATGGGAGAAAGGCATGTAGTATGTCAAAAGTTTCAGAATTTTCATTTGTCTAGAAAGAGCATAAACCTTGCATATCAGTGCATATAAATATTCTTTGCCTAGTTTGCATAAATATTTACTACACCTGAAATTATGCTGATTGTTGAATTTGACAAATATGCATGTATTTTGCCCAGCTTTTATCTCGAACATGTAATGAAGTAGCAGCAGTGACCATCTTCACACAGAACTGATCCAGACGAAATTCAGCATCGGCAACCTTCACCTTGATAACTATGTATCATCAGTTTTTTGGGCAGCTGATTGATTGGTGCTCCATCCTGTTGAAACAGAAGTCATCGTTCGAAAACAGCAAATGTTCAGCAGTAATCCTTGTTCGACTATGTGATCACAGTAATGGGCTCCCTTTAGTGTAGTTCTGGTCAAGTTCAGTTTTACCGAGTTTTGAAACAGCTGCAGAAACTATAAAGCTTTGAAAAAAGTGTTAACATCCCTTCAGCAGATGATAGGCGGAGGGTAGTAAATATTTATACAAAATAGGCAAAGAATATTTAAATTCACTGACTTGCAAGTAATATTCTTTTTTTCTAGTCAACATTTGGAAACTTTTGACATTACACGCCATATTACAAGCCATTAAATGTTGCAAAGTTATCAACTCGAAAAAACGGTCCTTTTTTGGGGGGCCCACCCTATATGTCACACAGATAGGGGTTTCTGCGCTGTTTAGAGTACTGAACTGTATGTAACTGTGACTTAACCCCCACCCTGTGAATAACTGTTGTGTACAGGTCAATGTGAGTTCTTGGCTGTCGTTGAGTGAACGTGAAAGGTTAATGCGCATATCAACCATTCGGAACAAAGATCTGCACGGCTTAACAGTTGTCCAATGAATGATGAACAGTTTACTGTAATTTGTACCAGTTGTCATTGTTATACATTTCTGTTGCCGAGGTGTAAAAGTAAATCAAATGTGGTACTGTAGCACCGGACACAGTCTGCATCAAAGAAGCATTTCCATGCCGTGAAAAGTATGGTGATGTAATAACATCATTGTAATATGTTATGTTTTCACCTTTTCATTGTAACTGAAGAAAGCACGTTTTTGGGGGTACCTACTTACAAGAAAGGCAAACTTATTGGGCCCATTCTATGGGGCCATAGCGGTCCCCTCTGTCACGCGTTGTCGTTGTGGACATCGATGCGCAGGCGGCGTGCGACAGTAGCAACACCTGGTGAATGGCAATGTAAAATTAGAACAGGCAGTGTGCGGCGGCTCCAGTGGCGAATGGGCCCAACATTTTTCAAATGCTTCTTGTTTGATAAACAAAATAACTAAATTAGTCCATGAACAAAAGAAAGTACCCAGTAACAAGATAAAAATATACTACAACCCAGTTAACAAATCTTTATCCATGTTAGCATGCATGAGCCAGTACCACAATACACTTACTGCTAAGTTTAGCTGTGAGCAATGTATCGCACTCCTTTTAGTCTTTTCTAGTCTGGAAATAGTGACTAATTCAAAATCAAACTGAGGGTAAGCTGTGCCTGCATATTTTAGCTGAACTCATTATTATAAAATTTTACAAAAACAGGTGTCTATCCTACATGTCAGCTGTAAACATTACAAAGTAAAACAGGAAATAGAAAATGGAAATCTAAGGTCATACTAAACACTGAATACAATGCCAATAAGATACACATAACATCATAGTGGACTTACCAAACATTACAAGTGCTCAACAACAACAATTTTTTTTCCAGCATCACCTGTTAATAGCAGGCATCCATGCTGGATGTGTTTACTGTGGAGAGTGTCACCTTGAATTCAATCTTTTATAGTCTTCTTTTAAGGTCATTTTTAAGGT
>Ga0209782_1001041_pt1 | contig 13774 bp, 12 predicted proteins | sample WorMetmaBAHAMAS1_FD_187390 | JGI IMG/M metagenome (GOLD analysis project Ga0209782, IMG submission 187390) | Marine gutless worms symbiont microbial communities from Max Planck institute for Marine Microbiology, Germany - Inanidrilus... | ecosystem: Host-associated > Annelida > Digestive system... | reverse complement strand
ACACTACATGATATTATACAGTAAAAGTGTTTGTCAGTAACTGTTGTGTCAGTGATCACATTTTATGTTTAAAATGCCCTCCATTAGCTGAGACACATGCCTCGAGTCGCTTGCATAAGTCCTTCACACCTTTAGCAATGGATTTCAGTGGCAAGGCAGTTCAGGTCCACTGTAGTGCATACTTAAAATTAAAAACTGTGTTGGATGTTGGCTGCAGCTTATGGTAACCTTCCAGCGCTGCCTCCAAGCATGACAGTCTAGCAGCTTGAACTCAGGCGAATTTGGCAGCCATTCATCCTTTTTATGAAGTTGCTGCGGTTTGATCTCAGCTAGTTCTAGGTGATGGGTAAAGTGTGAGCAGATGCACCAAATGGACCACGAGTTCATTAAATTTTAGTGTAAATGTAACGGGTGGAGTGTGAGTGCGAGAGAGGAAGGCGCCAAGTCCATGCATAACGTAACGATTTATTAGTCCACTCCTTCGTTCGATCGACCGCTTCACGACGCGTGCCGTACCGGACTGACCCTGAGCAGCGGTGGCGTACTCCCACGGAGCCAATACCGCACCCCTGGGCCAATCAGCGTGCCGCCCCGGGACGCTATGGTCTGTCATCCATTCGCGTCATCGGCTGGCGCGGGGGCCGGCTCAGAGAGGGTGAATTATGAGCGTCCCCAGGCTCTCCTCGCTGGCTGGTTGCCCTTCCGGAGATTTGAACCTGGGGCGCCGCCCACCACGGCTTGGCGACGTCGTCGGGAGATCAACGCCGCTTCACGGACGTTGTCGCGTTGTCCCCCTGGCAACTGGAGTCCAAAATTAGGCCCGTGGTTTTATCGGGTTCTTCCCCCCTTACATAAACTCCCCAACTTTGATTCACCGTGTATACTAGTACAAAGCAGTAGTTACTAAAAGTCTAGTGCTGAATGAGGAACATGTGCTCAACATTTAATTTAAAACTGTGTTAACAAAAATTCACCGCTGAATTTACCCAAATACAATATCTACAGTATATTTACAGGCAACCAGTTCGCAACACGTATCACAAATGTATGAAGTAGCAACGGTTCACTGGCACACAATAGCAATGCACACCAAGGTATACAGTAATCTATACTACACAACGTACCGATTACAAGCTGCTTGGTCCTCAGCAAGGGATGTAATGTACCAGGCAGGGCTTAAAGTATGCCGGGTCGGCAACGGGTCGCAGACCTGGCACTCGTTTGATCTGCCGGGTCGCACCGCATCACTCTGTCTCTTTGCGAAGCCTGGACCACAGTCCTGGATTTGTGCTAATAAGTGTTTGTATTAATTTTTGACCAAAATTTTGCACGTACTACTGTGTCATTAAGTGATGAAAAGAGACCTCTGACAAACCAATTTCGCGCAAATACACAAATATGACATATGACCAAAAAATATCTAGTATCTTTGGTATTTGGTATGACTAGTAACAAGTAGGGCTGTTCCTGTCTAGTAATTTAATGTTACGGTGCTAGAGACCCGGCTCCTTTTTGAAACTACTTTGAGCCCTCGTACCAGGGATGTAACTGAATGATAGCTACTGTGCATTGTGCACGCACCACCATACAAGGGATGGTCAAAAAGTTACGAGCCTAACCTATTTGAAATAAAAGAGATGGGTGAGCATACATTTATTTTTCAACATAATCCCCGCCTTTGTTAATGCACAATTTATAGCAACTGCAGAGTTTTTGGTGCCCGTAAATAGAAAAGTTCTGACTGTTCCTTCAGCCACTCTTCGGTCGTGTACCTGATCTTATCATCGGTCAAAAATCTCTGCCCACGAAGGTATTTCTTCAAATATGGATAACAAATAGTAATCACTTGGTGCCAGATCAGGAAAATAAAGTGAATTACACTTTTCTTCCAATGCAGCCTGTCTAGTATGTGACTGATGTGAGCAGATTTTTGACCGATGATGAGTGGCTAAAAAACAGTTAGACTACAGTATCAACAGCCCATAGACATGACGTCACGCAGTGCTTAGTTGACAAAAACTCAAAACAATGCAACAGTGCTAATTAACTAATCAATTAATTACAACAAAGTCAGAATACAATCATACAACAATAACAAAATTTGTTATGGAGATCTTACAAGGGGACTTTATTAGTTTATAAAAAGAACTCGTAGTATGTGAATCATTAATCGAAGTCAAAAGCAAAAACTCCGTAGCCTTTTCAGGCTCTCATAACAATAACAGTCTTAATACCACCGAAACTGTGGATGATACTGTCACCGTGATGTTAAGACATACTGCAGATTTACTGATTTGTTGGTCTTTAGATGAACAGTTATGCCACCATTTGTTTCACCAAATGCTGCATTTCTCCCGTGGATTCATTGCGGATGTCGACGGACACTTGAACTCGCGCGAGAACTCACGTGAATTGGAGATGGTGCCAATGACGCGGAACTGTGCAAGACTGTGTGGGTCACCGAGTATGCTCAGATGGGTCGTCTCCGGTCGACTGTTGCTACACCATACCTACAGCAACGGCAAACAGTCCATCTAGCCAACCTGTCTGTGGCAACATCTGCAGTGTCTGGGGCTCTCCTGGTGTACTGGACCAGGACATTAACTGGCCAGCACAGCTTATGATTCAAGACTGCCCAGCATCTGGAACCGAGTACATCGGCTCTTTGACTGCCAGAACTGTCAACATCCACATTCAAGTGCCAGCTCAAGACTCATCTCTTGCAGCTGTGTGGGTTGGCACCATTATGACTCAAGAGAGTTTGGCATTAATTACAAACGTCCCGACACTATTCAACTTAGCTCATATTGCAAACCGCATTTATCACTCTCTGCACTGAAATGTGGACACTTGAAACTATATTATAATGGTTAAAACAATTCACTGAAGATGATTGGGAGCATCCCAACATGACAGTTAACTGGAAAATTTTTGCCCCAGAAAAAAAATGGAAAATGGTCCTCCCAAACAAGTAATTTTTTTCATTCTGTTACTCTTGTTTGGCTGTGCTGAATCACTAACTGAATTTTTGTCTCATAATGAGCAAAGAAAGAGCATCAGCAAAGTTTAATGGTCACAGTTTACTATAGTAACATGCACTCAGAGATCAAATATCTAAGAGGAGCCACATGGAGAGTGTCAATAAAGTGGTGGTGCTAAATACCGTCCGTGAAAAAACTCACAAATCCAGATTACTTCGATTTTATCATATGGCTTCTTTTGTCACTCCGAAGATATCTAACTGGCTGTTCCCTGAATGAAGTCAAACGTCCTCCAAAAATTTAAAAAAAAAAACATTCATTTGCAACGTTCTCAGTAATCCTGCTCACAGAGACAGCAATTAAGAAAGAAAGAAAAAGTGCATCAGTGACGAACTGATGCATGTCGCCGCATGGCATCGCCGGACCCCAGAATCAAAGTTCACCAAATTCGGGGAAGAAATGTCCATTGGCCAGGCCCGTAACCACGCAAAATTTTCTGGCGATCCGACAAGAAGTATCCAAGATATTCACAATCATTAGAAATGGCAAGCACTTGTAGGGTAGCGTCACTTGCAACTGACTGACAAACTTACGATATTCGCAATATATCCAGAAGATGGATCACTTCCACAATTTAATCAACTCTTTTCTGGTCCATAATCTATCTATCTACTTATCACACAAATTTCACGAAAATCCACCCCACGTCTTTTTGAGCTGTCCTGCTAACAAACTGACAAACATGAGTTAAAGCAGCACCACTGCCAATGCGCGGCGAGGCAATCGATGAACGTGAATCATGTCAACAGAAACTTGCCTGCGCGAATGCGATGAAGAAAAGCTGGTTATGATTGTACTGAAGTCCGGGAAGCATCGGTTCACTGCCGTGCTCCTCGGTCCACTGCCCGAAGGCGTTGTACGCCGACTTAAGCCCTCCGTTGTCGGCAATATTTTCACCCAGAGTCTGCCGGCCTTTCAGCTGCACATTGCACATGCCATCGCTCGATGTTCCTCAGTATCACAGGAACCACAGATCTCGGTAATTAATAGACAGCACTGATAATATTTTGCCAGCATTTTACTGAAACATTACTGTTTATCTACCTGACATATTTGATGCAACATAACAGATAATATGAAGTTAGTACACTGGTCCTCGATGGCCAGTTGCTACATTTGGTAAGTAAGTAAGTAAGTAAATCAACTTACACACAGCGCACTGAAATCAAAGTCACTAATGTGCCGCGGCTCGCCAAACAGATATGCCTTTAGAAGTCGTTTAAAGTGTACGAATTCAATGTCCAGCTGCCGCAGTGAGGCGGGTAAACTATTCCAGAAATTCTCAGACCCGCAACCGCAAAACTCCTATTGCTAAGTCAAGGTACAGTCATAAAGAAACCTGGCAGTCAAGACCTGCACCGCCGTGCTAAACGCAACAAACCACCCAGCATCTGCCAGTGTGCCAATAATCTGGCTGTATGCAAGATGCATCTACGACCTGCCTAATTTGTTGTGTTGATGCCTCCAATGGTTTGGCATCAAGAAGAGAAATCAGCCTGCAAAAATCGAGCGAGGAAGTGTTGGCATGACTATCAGCCTGAAGCAAGGTGCAAATGATCTCCATATAAACCAGCTGATGCCGCTGCCATCCGGTTACATCTTGCCTCATTAGAATTTAGAATGCTTTTACTTTTATAATGCCAACTTACCCAGGCTGTCCCGGAAAAGAGGCTATTAAATCGCTGTTAGTAAACATGTGTTTAATTGGTTGAGACAGCTGATTTTGCTGCATTGAGTACATAACAAATAATACTAATAATACTTTATTTATTTTAAGCAAGTTACTAAGAATATCTGTGCACATCTCACTAGAAAACATGCCATGTTCAGAATTGGAGCCAATCAGTTTCAACAATCAACTGAATTCAGTTGAATTAATCTCTTGAGTGCCACAGAGCATGAAGCATTCTACATAATTTACGTTATATGACAAATTTTTGTCTCCGATGACAAATAGTTAAGCTGGTACTGACGTGTTCGCCATGCGACGTGTACTTGCTGTACTGCTTGACGAAACACTGCGCAGTTTCGTTGAACCTTGTTATCACGTCTTCCGCCCACCACGGCTTGAGAACTCCATTCTTGTCATACTCGCGACCTAGAACCACCGGCACACATCACATAAACCATCACGGAATATCACAGATAAAACTAAACATGATAAAAAAAACTTTAACACAGCTTGCCATTAATTAACTTATCACAAGGTCGCCACATCACCATTTAATATAAATCTTAGACGGCAAAGTTGCATGCGACACTATGTGTATTAGCTATGGCCTATGTCTGTCTGTGTGTGTATTGCTTTAAAATGGCTGCATGGTCTGAGTCGCTTTTCTGCATCCCAGAATCTCGCGATATTATGCTACTATGTGTTTCAGAAAAAATAGGTTATCTCCAAAAATAAGCATACTTCCTACTGGAACTTTGTCCCAAACTCTGGGCAGCGGCACATCCGTTGTTACCACGCACGATATAATCAAGGGACCGCGCACTGGTCTGTTGCTGACAGGACCTGGCGATGACGGTGGATCTGGCAAGTGCGATCAACTGCCCTCCGACGATCATCAACGTTGATCACACTCTGCATCCAGCTACACGTACAGTGCTATGGTTGATTGGACAGGAGGCAGTGGCATGTAGGTCAACTGGCCTCATCTGATATGCTATAATTATTTTTCACAAGGCGGAATAGCATACTGCAGAACAGCTGCATTGCATACCTTGATCATCAAATCCATGCGTAAGCTCATGGCCCATGACGACTCCCATCGCTCCATAATTCAATGATCTGTTCAACAACAGGTTAATACTGAAAAGTTTTGCATACCCGATAAAGTCAGGAACGTAAAACAGAAATTTACAAAAGATACGTAAATTGCATGAAGTAAAGCATGCATATTTAAAGCCAGTGTGAGAGCTACGGCGTGCCTATCTGTGATGAGCAGAGTTTTTCCGAAGCACTTGACACCATCAGTGATAAAAAGCTCCACAAAAATCAGCATTGCAGTTTCACAGTAACATGACAATGATGCAACTCGTATGTGGCCACCTGTCATGCCTTATACTAATTATGATCATTTTGCACTTGGCTATTTCAGCTGCGTGGCACAGTAATTGCCATTACACATTGTTTTAACCTATAACAATAATTTAACGATCACTCATGTGAACACTGGGCCAAAGTATATTCCATTTCAGCAATGGCTGAGTAAAGACTTGCCTATCCCATCAACAAAGGCAATGATCATTATGCATGGTGCCCTAGAATGACACGTTGTTGCAAATTTAAGTAGCATAAGACTAAAACCGATATACAAAATACAAATACTCACTTTGGATAGGCCTTGTCATAAAACGGCGCTTGAAGAATGCCGGCAGGAAACACAATTTCGTTCTTTGTGGGAGAGTAGTAAGCATTGACCGTCGGTGGTGACATGCTCCAACTATCAACAAAACCAACAAACACTTACAACCTGACGTCAATAATAATCAGAAACAAATTCGTTTCAACAAACAAAAATAGACCAATATTATGAAACTGGATAATGATGTTAGAGTACAGTTCACTAGTCTGAAGTGCTAAACTGGAATAATTTCAGGAGGTTTGCACGAGCCATATGCCGTTCTACCGACCATCTAGTAAACTCAACAGCTGACCCACTGCACTGTTGTGCTTTCTTGATCTACAATACGATATGTCATGATATGATATGCTATATTTAAAGCGCACTAAAAAGCTGAAATAGTCAGCTTAATCTACTGCACTGTACCACAAACTAAAAAAATTAATGGCAAGAAACTAAAAACAAAAAAAATCTCAGAAGTACTAGAAGCAGTTGGAGAACTGTGAAGTCAGTCCTGAGAAAAGAGAAAAAAAGTTTATGGTGGAAATGATTTGTGGAAATCATAGGTTTTAAGCTGAGAGTGAATAAGAGAGGGAGTTATGGATGATGGAAAGAATGCTGCAACCATTATTCACAAGGCGATTATGCTGATGGTAAGAAATTTTAAAAAGATTATGCAAAAAACCTGTATTTATCAGGTGGCTTGCGCAGCTTGTCCATATTTCTCTTCAGTGTGTACATGCCGAGGCGTATGTTATTCTGGAAATATTCATTCTCACTTACTATCAGCTGCAACACCCGCACATCATATTAATAGCCATTTTCCACATAAATTTGGACTATCTAGTTTCACTTAAATTTCTTTCTTCACTTACTGCAAAACAGACTATTCTGGTAAAGCCTCAAACCAGCAGCAATTGCACGCATGACATGACATACTCAAAACACACAAGTGTAGACGACAGAGCTGAGGGCAATCTAAGAGTGCAAACTCTACAACGGCTAAGAACATTTTGCATCAAGTGAATATTTATATTTAGATGGCAGCAGTTTTCTTAGTTCCTACTCACTGAATGAAAGTCTGTATACAGCAACAACTGTCAGAAATTACACTATGTTACACCACAAAGCACACGGTTTTGCATACCTCTTCGTATCTTTTGTCGAGCGCTGTTGCATTAAGTATAAATTCAGGAAACCCAATCATATCAACAACAGCATCTGCCTGAATAACAAAAATATACAGCTTATCTTCTTCCCGTTTACTGTTAATACTATGACATCAATCAATGTCATCAATGTCTCATACTTCACCGTCATCATAACATAACGATCTGCAGAAGTAAATGAAGTTGGGATATTTATGTTAAGTGCAATAAGAAACCATGAAAAATACAGCTTTAAACCACAGCTGTTTGAAATGCATAACATACTTTTTCTTCGAGGAAAAACAGGTATTCAAACAAAATGACAAAAAAAACAGAAAGAAATTTTTAATTAATCACAAAATGCACTAACTAACGCAAAACAACTGCTGTTGAGTACATTTTCAATTTTTCATTACCGACTGGCAATTAGAGAAATTATTCAACAGTGCACAGTTTAAAGTGTGGTTGGCATATTAATGATAGTCGTTGTGTCTCAAACTATCATCTGCGACAAACTTGTTAACATCACTTCACCAACGCCTGCGAAGAATGTCGCCCAAATTGTAACAACAACGACAACGACGATGGCAACAACAATCACAATTAATTTACTGCAATATTCGACTACTTCTAGTGATAACAGTACTCTGCAAAGATAGGCAGCATCATCTGCATCGTTTTAAACTATAACAATAATTTAATAATCTAGCAACAGAGTACCACTCTAAAAGGTTCAATTGGGACACGCCACGCCTCAAAACTAACAATAAAAGCATCAGTTCTGACTCTCACTTTGCCAATGGCATCTGCCCGTGTTTGGTTGTCCATCCATTCCAGATTTGGCAAATTATCGACAAACGCCTTCTTTACCCTCCGTATCATCTCTTCAGCCTGCAATTGAAACAGTACCACTACAGTAGTTTATATTTCTGTCTATCCACATCTGTCTGAAACTGAATTATAAAACTTCTGGAGAAGGTTTAAACTTTAAAAAAGCAAAGTAACTAGGTTTTAAAAGAACAAGTAAACTGCATCATAATTTAAACAATACTCTTTAACTAAATATTGCAAATGGCATTAGCCATATTATATTTAACTTGAGAAAGTGACAGTAAGGTAGAAGAATAACAAATTTCTAAACGTTGCTGGCATGACGACATAATGCCTCCAATGCTTTGACACTTGATTCGGTGCCAGAAAGGCATCCAACCATCCCAGCAATTTTTCCATGAAAACCTAAACCATGACAAACATGAAAAAGTGCAGCGATATTATACTTACTGATGCTTTGCTGTCTCCATGAAATGTCTCGCGGACGTACATCGCGCCGACAGCAAAACTCACGGAGCCGCCCGTGTCTTCGACACAGTATCGCCACTTCTCATCTTCTCCAGTGACGCCTGCAATCAACACGTCACTCGTGTTAGAACTGCTACTATAACTACTGGTTCCACCACCCTCACAGCACGCACGCATCGACAATTTCACACAATTTTAACGTGACCCAAATGCAGGTAAAGAGATGTGTCACACCATCACGTGCATGCGACAGTAAGAGTCTCTCCATCAACTTCATCCCGGTCTTTCAATCCACAGCTCATATCGTTCTACAGCTGTCACACCATCTTTCCATGATGTCTTTTTCATCCATAGCTCCTTATTCTTTTATTCCTGGCTTAAAATCTACCTTTTCGAAAATCACTTCCATCACAAACTCGCCTCTCTCAGGACTGCTCCCACAGACTATCACCCAGACTGTACCTTCTAAGCTACATCGTATTTTTTTCATTTTCACTTCTTCTACTTACTCTTAAATGTTTTTTTATGGTTAAATACAGTAGATTAAAGTGGCTATCTATTAGCTCTTTAACACACGCTAAACAGCCCATATCTTACTGTAATGTTCAATGCACCTGTTAAAGCCTTCATAAATTCTTTCTGTGCATCTCTGAACGGTTTTGACAGAAGCGACGACATCGACTTCACGAGATGCCACATCATATAGTTGTGCAACGTCCTGAACAGACACAGTAAAATATTAATTGTAGTGCCATATTCCTCAGAGCCACCTAAATCAGTTTCAATGAACTCATTACTGATTAAAACAACGACAATGACATAAAACATTCTCCTGAAATAAAATGCAAAAATAACGCATTCAGATAGCATACATGCATGTCCACAAAGACTCTAAAATTCTTTCATGTAATAAATTAGCAAAACTGGCACAGACCTGAAGTCTAAATAAAGCTATAAAAAAGTTATAGTGTGCAACGTCAGTGTCGTTTTTTTGGAGAAACGGGTACAACCTCCATAAATCCCAGTTGAACCGTCTCTATTGGATCCAGAACTCTCTTGCACACGCCACTGTCAAAACTCCCAAAACCTGCCACATCACTCCAATCCTTCGGTTTCTTTACTGGCTCAGGATAACTGAACACATTGAATACAAGCTCACTTCACTTACTTACAAAGTCCTCATCACCACCATGCCTCCATATCTGCACCACCTCATCACCGTTCAACCTCCCGTAGCACTCATTCCTCGACACTTGTAACTCTCACTCATCCAGCTACATCATCATCTTCTCTACGAATAACTGATTGTTCTTTTCTATATGCTTCACCATGTCTCTGGAACCAGCTTCCTCCTTCACTGCAACAACCTCATTCCACCGCTGACTCTTCTCATTCTCTTTCTACTTCTGTCATTTCTGCTGCCTCTGTTCCACATCCTCTTTTCATCATCCATAACTCCCTCTCTCTTTTACTCCCGGGTTAAAAACTATCTTTTCCATAAATCATTCCCGCCATAGACTCTGTTAATTTCCTTTGGACTGACTCCATAGTTTCCTGACTGCTTCAGGTACTTCTAACATTGTTTGTTTTTTTGTTTTTAGTTTCTTCTCATTATTTTTCAGGTTATGGTACAGTGCAGTAGACTAAGCTGACTATGTCAGCTTTTGAGTACACTATAAATTTTCTATATCTTATGTCATCTTATCTTAGCCATACGTCTTAGCAATGCTTAAAGGTTGATGATTGGTCTGCTACATACTCAGAGATTGGTCTCATTCAAATCATCAAAATGAAAAAGAAGAAATAACAACAGAACATAAACCCAGCAGGCCTGACTAGGCCATGTGGGTTAATATAATAAAATCTAACTGAAAGAATAAAAAGCTGACTAATACTAAAATTAACCATAAATACAGTCTACAACATCTGCAATCCTTCCGATCTTGGCATAGGATATACACGGTGTTTCTCCGCTACTGCTATTAGTACTATTATGATACGGCAATATACAACTCATCGTCCTTAATTCACAAACCAGTCCTAATACAATACCGATTTCCCGCCGGCATCTGCTGGGTGGCACTGACAAGTCTTGAGATTTTCCCCATGAAGTCAAGTTCATAGACGAGCACCAACTCGGACATGTTCACCCGGTACTCCGTCACACTCAGCATGTTGTTGGTGTAACTCAGCCAGTTCAGCTGAACCACAGTCAAGTGCAAACAGCTCATGCTGGAGAATGCAATATGATGTAAGAAATGTTCAGAGTGTGCCGAACAGCCAGCTTAAGACACTTTATTGCTAATCACTGAATTACATATATACACACTGCTCATAAGTCATTTACAAACTACAAAATGGATGGCACTAGCATATGTTTTGTGAGGCAATATACCTGCAAACCGGTCTCCGTGATATATATGCAAACTCTCTAAGTAAGTAAGTCAATGGTGACAACTGCATCGCGGTAACTTTAAACATACAGCAGACTGCCATTAAAGCTATTTTAATAACCACCACAAAAAAACTGACACACGTCCAAGTACGAGTACAATAACTCACAAAGACTCGTAGCAAACATAAACGACAGAAACAACACTAGTGAGGAGCAAATGTACTACAAAAAACCACTCAACAAACCATTCATACCCATACCAAGTTTTGAAACTGCTAAGACTTCCGACATGCTCATTATTTTGTTCGAAGACTGTTCAAGGCACCAATACCCGACATAAAAGATTTCAATTTAATTGATTCAATTAAGGTTCGCATAACATAAACAGAGTCATTTCGGCGGAGATGCTCTTCCCAGCCAATCTCTTGGAGTACCAGTTGACGATTCACAAAAAAAAGAAGTGTTTCTACTAACATTACTAATGAATAAACAATTAACCAAAACCATAACCACCAAAATATGGATAATGTGAAAAACACTGCACTCCACAATATATATGAGGGTTCTGATGTGACTACCTGAAAGCTTCGAGACTTTTATAACAGGAATAATATTGGCCAGATGACCTTCTTAAAGTCACCTAAATATTGTCATAGAAGCCTGGTTAGTAGGAACTGAGTCACACCACAGATCACTCTGGTAGCACTCCATGTCTCAATTACAGCAAATAATAGTTACGTAATTAATTACAAAGGCAAGCAATCAGTGATAAGATTAGTGAATAACATAATAAATAAATAAACCTATAGCATTTAGTTTTTCTCGTACTACATCCTTTAAGGCTTTACTAATGGCACATTAACATCTGTTCAAATAATGCTAATAATGCTGTATAATAACATCATAAATAAAAAAATGATTATAAGAAAAGAGGAAAACTTAAGTAAACAAATATTAAAATACATAAAAAAAACTATCTCTGAGAAATCTATTTAGAATATAGTTCATGCTTACAAATGGAGATATGGTCTGTAGCTCTGCTAACGACATTTTGTGATATAACTTTTCATCATCACGTCGGTCTTCCTGGGCCGTGGTGATCTGCAGTGTTAGTAGAAAATCATTCATTAATAAGTACAACAAGACAATTAATCAGTCAAACAAACAACCACTGATGACGAAATAATATTGTAACTAGAAACGAATGGCAAAGCCAAGGGTATAGCCTGTAGGGCATAGCAGTGTCACCCCCTAGCGAGTAGTAGCAAAACACGAACTTGCTGCCCTCTGATGAATGTACACGGATTAACCTGAGTGCTGACTGATGCCTGCTGTGCTCAGCTGAGCTGCATTAACTGCAGAAGTACCGGTTAGAAGCCCACCAAATTTATATGAGACATACACATCCATGGCCACTTTAAATGCGCTCATCGACATTTCAATTGTCCAACGCGTCTGGAAACTCCAGTGCAATGAATGAAGATCGTAGACTAATTTTCGCTCAATGACCACACAAAGGTACACATATAAGAAATATTATCTAAGGGGTTACTGTACTAAAATTCACCAATTTTTACACAATGTAGCTGCATCATCGCCGGTCTTAACGATACTGCATTCCATTTCAAAATGCCAGCACAAAGACTGGAGGCGGTCAAATTTGACGTTTGCAAAAAGCCTCCCAATTAATTGGTTACCATAAAAACGTCCTTTAAGTGATCTCAAAACGAACGACAGGTTGATCATCCCCACCCATGTCTATCAAAGCTGAATATTTGGTCAAGATCAGTCAAACTTATCTGAGATAATCGGGCAAATATGCCCATTTTTGCAACTTTTTCACAGAAGTACACAAATGAGCAAAAGTTCCTCCAGAGTTACTGCACAGAATATCACCGTATCTGTACACGAGGTAGCCACATTCAATGCGCTTCTAATCTGCCCATTGGCATTCCAATATTCCAATCCGTTTAGGAATGGTAGCAAGATAATAAAAACTTTTCTGAAAAAACGCCAATTTTGTGACCATGGCAACGTCCCTTGGGCGATCGCCAAATGAATGCAGGATTTATTAAGCCCTTACATAGTTCTACCAAACCCTACAAATTTGGTAAAGATCTGTTTAGTAGATCCTGAGATTTCTTTGCTCATAGGTGAACCATTTAAACAAATAATTAAAAAACAATTAAAAAAATAATTTTAAAAAACATCCGCAAAATATGTAGCCCGCTGGGCAGGTATGCCAGGCGAGTTAAACCAGTGAATTTTATTTATAACTAGAATACCTAGCGGTATATGGTCGCGCCTCTATGGGTGAATTGTGACTACTTGACTACTATCGATTTGCGTTCTGCATATTGGCAGGTATCCGTGCGCTCTTAACACATTGTCAAAAGTTTGACCCTGAATCTTTATATGAGCCTATTTAATTTGAAACTTTACACCCATATTTGGTCAAGAAATATCAATTTTAGACCCCCTTTACATTGGACCTTTTGGTCCGTCTTGGTCTGAACTTTCACCCTATGGGTGAATTGCGGGGGG
>Ga0209782_1001040_pt1 | contig 13779 bp, 10 predicted proteins | sample WorMetmaBAHAMAS1_FD_187390 | JGI IMG/M metagenome (GOLD analysis project Ga0209782, IMG submission 187390) | Marine gutless worms symbiont microbial communities from Max Planck institute for Marine Microbiology, Germany - Inanidrilus... | ecosystem: Host-associated > Annelida > Digestive system... | reverse complement strand
GTGGGATATCCCAAAACCAGTATATATATATATATATATATATATTAGCCTATTGGATGCTGTTTCCCCTCATTTCGGCGTAATATTTGTATCTGTTGCTCCTCATTTTCGTTGGGTCCTCAAAATTCGAGAGGATCAAACGCTTTGGGCTCCTTTTTCTCTTACATACTTACCGTGGAAGCTTAACAGGAGTCACGCCCACCGTTACGTCATGCTTCTGGAGCTGCTGGCCAGTGGGCGGGGCTGCAGCTTGCTTGGCGCAGGTTTGGCAGCGTTCTTAAAATAGCATCGTGTATATCAGGTCCAGTGTAAATAAACACGTTGTCTCCTCAATCACTTTTTTTAATTTTCTAAACGAAAATGATATGTATATTTAGGCACAGAAAATATCAGAGCTGTGTCTTTGTATCACGCATGTTTTGGCATATTGTGCGAGTTTTTTATCCCAGTTTTTTGAAAGTTATTCACCATTGTTTAGAAAAGCAACAACATATAGACATATACACCGAGCTATAAATAGAACGCACCCTTAGCTCTCGCAGTCTCGCGAGATTAGGAGCGTAGCAATTCATGACGTCGATGGTAGCGCGAATTGAAGCCATTGTTTCAACGAATATTTGACGACTAAAGGTATCGTTTAGATAACTGTTCGCTAATTTATCTGTTACAGTAACTTGAGTATGCTTGTGCATTACGTTGTCTTTCGCTAAGACGCCGTGTAGGCCTAAAACAAGGTTTATGCATAGTGCGTAGGCTACACAACTTGCCATGTGTTGTTTGGAGGGAATGGGTATGCTGGAAAGGTATAAAATGCGTAACGGAAAATGCATAACAACTGGTATGGGTGCAGTGTGTTTTTGGGATTTGGACTGTAGACCTATTGCTGCATAGTGGACTACTTTAGGCTATGTATATCTTTAATCCTACGTTTAGGCCTATGTTATAGAGCTAATTTCACTACCCTACCCTAATGTAACCAGTAACGGTTACGTTGCGGTTTGGTATGAGGAAGTTGGGCGCGGAACGACAAGACTCAGCAGAGTCGGACAGTTTAGTGACGGCGTCAGGGCGAGTCTAAGGAAGTGACTTATGGGCGTCCATAGGTTCTCCTCGCCGGTTGGTCGCCCCTCCGGAGGTTTGAACCAGGACGCCGCCCCCATGGTTTGGTGACAATGGTCAGGAAGTCGACGCGGCGTCACGAATGGCGGCGCGCTGTCCCCCTGCAACTGGAGTGAAAATTGGGCCCGTTGATTTGTTGGGTTCTTCCCCCTTACAACCACCTTTATTTTACCGATCGTAGTCAAAGCTGAATCGTTGGCTGCTACCAAATTTTGTTTATTTTGAAGTTTGTTCAATGGCGTCATACTGGCGAGGTGGCGATTATAAAACACACGGGATTTGTATTGCACGACGCGCCCATGTTGCATAGCATACATACATGAGTTTGGCCCATTACCCCCGCTATGTCTACGTGTAGTCCCCCTGGGCTCCCCGCAATCCTCAACGCCCCCTTGGGGACCTCCGTGGGCCCGCACCCCTATTGCTGGGGGACGGGTGTGGCTTTGTGGCGGGCGCAACATCACGCAAAATGGCCAGGAGCTCCACATTCATAGCAAGTGGCAAAAGTGGCGGAAGAGTTACCAACTAGGTGGGTCCACCCGCAGTTCGCGAAGTCTAAAGTATCGATATTTTCACCATACAGTTTTACCGAAAAAATCCATGCTTTCTAGCCTGCTAGAGGGGCCTACATGTCCTGGAGCTGTGTATGTGTTCAATAAATGGCCTTTGTGTCACACATTCAGAGTGTCATAGATAACGGGTGGTGACTCGCTAGGGGGTAAACCCTCCCCGAATTTTATGTATTTTGCAATCTTTAGGATGTCCACATGTACACCACGTGCTTTGATACCATTTAAATCTATTCCGCTTTGCCAGATATTCAACCTGTTGTTTTTGCCAGCTGTGTGTGTATTGGGCCTGTGTCATTGGGAAAGCTTAGTGCTCACTGCTCTGTGTCTCACAAGGGGGTAGACCTATTTTTGGTCATAAAGGTTATTTAGCCTTTAGGATATCTACCTGATCGCGGCATGTTTTTGTTCGGAGTGTATCTCTTAACAGTAGCCTGTTATTCAGTCTGTCGTTTTGGCAAGCTGCATAAATTGCCAATTCTGTGTTATGGAGCAGTTGCATCTCTTGATGGCCTGTGATTCGCCGGGGGGCAAACCTGCCTTGAGTTTTAGATACTATTTTGTTTACGTGACCACCACACATTTTTGTTCGATGAAATCTGTAAGGGTTAACTCATTATTCAGGATTTACTTTTGCATAACTGTGTGTATGGCTTGGTCTGTGTTAATATGCACAGGTGTGTGCTATTCAGGCTGTTATTAGGAGTAGGTAATCGATGGCCCGTGTTTCAGGGATTATTCGAGAAATAGAAGGTCTATCTGTTGCACACATGTTTTTGCCTGGATTGAATTGGTTTTGTGTAATGCACTATTCGATCCAAACTTTTTGACTGCCGGCTGTTTCTAGCATTCTCCCGGTTTGAGTTTTAGCGTGCAGCGGCCTACGCTATTCAGGTCTAGCTCAAAATATGAGCTTAATTATATCATTTCAAGTATTTTCCGAGAATTACAGTGTGTGTACTTTACACATGAGTATTTTTCCGGTCTGAATCGGTTCACTATAACTTTTTATTCTGCAGTAAACTTGAGCTGTGTTGCCACATTGAGTTAAGGCTTACACTCAGGTCAGCGTTGAGTCCAGTTCCACTAAATCACATATTTCTCTAAATATTTTGCCAAATTTGGCGATTTTAGGTAATATTTATTTAACTGGAAAGTGGATCTGCCATTCCCAGTTTTAACCGCGAAATTTTGGGTTCTATTTAACTTTCTGGCAAGACTTGTGCTGTTCACACTGTTTGCCATTTTCACAGCTCTCGATCATGTCATAGGAAGCTGAATTCACTTTCAAAGTGGTGAAATTTCCACTTCGGTTTTTATAAGGAAATCCTTAGAGTTAAGTCACCGAAGTTTGCATGAGGTCTTATATCGGCCGTCTAAACAAATTCCAGCTTTTACCGCACGTTAAAAACGGTGCTATGTTAGCTTTTCTGGAACGTCCAGACCCCTAGCATTTCTGTTAGCACAGTTCGATTGACAGTAAAATTAAGGCGCGAACTAAGTTTAGCAGCCAATCAAATCCCGAGAATAGCCAGCCACTCACAGTGCCTTGAAGGGTGTTGTTGCTGCAATATGGCCGGCCTCCTTATAATCAAAACAAACCGAAAGTCGGTCAATAATAATTAATAAAAAAATACTTATCCTATTTCCTGTGAAAAATCAAGCGGTGGTAGGGAAACTAGGTTCTTTGTGCCATTTTACCGCTAACTTTGTAGAATGCCAGCGAGCATTTTTCTATTTTTACGGAACAAACATTGGCATGGGGGTCGCTCCGGAGAGGTGTTTTTACTCTGCAGTAATAGATACATTTATCTATTACCTAAATTTCTTCAGATTCTCATTTTTGTCGTTTCAGCTGTCATGCTGTATGAAGAGTATGTTTATTCAGGATTCTGGTGCAGTATAGTATGTCGGGTGAGCGATAGGATTTCATATAGTAAATTTCTCTGCAAAGATGGTCATTTTCGGCTGAGGTTGGGGTCGCCACCATCTTGTTTACATGTATAGGTCACGGGGACCTATTAGGTCACCATGATCTACATAGGTCACCCGAGATGGTGAACCATTTTATTAAAAGTATACCAAAGTCTGACCACTGGAAAGGTCTTATTTTCAAGATGGCGTCCAAGATGGCTTTAAAATACCTCACCTGAACTGGGTGCAAGATCAGAGGAGAAAAGGTAACCACATGTCATTCTAAGCAGGTCTGCCTGGTTACCCCTCACTGCCTCACTCCTGTTGACCAGTGTTTTTTGTTGAAGATGAAAACTAAACTATTGGCAGCAAAAGTAAATGAATTTTCATAACAATCATGATGACTATTAATACATTTTATAAATTTTTAGTGCTGTAACAAAACAGCAGTAAAACATGATACACTGACACTTATGTGACTAAAGTGAGACATTATTGGCAATTGAAAGTGACACATTAGTAGTGTAAGCTAGAATGTGGGCCAATGCCCAACGTGATAATCGCCCTGCCGAACATTGGCGGTGCCCCCAAAAATGCATATATAATGTACCAGCCCAGAAGACGGCCAAACATTGTGCAATGTATCGTTGGTCTCTGGTGAACGATGTCACTGGAGTAATGAAGCCAAGACCCAAAACCTATTGAAATTTACTGGGGAGCCCCAAACCCCTGAAAGGATCTCAGCCGCTAGTGGGCTGAAGTGTGCCATATTTTGGGCACACATGGAGGAGATATTGTTGCTTAACAAGTTTTTTTTCCGATTGTCGATTCATGCCTTAGTTGCCAAGATATAGCCCGGCAAAGTTGTGCGATAGTCCCCAGATGGCAATTTTTTGCATCTTTATTTTCAGCGAGACACATGCAGCACGTTTCAGACCTGCATCTTAAATTTGCACTAAGGCCACACCATGTGTGGAAGTATGGCAGACATCCAATCTGCGATGACCGAGAACCTATAAATCTTTTAACTTTATCAGTGCTCAGTGAATCAGAGTTGTAGCATACTGTATAAAAGGCGTGTGTTGTATATTGCAGATGCAGAACTACAGAAAAAGGCAACTGAAGGAGTCAGAAAGGAAACTGATGTGTTTGGAACATCATATTAATTTGAACATTGATAATGTATCTCTTGAAAAAAGATACATTAGTGACAAGATTGGTTTGTATTAGTTGCTTTGTATTATTTCCAGCTTTTGGTGCCGAGTTATTGAGAGCAGTGTATAACCTAGTTGCCTTTAGTGCTTCGACACTTGGTTGGGTGGCAGGAATGGCATCTGGCCTGTAAAAAATGGGGGATGGTGGAGGTGGGCACTGGTTAGTCCGCATGGAGTGGTGCCTAGCCGGATGGTCAGTGTGTCTGCCTCAGTTAATCTTCCCTTACACCATAAAGTCCAGAAGTTCTATTCTGGCACCGGCTCACCCGGATGGTCCTGGAAAATGGCCGTAAAACAGTTGTGTGTGGGTATAAGCTAGGATATTCTTTAATATATTTTTCATTACAACAAGGCTGTAAGGTTAATTTCAAGTAAACATGATTATCCTTTCTGGAGATGTTGGCATTTGAAAATGCACATTCAGCTCGTCACATACGCTGCGGTCATGTGTAAAAATTTTGTATTTCCCGTGGTCACTTCACCAGCGTCTATGTTGCTGTGATCCGATAAGCGACAGGTAGGAAAAGTCACGATCACTTTTGTGATTCAGTCAACAAGAATAGAGCTATTGATGACTAACCGTTCGATGATGGACTACCACATCACATGAAACTGATTAAAAATGGTGCCGGTCTCATGTTGATCGCATCGACACATAATCATAAGACTAGGAAATGGGTGTCTCCAGGATGACATTCGAACTCGAATAAGGACAAATCAGCGAGTGTAATGTAAGTGTACTGTATACTTTCATGAGCATTTAATTTGAGATTATGTGACAGTGACACATGCCCTAACTACAACTATTAGTTCCATATTGTCGTCTTTGATATAGTCATATTTGTGCTGAAAAGCGAAGTTAAACTCCACTTAACTAACATTTGGGTATTGTTTTTCCCCCGTGCCTTTTTTCCATAAATGTTTGGGTTGATCAGTGTAAAATTTAGAATTCAAGCAAACTTAGCAAGTTAACTTGTGAATGTTAGGACTACATTCCCTGAAAATTTGATAAAAATCATACAGATACTGAATAGTGGAGTATTCTACTCCAGTAAGTGGAGTATTTTACTCCAGTACTGGATTACTCCTCTCTTACACACTTGTGTACTTCACAGACATACACATACATGCACCCACATCAGTGTTGTGTTGGACAAAAACTACCAATGCACACATTGCTGAACAGTGGAGTGTTATACTAGTGGAGTAGAATAATCCACTATTTAATCCGCTATTGGATGTACCGGTGTGCATTATGATTCATTTCTATCACATACAGGGTGCGCCAATAAAAAACAATCCCTTTGAAAAAATTCATTATCTCAGTTACTTCAACAGATTTTTGCACCAAATTTACGGCTATTACAGGGGAGGATTCGGGCAACGTACGCAGCAAATTTTGTTACAATATTTGCTATGGTTTAAAAATTACAACCATTTAAACTTAAAATTACATTTTTCTAAGTGAACAAGTGACTAAACTGCATTTCTGATGTAAAAATAATAGAAAATGCACCATATAGATATGCCGATGGGTTATCATCTGTGGGGTGCTATACTGGAATACTATCTAAGACACATGCCAAAGCTGGCTAATATCATACCAACATAAAAGACCGTTTTGTCGACAATACAGTATCATTTGCTTCACGAGTTAGGCAGTTGTATCATTTTGTAACAGATTTCGATTGTGTGTTGCTGTAACTGGTGGGCACTGACGTTGTGAACACTCTATTTAAATACAGAGTGAGCTATAGGCATCTGACATTTGAACTGTTGTTAAGAAGCTGTGAAAAAAATTGATTTGTTATTCGTAAACATTCAATGTGCAACTGCACGTTCACTTGAAAAAGTGAACTTTCAATTTTAATATGCTGTATCTGAGAAATCATATCAGTCATTTCACTAAAATTCACAGGATATGTTGCATTAATACTTATATACAAAGCCTGAATGTTTGGCTCAAATCCGTATTAGCATGGCTGAAATACAGCATTTTTTCAAGGGATTGTTTTTTTATTGGCGCACCCTGTATACTACTATAACTAGAACTGAGTTATGAGTAAGCTACTTTATTAGCTGTTAAGTTAGTAAGTTGCATGCCTTCTACTTTGTTATGTTGCCATTAAGTCTGATTTACTACATATTCTATGTACTTGCACTGTTGGTTATAATGACGACATCAATGCCACTTGTTGCTTTTAGGATATGGCATTTTTGCTACAACAGACTTTAGTCCTGGTGATTTTCTGTTGGAATATGCGGGTGATCTTATTGATCCAAGTGCTGCTGATGAAATTGTGGATCAGACTTATATATATTATTTCTCATGGGCATCGAAGAAATACAGGTCAGTTTCTGATATGCTTTGCATTTTTTATTAGAGTGCTTATTATCTTTACAAAGGAGGTTATTTTGTAATTGCCGGCTACTGTTTATCTGTTTGCTGTTCTGCGAGCGAGACTGCAAAAGCTGCTAACCCATTTTAATAATTAATACTGGTCACTGCTAGAGTTCACCCGGTTCATTTGATGAATGCAGACTGAGCACCGGGTGGCCGCCAACCCTCAGACCAAGCCAACCGATTTGGGCTGTGAGTCCGCCGATAAATGGCTGCTACTATCCACATCCACCTTCGCCATTTGTTATTATTACTCAGCCCGAAAGCTGATACTCATTTTACCGTCCCGCGGATGGTGGAAAGCTGAGTCAACCTAGGCACTGCAGGAAGGGTGCAAAGCCCATGCCCAAGGCTGTACATCGCAGTGGCTGTCGTGATAAACATAACTGGCCACCGCCTCTCACACCGCAGTCAATCATGCCATCATTAAACCATTGCGACCTGCTGAGGCACGTGGATTTAAATAACTTGCCTAAGGTTGTTACTTGACAGCGCCATGGCTGGGAATTTAACTCACAGCCTGCGAGTTGCAAGTCCAATGCCTTAGCCACTAGGCTACCGAGCCACCCCAAAATAAACTTGATCGCTGGCTGTGGCATTTTACAAGGAAGAACCCAGAAGAAGCTCCACTATCGCTGACAAATAGTGCACCAGAGCTGCTGTCAAATATACACGTGAATGATAAAATTAACAATCACATGAGCCTATCTCATTTGCTGATTGTTTTCTGTGAGCAAGCTCACATGAAAACTGCTACTGATTTTGGCGAAACTTCATGGATGGATAAAGCTTGCCTTAAGGTTAAACTTGCAATATTTTAGGGATCCATCCAGGGCCTTGTAGTTTTTTTTTGTAAGAGGATCTAGCAATATTGTTATATCTGCAACTTTCCTATCACCATCACCATTCATCCCACAAGGCAGTAATGAACATCTGTTTGCCTTCTTGTTACTTGAATATTTCTTAGCGTAAATACACTGTTTCAGAAAAAAACACCCCGTTTTGTTCTCTTTTATAACTTGCATTTATAGCTGAATGAATACTGATTAACTCTTTATAATAATCCCTAGCATCCGTCTATCGGTCTGTGCCACAGTTTCAGCAAGCATTAACCCTTTATACCCAGTGAAAGACTGCACTGCTGTGACCGATATATCTGGTGTCAGCGGTTGTTGGCCATTAAGCCGTTAAATAAGCTTAGTGGACCCGCGATGCAGACCATCCATCTGGTAGGCTGCCGCTGACAGCGGTGTGAAATACAGCTGGCTGGCCAGCCAGTACAGTGGCACTGGCAGTGAGCAGGTATCAGTTTACCCACATACAATATCCATGATATCCGACTGCAGCTGCTGCGTGAGTGCGATGACAGCAAATAGATGTATGTGTAGGGCCATGTGATGTGTGTATGTCTACGCTGCAACCACTGACTCAGTGAGAATTATTATGTTTAACAAGAGGGCCTAGCAGTGGCTAGCATAGCGCGAGATGTTGTTTAGATTACCCCTCCCTACGTTTAGCCGTTTTGATACAATAGGCTATACCGATTTTCTAAATTCTTGCCAGCAGAGTTCTGTCTGCACTGTGACACCCGCATTTTACCCGTGGTCACACCCACACCCCGCACCCCTGCAGGCCCGCATTTTACCAAATGCCCCATATTATCGCTCAACAGACAGGACGACAACTTCGACGACAAACAGCATCTTTTCCTAGTAAAATACAACGGTGTAACTATCTAAACATACCATATATCTAAAGAAAACAAAGTCTTTGTCGGGAATTTTGCCCTAGTAATATGTAAAGATTCCGAACCGTAAACTATTTCCGGTCCAGACTTTCAGTAAGTAAATTAAGTGATATCGCTACAATTACCAATTTTTCCATACCCTTCCCCTTCCACCAGAAATCCCGGCATCATCCCATCCAACGATCCGGGTCAGGTGTTGTCAGTAAGTAGTAAAGACATCCATCTATCCAAGAATGCAAAGATATCCGGGATCCATCGCACCTGTGACAACAGTGCACAAACGTCACAGACAGACGGACAGACGGACTGGCATCATGGCATAAGCGCGAGATGTATATATTACATCTCGCGCTAAAAATAGTACATTTATTTGTCACTCATTCTGTTATTGATGTAGTATTCGTCAGATGGCGCCAATGTGCTCTTATGAGAGGGGACATTGGCTCCACCAGGCGAATATGATTGAACCGTCTTGTCTGCGGCGGCGATGCGGCCTTGTCAAATTATTTTGATCACTTGTTTTGTTGTAACTCCTGTGTTTCTGAATCTGAATCCTGTTACAACTATGTTGTCTGTGAATGATTGTTTCAGCATTGATGCATCAAGTCATCAGCATCGATTGGGGCGATTTGTTAATGATTCTCCTAAACGTTTTGCAAATTGTGCACCCAAAGCAATGTTTGTTGGCGGAAAACCAAGAGTACTGTTGTTTGCCACGAAGTATATCACAGTGGGGACTGAGCTACGGTATGACTATGGAGGAGGTTGTCTGCCTTGGCGAAAGGTTAGTTTGTTAAAATTGTACTGTTCTGTGCACTTATATGAGATATTTGTTTTATGCTGACTGCTGATGGTCCATCAATGTTATCCATATCTTTTTCGTTAATGCTTAATAATTTACAGCACAACATTAGGTATTTGGTTGCATTTGGCGTAATGGTATTTGCAGCACTCATCCATAGCTTTCTATTAGTGAAATTAGTTCGAAGGACAGACATGTAAAATTTTCTCGGCCAAGTATACATTAAATTTAACAGCATTGCAAGTATTGCACAGGTTATCTCTCACAACTGCTATTATTAGGCTGCGATATTTTTCAACCATCTATGATGAGAGATGCATTGAGTTTATCTCAAATTTGCCAGTCTACCAGTTCCTAGTCGGTTATAACACAACTCACCTAAGTTCACTTGCCATTAGTCATCTTTAACACATTGAAATTTGCATTGTATATAATGTGTTTATTTTATATGAGGGCATCAATCATTGATGATGTTGCAGGTTCTATTTCACACTTAGCAGATGTGTAGTCCATTGCAGTTAAAATTGCACAATGTCTTATGCTAGATAAATGTAGGTTTATTAGCTCTTACAATGTTGCAATGTACTGTAATCAGGTCATACAAGTGTGGATATTGGTGCCAGTGCAAATCTGGAGGTAGTAGATAAGTTCTGCTACCTAGGTGATATGTTGAGTGTGGATGCAGATACTGATACAGCTGTGGAGGCCAGAATCAGAATTGGATGGAATAAATTCAGGCAGTTGGTACCATTGCTTACCAATATGGATATATCATTGATTAGGAGAGGGAGGCTGTATAACAGTTGTGTGCGAAGTAGTATGCTACACGGAAGTGAGACCTGACCTGTCAGGAAAGAAAATGAAGTGGCATTTTAGCGAGCGGAGATGAGAGTGGTCAGATGGATGTATAATGTTAAGATAAATGACAGAGTTCCAAGAAAGGAGTTCAGAGAAAGACTAGGAATAGATGATATAATATTGATACTACAGCAAAACAGGTTGCGATGGTATGGGCATGTGCTGCACAAAGAAGACACTGATTGGGTGAAGAAATGTATGGAATATGAGGTGGAGGGCTCCAGACCAAGAGGACATGGAAGGAGGTTGTGCAAAAAGATTGCCAAGCATGTAATTTGAACAAGCAGGATGCTATGGATCGTGGTAGATGGAAACAGCTAATAAAGATTGGATGACAATCAGAATGGGTGAGTGAGTGTTTCTTCTGGCTCACCCGGGTAGTCCCGGACAAAGGCCGTAAAACGGTTGTTGTGTGTACATTGTTAATTGAACAGCAAATCTGTCAGCTTCCATTACTGTTTTACTCAGCATGAATTTTTGTCCACAGCAGTATGCTATGCTTTGCACTGGCACTTCCATGTAATGAAAAGGAGTGTCTGTCATGATGTCATTATTTCAGCCTTTCACTTATCATTTGACCTTTCAGAGTCATGTGTTTAGGCCTTCTTGCTAGAGTGGGCGAGGTGGATTTTACCATACTTCTACGGCTTCTTGTTTATTAATTCTTATTTTCGGGTTGGTGTCAGAATTCAGACACTGCAGTTCCTGTGAAGATTCAGTCAGTTCCCATCGGCGCTGAGTGCGATGACGCAACAGTTTTTGGTGGTGACTGCTCTTCACTTCCACCTATGGAAACTGCTATGTCTGCTAACTGCGGTCTGCCAGGAGCTGATCCATCTGTTTCTGGTAAGTGTATTTTATTACTCACATTTTTGTCTGTCAGATGACAATTAGTATGAAAATGCATGCACATTGAATCATGTAGATTTTGGTGAAAGGTAGCGCAAGACTGACATGTTTGTAGATAGATTACTGCAACAGTGAATGATCTGTGTATTTCGCGCCACATCTTCTATGTTGCAGTGTTGCAGTTAACTACTATTGGTCGTCGTGTTGACGGACCGTGCTCATGGGTAGTGTAGACTGGCGCCTGTGAACATGGTACTGTGTACCGAGCCTAACAGTCGTTTTCCAGCTGAACGTGGGTTAGATGGTCGCCGTCTTGATCGTCAGAGATGACTGATGCAGTTTCTTTCATGGCTGCATGCAGTTTCCATTGTCAATGAGGCAACTCGCTAACTAGTCGCTATTCTCTTTACAGTCCATATGCTGGACGGGGTCAGCACATGGTCGTCGACTCGGCCTCGACCTCGATCTTCATATATATGAGGACCAACAGATAGATTACTGCACCAGTGGATGATCTTTGTATTTTGTGCTACATCTTCTATGTTGCAGCTTTGCAGTTAACTACCATTGTTCCTCATATATATGAGGACCTACACACAGATTACTATTGTTGCTCATTACAATTCGTCATCAAATATATGACTCCGTGTGGGCGCCAGGGCCTAATGCGCCCTAGAAGACATTGTAAATTTGGTGCTATATAGATTGTTTATATGTGTGTTTTTCTTATTACTTGCTTCCTTTTGCTTCTTGAAACTTGCTACCTTTTTTCTTGCTTATATTTTCCTTTCTTATTCACTTCTGTATCTTTTCCTTCAGAATAGCCCCGCTCCATTTCCACGACTAAACGTGGCTTTAATTTTGTGTTCACTTTGTGTTCTATGTATTTTTAGTTTAAGGTGAATGCTAATTTGTGTTGTTGTTGTTTAATTTTGTTTTGTGGTGTGAAGGTTGTCTCTCCCTGTTATCGGCACTGGCGTAATAATTTAAATGAGCCTCTCGATCCCTTTCCGTTGTTGGATGGCTACTGAATAAAAATGCATCCAGGGTTGAGGTTAATATATCGCTGGCTTTCCTATACTGGGTAGGGATAGCTCTTCACCCCTGACCTTACGTCTCTGATATAGCGATATTTATGCTGAAAATGGATGTTAAACACCAACTATCTCACTAACTCAGCCTCTACGTCGGTTCTCGTATATATGAGGACCTACAGATAGATTAGCCTTATTATTCATTACAACTGGCCATCATATATATGAGGACCAAGGGATAGATTACTGCACCAGTGGATAATCTTTGTATTTCACGCTACATCTTCTATGTTGCAGCTTTGCAGTTAACTACCATTGATCCTCATATATATGAGGACCTACAGATAGATTAGCATTGATAGATTAGCATTGTTATTTACTACAATTAATCATCCGATACACGAGGACCAATAGATAGATTACTGCAAGAGCGGATGATCTTTTTATTTCGAGCTGCAGCTTGTACATGTACAGCTTTGTAGTTAACTGCCATTGATTCTCGTATATACGAGGACCTACAGATAGATTAGCATTGTTATTCATTACAACTGGTCATCAAATATGACTCCGTGCAGGCGCTGGGGCCTAATGCACCTAGAAGACATTGTAAATAGGTGCTATGCAGATTGTTTATATGTGTGTTTCCCTTATTGCTTGCTTCCTTTTGCTTCTTGTAACTTGCTTGCTTTTTTCTTGCTTATATTTTCCTTTCTTATTCACTTATGTATCTTTTCATTCACAATAGCCCCGCTCTGTTTCCACACCAGATTTCGTAGGAGGCGGCTAAACGTGGCTTTAGTTTTGTGTTCATTTTGTATTCTATGTATTTTTAGTTTAAGTTGAATGCTGATTTGTGTTGTTATTTAATTTTGTTTTGTGGTGTGAAGGTTGTCTCTCCCTGTTATCGGCGCTGGCGTAATAATTTAAATGAGCCTCTCGATCTCTTTCCCTTTTTGGGTGGCTGCTGAATAAAAAGCAGCCAGGGTTGAGGTTAACATATTGCTGGCTTTCCTATACTGGGTAGGATAGCTCTTCACCCCTGACCTTACGTCTCTGATATAGCGATATTTATGCTGAAAAGGCACGTTAAACACCAACTAACTAACTAACTCAGCCTCGATGTCGGTCCTAGTATATATGAGGATCTACAGATAGATTAGCATTGTTATTCACTACAATTAATCATCTGATATATGAGGAACAATAGATAGATTACTGCAAGAGTGGATGATCTTTTTTGAGCTGCTGCTTGTACATGCACAGCTTTGTAGT
>Ga0209782_1001039_pt1 | contig 13780 bp, 10 predicted proteins | sample WorMetmaBAHAMAS1_FD_187390 | JGI IMG/M metagenome (GOLD analysis project Ga0209782, IMG submission 187390) | Marine gutless worms symbiont microbial communities from Max Planck institute for Marine Microbiology, Germany - Inanidrilus... | ecosystem: Host-associated > Annelida > Digestive system... | reverse complement strand
TATAATCACTAAATTTTCATCCCAGATATTCAGTTACTCTTACCAAAAATTTCATTCGGGTGCACTATAAGGGGCAGACCTCTGACTGGGGGCGTGGCCCCCTTAGAACCGCCCTTGTTACCTCTCCCTGATACAAACTAGCCTACATTACAGTAAACATTCTACAAAATTAAGATTTACATAATACGCCTATAATAGCTACTGCAGCTGATTGCTTGGCTATATGCGTTCACTTCTGCACGTTCGCAGTGCAAAAAAGTGTTCCGTGGTATTTTCGCAACTCAATTATAAAGTAGCTATTTTTGCAGTTTCGTGATTAAGTGACGACTGACTACGAAAAGCTATTGTAACCACTCAACTCCGGTTATGCTGTAGGCTTCTCAGAGTCAGACCTCCTGAATTTGGATCTCCTGCAATAACAAAATTGATGGCTAGCTACACGCTGAAGAACGAACATAGCCTACTTCGTGCAGATATGCTGCCATCGAGCGAAGTAAATCGAACAAACTCCACTGCGATTAGTCAATAGACTAAAATCGACTCGAACCGTCGAGTTGAGTCGCGCAGCCCGACCACACGGCGCCATAACGAGAGCAACACGGTAATAAGATGTCCCTATCTTCATCCCCATCCCAACCTACTTCACCATCCAATCAGATTTCTCATTACTTTCTCTCATCGCCGCATCGTCCCACCGTTTCCCCGTACTGGCCCCAATACCGAACTGCAAGCGGTTATTACTGCTTTTCCCCATTAACGTGTCAACTGGCGCGCAGTTGCAGCGCTAATGTAAAACATTCCGACACACGTAATTAACGCGACGTTTATGATCAGACTTTATGGCCGCGTCAGTCGTCGACGGCAGATAGGACAGGCCTAACGTTCCTCAGCCAACCGTAGCTAATTGCCTCCACGAAGTAACGAGGTTGTAAGACTAGTTTGATTTTCTGCCTGTCGTGCCGTCTGTGCGAGTATTTCTCGGAAATGTTGTTGGCTCGCGCCGCTCAAGCGTGTGACGGCAGAATTACCTTAGCCACGATACTACAAACGAGTGGCAAGCCTAGCGTGTAGCCCGCCCTGCCCAGCAGTGCCACTTCTCCTATACCCAAGTGAAAAAAAACCTCGAGTACTGATCGAAGTCTGCTCTACACATTCTGGTTGCGTAAACTATGGAGATACTGGACGGAGAATCACCAAATTTCTATCAGATGAAGAAATATCATCGCTACTGTAAACGCACCCACGGGTTTGCGATCCTCCAAAAACTTGCAAGTTTTTGCAGCATGGCTGGCATTAGTATCTCTGGTTCTGCATCCGCATCATATGTCAAGATGGCACCTTTGTGGTTCTTTACCTAGCGGCATCACTCGGAACCAGTTTTTGTAACTCGGTCGCTACAACAGCATATTTTAAGAAATTACGAACAGGATATAACGTGTTTTGTGTCTCAGTTATTTTCTAAAGTAACTGTCACATCCTGCAGTTTTTACATCAAATGTTCGATGTGTCCACATTGTTGCTGGACGACACATTCAAAATGGCGACGCCACTGACCAATGGCATTATCAATGAAAAGCTGCAACAGTTTGCCTTACTCAGTGACATTTCATAAGGTAGTGTAGCCACACACTTAAAGTGTGGTTAGGCCTTTAGTAATGGTATTATTTCCAATTTTTTTCCAGATTCAGACGGTGAAACAATTTCGAAAATCTGTTAATATGTGATAAAAGTTAAGGTGTACAAAAATTGTGCCAACTTTTTTGGACCACCCTGTATAACTGCAACTATTATGCATGTTGGTATTTCAATCAGACATTAGTGCGATAAGCAAGAACCATTTTGCGGCAGGCAGCTCACTACACATTGCATCACGAAATAATAGCAATTCTAGCAATTCTTGTGGGCTTACTTACAAAAATTTCTCTTATGTTACTATAAACCAAGCTAGGTGTAAATAACGCTATTAATTGTTCTACTTATTCACTCGTTAATACAAGTACAAATAGAACACAAAAGTAAAGTATAAAAGTACTAAAATATATGACTAGAAAGCAAAAATATAAAAGCAGCATATATCCATTGCACCAGTAATCAACGGAATTTAAATACTTAATAAAAACAAACAACAAACAATAATGTGCTGCAGTGACAGCACAAATACATTTACAAAGAGACTACCAGCACTCAGTAATCTTTCATACACAAAGCATCTTGAAGTTCTTGGTATAGACAGCTTAGAGATAACGCCGGCTGCATTGTAACTTGGTCTTTGTATACAAAATGTTTTGTTGGCCTGACTTTTAGTAACTATTTTACATTGAAAACTGGTAGTACAACCCGTGGTCATAATTACAAACTGTTTTTAAGTTACTCGAGACTGAATGTTCGTAAACATTTTTTCAGTGAAAGAATTGTTACAGTATGGAACAATTTAGAATATAATACTGTAGACTTTACTAAAATCAAGTGCTTTAAGATGTTGTTATTGTCTTGTGATTTAAATAGATACACTCATTTTTAAACTTTAAAGTTAAAACTACTTGTCCTTTAAATGCCTATTGTTTTATTGGTTGTATACTGCTGAATATTGTGTCATGTTGCATGTCAGTGGCCACTACTGGCCCTTTGCACTTATTTTAAATAAATATTAAGGAGCCTTCACATCGCATTACAACCCTCAGAATCCACTCAGCCTGGATGAAGGCCGATGATTGTCTACTCTTGCAAATGTATTGTCGTTGATTTTGTCGACACGGCAACGCTCCATCATGGGGCACACCACTGAATAAGTTCTCATTATGGAGGGCTGGCTGGGTCTAAAAGAAGCGAGCTGTAACCAAGCACTGCTGGCAGGGCTTCCATGGGCCACAAGGGAGGCAAGAGTTCGGACGGCAAACTTTATGTCAATTTTTCCTTTCTACAGCTTTCATTCTTCCATTAGAAGCAGCAGTTGATACATCATGGAACAACTCCTAATTTATGCATCGAGGGCAATGGTCAATACAAATGCGGGATGAGGCACTGGCTGTTATTTCCTTTCTGTTTCACTTTCGACTATTTAACGATTGCTGTGCGTTTTGGAATGCCCCTGAACATGACATCGTATAAAATGGACATATTCTACACTCAAATATACATATATGGGCAAAGTTTGTCATATACTTAACAATGTCTCTGGAATGCAGGTATTTCTGTCTGGCTTTGCGAAGGTTACATCTGTGTTAGTGTCTCTGTGTTTCGATCTTGAAAATGTTTTCAATGAAACTCAGGAACCGGCGAGCATACAACTCTGGTTCGACGGTGGATATTTCGACTCCTGCTCCATACTTAACGGTCTTGGCTGCATTCGCTGTCCGTTTCTTAACACCATAGCGAGTTAGAATGTCAATAATTGCCAAAAAGTAGATTTCTGGCTGAGGACTCTCTGCACAAATTGCACATAACATTGACAACGATTAAACAATCGGGCCTAGTGGACACTGAGCCAAAACGGTGCCCAATATTTCAGTGTTTTCTATATTTCACAGAATATATATATGATACTATGGCACATTGAAGCTCAAATTTATTTTATTTTTATCATGACTATGTCTCTGTTTGTTTTTGGCACTGTATGTTAAGACTAATTAACAGTAACACAGTTGCAGTGTGCGTCCTGTATATCTTTATATCTTTACTTGACATGATGCCAGAATACACAGAAACTAATACGAAAGTGACAATGATGACAATAATGATTATGCAATGAATAAATTATTAATAATGACTACTATTTGCAAGAACTCGGAAACACATTCAGAGATCAAATAAATTGAGCATTGAGAAAATTTCCAACAACTAATTTACAAACTTTAAATGATGACACTCAATGAAGTGATGGTACAGATTCTAACAAAATCTCAAAGCTGCTTTAACGAATGTTCAGACAGTCTTTATTTTTATTAAATTTCTGTAATTTGCATAAGACATGCTGATAATATCTAAATATCTTAACTTTGATGAAAAAGCAGAGCAAACAAAATGGCAAAATGACACAAACCGCTGGTGCTCTTTATGGCAAAAACACCGGCTGAAGCATCGCACAAGTTCAGTGAAGTTTCGCCAGCTGCTTGTGGTGCATCACAACACCGATGAACGCCAACAAGGAGACTATAATCCATCAGCTTCAGACGACTCAGAAACTACAAACACCAGTATGGACAGCACGTGTCTCTAGCACTGCTTTTTAAATATCATTTACAACTGACAAGCAGATCCACTCCAAAGTAGCATTTTTGGTGACTTAACAGGGCATGGATAGTAGGTGACTGGTATGATAACGTGGTAGTCACGTGTCTGGTATACCAAAATCTACCGCAGTCAAACTCCGGTAGGTACTGGTAGCTGGCTGGTATACCAGGTCCCATAAATTATGGGGCATTGCATGACAATATATGCAACTAACAGGCACGCCCCGTTAAGTCCTGGTAAGTAGGTCTTCGAAAACGAACCTCAAATCTTAAGCTGACCAAAATTATGAGTAAATTGCCAGTGGCAATCTGACTATTATTAGTGCAAAAACAGCAAAATGAAAGTGTAAAACAGTTCAAATGCTTCCCTCGGGAGCCAGCCGGTGAAGGCCTGCAGGTGATATAATCTTCCGATAATCTCTCTGCAGATAATCTTCCGTGGCTGGGGGTCAGTGTTTTGTTTTGCAGTTACAGATATATGACGACTACATAATCAGAATCATATTCAAGGCAGCAGCAAAAAAGACACTCACAGCTTTCATACCTGAGTATCGGACTTCAAAATGCTCATCAGCTTTATCTGCTCACTTTGGCACACATGGAACGCCGTGCCGCTGTTGATAAAGTCGACATCTTTCAGCGTTGGAGAGACTTTTGCAAGCTCCTTCTCACTTGCCTCACGTTCAACTGTGGAGCCCTGCACACCAAGCACCACATTCATTATCATATTACGAGTTGTCATACTGATGCTGTAGCATAACATTACAGCGTTTCGCTCACGATCCAAAAGCTCGCAAGTTCGAATCTCGGCCGGTCCGCTTTCAGGTAACAGCCTTGCGCAAGCTGCTCACATGCATGTTCCTCAGTCACCAAGCAGTATAATTTGGTACCGGCCTATGGGCTGGGAAAGTAACCGCAGGCCTGGTGGAAAGTAATGGCAGCCTACCACCTCGAAAACCACACAGCTGAATTTCACCAAATTTTTGTGCAACACAATCAATCATGTGTCATGAACATCAAAATATTGTAACACATAATAAACCGAAAAAAACGAATCAACTGAAATGGGTTCTTTAATTTTCCAGTAATATCGAAACTATGATTGTGCACCGAGTAGAAAGGCTTCACAGCTACTCATGTAAGTCTCATAGAGTCATGTTAACAAGGTAAGAGTCGATTACCTAAACCAACGAGGCAAAACTGACCTACAAAGCAGTTACTATACAACTAAAATTTACGGAATGTTTTACAACTGTATTTGTACGCAGATACAGAGATTGTAGACATAGTGCAGCAACGTTTGCCTTGAGATCATATTTGCAGTTAATGCTGAAATGTGGACTGAAGACACAGCGCATGACAACTAGATGTGTCTCCGAATCAGTCAGAGTGACTCTATACATGCTGAGGAACTGCGGGAGTAATGTATCGGCATCTCTCTCCACAACATACTGTAGCAATAACACACACACACACACACACATAATCCAGTTCTTTCTAACTGCTGTGTTCTTGACATAACCAATACTAACAGCAAATAAAACCAGCAGTCAAAGAATGTGGATAAAAGGCTACATCACATCTGGAGTAGATTTTTCACGGAAAAAAATTTCAGGTGACACCTAAAATCATCAGCGGCCGGTAAATTGAAACACTGTGCGACCTTGGGCGGGGAAATCCCACTTCAGTGGCCATAGTGAATGCTGCTCGGTGCCACGAGGAGAAACCCGACATCGTTCCCCTCAAAAATGCCTCTACCTATGACGAGATATGGAGCCCCCATCAACTATAAAATGTGATCAATCTGTCATCGCTCGGCTTTGTTCTGCTATAAGACTGCTTCATTATATTTGCAAAGTCTTAACATATTTTTTAAATCGTCTTCCATCTTCTTTTGTGAGTTAAAATATCCAGCATGAGTCATAATGTATGACTGTCTAATCTAATACAGCTTCCAGACTGCTATATCTCAATCACAAAATGACAAACTTCAAACACTCCTCGGGAGCTGGTCATGTTTTCTAAGATATCCTCAGTATGTAAACAAGCCAACTAGGTCAACTCAGCCTCGCATCCCTCTGGGTTCACTAAACTGAGTACCAGCCTTAATTGGTTGGAATAAAAGCAGGAATGTCACTTCTGCTTAGTGGCAGGTAACACGGTGTGATCCGATATGGTATGTGAATTTCCATAGCAATAAAGGATGTATGCAAACTGCCATACTGCATTTTCTTTAGTTGCTTTTCGTCAAAAAATTTAGTAATAAATAATAAAATATATAGCCCTTCCGGCATGTTTGCCGAGCAGGCTAAATTAATATTAAATAACAAATTACGTCAAAATTGAACTTAATTAAGTTATTTAACAAATACTGCATTACAGTACTGGTTTTCGAAGCAAGACACAATATGGGAATGTAACATGTAGTGTACAACTAATGTACCTGAAGATACAATTCTTGTATTCTAAATTTGTGTATAAAGTGATGCTGGTATTTCAGTATACAACACGATCATGTCATTTTTATAATAGTTGTATTCTCACGTTGGACAGTAAGTCAGGTCTCTCAATTTGCATACAACCAGTGCAACTAGAGATATGAAAGTTATATTCTGGCAAAGTTCAAACTTCTGAATCATTTTCAACGATACAATACGTGTAACATCAGTTACAATGTTTGAATTCTCAAAACTGATGCATTATTTAAACTCATTTGACGGTAAAGTATAGCAAAAGGAAAGATACTATACAAACTACAGTAAGTTACCAACTTATGCCAGTGTTGAAATATTGCATTCGATTTACATTACTTGTATTAACACTGAACACCAATTTCACTTTACATTACTATATTATATTTTAATTAATTAACTAAGACATATTAATAACTGAATACCAGAAATAACATCATTCGACACAGGACAAAATACTGATTCCAACAGTACAAAAGTCATTTTTCATAAAAAGTTGACGACATCGTGCTGCAAAATCAAAAAATGATATTAAGTAATATATATTTTTCGTGCCAGGTTTCCCATATAATCCTTGAAAAGAGGCCGTCAAGCAGATGTCATCGTCTGTCGTATTTACCTGAATGATTTACCTGGTGATAGTCGCTGAGGATGCGACACAGTTCTACATATTCATCACCATCGATCGTCTTCAGTATAAACTGTTTGTCATGTGACAGGAAGAATCGTGCTCCACTGCGGCCTGGTGAGTCCAGGTTAATAAGACTGTGCTCCAATAACGAATTCTACATATTATAAACAGAGGTACAATACGATACGATACGGTACCAAATATTTATAGTGTGCTCATAAGCTTATAGAAAAGTGGGCTTATACTGCCAAAGAGAAATTAATAAGAAGAAAACTAAAAAAAACAATATAACTCAAAATGATTCAATCTGCCGAGTGTCCAATTTCTGTTTGGAAATTCTTTAAAAAAATATATCGCACTGTACTGCTTTTCTTGTTCTTGTCTCAATAACTTTATTAAATGCGTATGTTCTCGTGAAAACGGCATTTTGAATGATGTCACACTTACGTCATCATTACGTCGTCTTGTGCAAGTAGTGATGGCACCATTTATTTTTTTCAGTTACCTTAAATGTCAAGATGAATTATGCCAGAAATTACAAAAATTTGTTGAACTTTGTCAAAGTTATGCCTAAAGTACTAGTTGTTCCATTTTTTTTTCCGGACACGGTGTACTATACCCTTGCCCATAACTTTGCTAAAATGCTTTCACCATCAGACTTGGCAGTAAACTTAAGCAGTCATCATTTAAGATCCTATCACACCTTAAATACATGTATGTCCATTGTTCCCACAACATCTTGTGAAATATCAGTTACATTTTTGACCAATGATGGCCAATGTCCCAACTTCTATGCCATCTGTACACTGACATTATTATTCTTTAAGACGCCAAATCTGATTCAGCCTATTAAGACTAAAATGCCAAAAAAACATAATGAGACATGACACCTACAAATGTAAGTATAAGATTAAGATTGTATGACCATGTTACAGCATAAGACTTTCATATGGGATTTATACACCGTGAAGTGTAAAGGCAATAAAAACATCATGTCATGTGTACATCACGAAAGCCAACTGCTTTTAAAACTATTGTTTTGACTGAAATAAACATGACCCAGTATACCTGATAGCATTCATCCTGAATATGAAATCGACGTCGAAGATTTTGAAACACCAATGGGCAATATTCTTTGAATTTAAAGTTGTTGGGAATCTGAGACCTAGTACATTCACGACAGACACAGTGGTAAGTAAGTCGACAAAAAAACAACAACATGACAACATGCAGCTAACATAAACATGTTGATGGTCACAGCAAACAGCATGACCCAGGCACAACCATATTTTATCAGGGTGCTAAATGAACATATATTTACTTACTTGTGAAATACATCTGGATTTAGGCAAGTCTGGTACAAATTAGTTATTTCAGTTATAGTCTAATTAAACTATTCATTCATTTACAGAGTACTCCTGTACATTGCCTCATCTCAAAACCACTCATCTTTTACTGTGTCTGTTTTATCAGTTTCAAAACATCAAATAATTAAACTAATGTAAAGTACCAAAAGATGGATAACAGTTCATCTCACAAAAAGTAAATGTTCATATTACCTATTAGATAAACAAAATAAGCAAATTATGCTCACTTAAAATTTGTTATGGCAAATACCTTTCAAACATGTTGCTCTTAATATGTGTCGTAAAATAAGTATTGAAATCATCGGGAGTCAATGTGGAAGGAACAGTGACATATTTCATCTGTTGAATCTGTTACACACAATGTAACTGGAATCTGTATCTATTACAAACAGACATAACTGCCAGTCTAGAGTGAGTCCAATTTTAATTCTCTCACTACTTATGGCACTATATCCATCTGCTTCCACTGGATTGATTGACCGATCCTGTTGTGCCGTTGTTTGAGATGATCATTCGCATCAATCAATGGTTTCACATTTCAAATCTTGTTTAAGTTGAACACTTTTTTTCAGTGAAGAGATTAATTATGGTAGATAAATTAAATTACTTCATTTAGTTTGATTTCATATGGCATTATTTAACTATTTACTTCATACAGAGTTAGAACAGATCTTGGTACTGACTCTGGGCCACATCCGGTCCACTGGAGATTGAATCAGTTCCAGTCTAGTTTTGTAGCTAAGCACTGGTCAATCAGTACCAGTAATTAGTCTTTGAGTCATGTCTCCTTTGACACTGACTCATCGTTATCAAAGTGGGCAGTTGATATACATGCTGAATTTAATAAACCACACTACTGCAGGATTGGATTACCAGCTAATTACCACCATCACTCGCAGGAAACATGGCACATTTCATCCCCATTTGTCACTACTGGACCAGGTATTGGCTCGGCCGGTCAAGGAAAGATAAACTACTGAATCGCTCTGGTCCATTTTTTGGGGGTATCGTTCTAACTTCATACACCATTAAATAAATAACTATTATTAACAAGCAACACACCAGAATGTACACTCATTGCTGCATTCAAATATGCATTAAGCTGAAAAAAAAATATAATTTTGTGTAAAGCAATAGTGCAGTACAAGAAACTATCATATACATACTGAATGTCTCACACCACATATGAGTGCAGCAACCAGCGGTTCAGGGCTTTCCGACATAATTCAATCTGTTTCAAATAAAATCCGAAATACTTAACCAGCTACAAATGCCATTTCTGAGTATTGGAGTACACAGGACATATAGTTGCAATTACACAATAAGCTTATTTTAGCAGCATACTTCTAAACATATTTTACACATAAGTCTAACAAAGACATTATGCATTGTAAAACTGATGTACCTGGTATATGAAGTGAGCTACATATAACACAAGTGAAAATATAAGATACTGTAAATGTGTGGAAATTGACAAGTAAACTGATTTTGCTGGAATGCAGTAAAAGATGTGACATACGTATTAGTTTCATAGGCCTAGTTATTTTATTCTTTCTCTTCTTTTTGTAATTTTAACTATGGACACTTTGTCTGAAATAAACTCGATGGATGGATAAGATAACATGTCATGCAACCTCTGTACAGTCAAGCAGTCTTAGAATCAGGTGAATAACTCTGACATATAGTAAAATTGTAGTACAGGACAAGAAAATATTGGGAACCATTAATTTAAATATACTGCTACATTACACAATAAAATAGCTTATTTCGTAGTTCGAGAAAATAAAATCTCTGTATATAGTCAAACTGTGACCTGTAACATGTCTGTTTCGACAGTCATTATCATCCCGACTGTCAAAATTTTTGAAAATGTCTTTGACAACTGTTAATATATACTGGAAATATGAATATATGATGGATATATAAATATAACGCAGATCTCATGGCATCAGAAACAGTAGTATTATGTTATGAGATTCATCATTTTCAATTTTGTTATATTAAAGTATTTCTCGAATACAGAGGCCTCTAGAGGCCTGTTCCCGTTACCTCTATGTTATGTGATAATGTGATGTGGTGTTAGGCACACCATTTATCATTGCTGTTGGTGTTCATGTTTAAATAAACTATGCACCTTTTGAGTTTGGTTTCTGCCTGCAAAACTGCCAAAATAGCAACCAGTCTACCTTTAACATAAATGGAAAATGACAATTTTATGTCATAAAAAAATAATATAACAATAATATTGCAACCCAGATACTACCAATTATTATTACCCTCAATACTGCTATCCGACAACATGGAAATAAAAATCAACACATAGGCCTACACTTAAGCACAAATTCGAATAGATTACTGGAAACCGTTCTTTTAAACCTGTCATCCATTATTATTCCCAAACCTGTGATAATAAGTTATCAACCACTAACCACGCACCACGCCCACAGAGTTGACCACGCCCATTTCTGACGGAAATAATATGAATGTATCCAAAACACGATCATACAAATGGAACAACTAGAACAAGTCGTGAGGGACGGAATTATAGAAATTGTATGATTACAGTAAAATGCCCACCTCGTCAATGGGCATTGGGAGTAAACCCCTAAAAGAGTAAACCACAGTGGAGTAAACTTACGGTGTGCTTTACCTATTTACCAGATAAATTAAACCTGTCATAAACCTTAACTATGACCAACTTTGGAGTTTGGGCTATTTGGGGCTCCCATAGAATAGAACCCACATGATTGACATGAACTGAACCTCCGTTTACTTTACTGATTTGGATTAAATCAAATGGTAAAATTTCAAATGGGCGCATGACAGCCACAGTGATGACAGCAAACGTCTGGTAATGTATGCTGATGCTCTTCGGAATTTTACTTACTTATAGACGCGTTGCCATTGCCAGCGGAATAGCGTTGTTTACATGGCGTCGTGGAGTGTATTTATTGTTTGAAAAAATAACGAAACGAGCAGTATCAGCCGATATTCAAAGACATTTTATTAGTAATAGTTGTTTCAGCGACCGTACGTCGTTCTACATTCTAGCCACATGGCACTTCTTACAGGTATGTGCTACTGGGTGCCAGTCAACTCGTCACAGCCTAAATTCCTGTGACGAGATGACCGTTTTGTTGAACTGCAGTGCAGTTGTGTCGACATGCAGAGCACGTCTTCGACTTTTTACCTCAGTGTCAAGCCTGTCACAGACTGTCTCTATACATAGGCCGTATAAGTTTGTATTACTGCAATGACTGCATACATACGGTCCATCATTATTCATTTCGTCTTTGTTCAGACCAGATATTTTCCTAACAGTCTTACCGTCATTTCCAGTCCTTCAGTTTTCTTTCTTTGTTGATCATTAATTTTCAGCACTCCCCAATATGTCTTGTGTCTGCTGGTTTGTGATAATTACAGGTCCGTGTTGAGCACTGTTTTAGCTGGGCACTACCTCTCCGGCAGCTGATGGCTTTGTTGTGCGCTCACTTGTGACGAGTTGACTGGTAGCTGTGTTACTCAGGCACAAATGAATGCCATAGGCCTATGCAGCTTGTGCAGATCAGATGTAAAGCGCATAAATGGTTTGTGCGGCCAGAGCAGTGCATTTAACTTTAATTAAATGTACTGACCCAAGGTGATGGAGGAGTCAGAGTGCCGGAGCAGCTGGTGCAGTGTTTAGTAACACTCTCCATACCTCCCTCTTTATTTCTGTGCCAGCTTAAAACCTACCTTTCCACAACTTATTCCCACTGTAGACTCTTTCTCCTCCACAGTTCCTTGACTGTTACATTACTTCTCTCATTTTCCATTTTTCAAATTTCTTTCTGCTATTTCTGTTTGTGGCACAGTGTGGTAGATTAAGCAGAGTTCTATGTCAGCTTTTAAGTGTACTATAAATATTTAATATCATATCGTATTATCTGTACCGGTATACTTTTTGTAACTTTATAGACATGTAAGTTCTCGATGCCAGGTAGTGCAAAATTTTTATGTAACTAAATAACCTTATTTAAAATTGTGCATGGGACATATTATGCTATTTTTATTTAGATTTACCAGCTGCAACAAGTCATGGATCAGAAGACTTTCCTGAGCCTTCTCATAACAACAAGGTAGTAATAAATGGCATACTTCGTTCGATTAAGAATCCAGTTCTGTCGATGAGTTTTAATTCTTGGTTGAGTTTACACTATAGGTGCCTCTGCCTGAGCTTCATCCTTTTCAGTACACACGTCTCAACCCTAACTCTAATACTAACACTAACCCGTACTTTGCTGAAGCCTATTAACCCTAATCATAACAGTAAAAATAAAAGTATGTAAGTAAGTAAGTAAGTTGCCTTTAAAGCTTACCTGTATTTAAAGAAGCACATCCAGAACATGGTCATTATGGTGTCATCATCTAGACCACAATTTATCAGCAGTGATAACTGGATGATGTTCTACCCACTCCCTGCTTTGCAGTACTATAGTATGGGCCTGCCAATAACACATTGTTAATTTTTTATTATATTTTATTTACATCTTTAGCACACATTACCAGTGTACCACATATTACACCAAACCACTTGACTTGCATAAACCACAAGTATATTTATTTTTAAGTAAATGACCTTTAATTATCTTAAAGCAGTACAAAACGTGACAAGCTAATGCAGACCACACCACAAAGAACTAGAAAAGTAACTATTTTAGAGCTATTTTCATACAAAATTAATTAGTCTATTGTCCTGGCTACAAAATCATACAATGAAACATTTCTTTTATGATTTAACACTCTTTACAACCTGTGATTTGTGTATGATTTTTTTAGTGTAGTCTTTGGTAGTCTTCTGAGTTTGGTGTTTTTTAGGCTATAATGAAACCATGGTTTAATAGAGACTTAAAATTAAATGTCTTGTTACTTGTATAGCTTGCAGTGGGGTGTGGTGTTGTCCAGCATGATCTGTGGTGTTGTAGTGGTCTGGGTTATCTGTGGTATTCACACAGGCTGATGGCATTTATTTGTTTATTTACTTACTTACTGTATAAGACCACGTATGTAAGCAAGTGTGTCTTAGAATTTTTTCTGCATAAG
>Ga0209782_1001038_pt1 | contig 13785 bp, 11 predicted proteins | sample WorMetmaBAHAMAS1_FD_187390 | JGI IMG/M metagenome (GOLD analysis project Ga0209782, IMG submission 187390) | Marine gutless worms symbiont microbial communities from Max Planck institute for Marine Microbiology, Germany - Inanidrilus... | ecosystem: Host-associated > Annelida > Digestive system... | reverse complement strand
TGATAAAAGTGCCACCTTACAAACATATCAGTCTTGGAACTGGAGACTGCACAACATCAAATATCGTTATTAACTATTATTAGTAGTGTCAACATAAAACAAGGGTTTGATGTCTGTTCCATATTTTTCCAATGTTAACGCAGATACACCAACTGCAACTGCAGCAGACGCGATACATGTTCGTGAAAAATTTAGACAAGAGAAATCATCGTTGCACTGCTAATATGGTATTATTAGAGCTGCAGGAAAACCATGAAATCACGACCACTGTGAATATCGTAATTCTGGGCGTGTGCCATGACTTTTGGCCACCGTTATTTTGGATCATCACTGATTATTGGTGGAAATACAGAATATGTACAAAATCATCATTGTGCACCAGCATAAAATGTCGCAACATTCCCCCTTTTTGCTTGGTCTGTGCCAGTTTATTACTTAACATGAATTTTTGGCCATTTGACAAACTATTCTTATTTTTATCCGATCTTGATCCATTATGTATGAAACCGCATGGATACGGCATGACTCAGTTTATAGTAGTGTCACTGCTTTATATTTACGGTGCAGCCAAGCAGTGACTTTGAAGTTGGAAGCCAATAAATATGATTATTGAATGCCGTGATTTACCGTATTCCAAAAATCTATTGCTATTTTGCAATCTTTTTTTACTGTGGTTTTCTCACAGCCCTAGATATTATGGCATTGAAAACACAACTTAATTTAGCTTTTTCTAACAGTACTGTGGTACGTAGCCAGCAAACAATTTAGCACGTCTGTCTGAGGGTGGATAACCTGCTAACATAAGAAACAGTAAGCAAAAAAACTCATGCAAAGCCTAAATTCATTGCTTAAGATATTCTTATTCACCTTTAATGCATATTTGAACAGCAATGATAATCCAACACTTAATCCAACAAATAATAAATCATTCCAATAGATATTCTGGATAATTTACACAAGTCACTGACAGCTTATTGGACACACCCAAAAATCATGCATGCGGGAGAGCGGGAGTTCTATGCATGCAAAGTAAAACAAACCCAAATATTGGATATGTATCACATGACTGTAATTTACAATGAATGATGCATTATGATGCCCAACGATGAACACAAAAGCGTTAATTAAATACGTCAAACATAAAATTAAACACTGCACAAGCATGACCAACGTGCACAAATGTGAATGTCCTTTTACTTATCAACATAACCATAAATTTTATGCAAATAAACCAGACATACAACAGCAGAATGCTAGCTAATGGATCATTCGCATTACAGTAACTGAACTTAACAGGACAGCAGTTGAGTTCAGTTACGGCAATGTGAACACGACTTAAACGAGTTTACGAAATCCTGTGCAACCTTTCCGACTTCTACTTTTTTTGTAAGATTTTCATTTTCCAAGCCACACAAACGTAAACAATGACCTAAACTTTTGCATTTCACGTCAAAAAGTATGCAATAAAATATCACACATTAACAAGCATATATATGGACACCCAAGTTCAGCAAAAGTGTCGTCGTCATCAAAAAAACACCTGCCATACGACAGTATGTACTTGTAAACTCACTAAAGTCTAGTGTATGCATGTCTACGTTGACGCTAAGACCGCTGAACGTACCCTGGCAAGGGTGGTGGTGGCACACCAAAGTACACCGGGTATGGAAAATATGGAACATAGTAACCAAGCTGGACGGAAGGCATACATGGATTGTAGCTGTATCCTGCGGTACCGAAGGAAGGGGACGGAGAATCGCATCCTGGTGGAGATACTTCCAGCACATCTGACAGCTTATCTTCATCCGCATCCGTAGCACACTCCGAAGGCACACTCGACAGCTCTCCGCAACTTGACATTTCGTCCACGTCAGACACCTCACACGATGGAGACGACTGCGATGAACAGCAGCTGCCATCAGTCGGCACTGGCCTTCCGTATGTCCACAGCGTTACAGGCCGCCGCTCTAGCGCAACTAGTCGTTCTATCAGCGCAAGAGTTTCTTTGCGCCGATGACCAAGGCACAGTGCACCGCGGCTGACAATAGTCCGAAGAGTCGAAAGCCACGGAATCCGAAGCAGATGCCAAGTACCGGTAAAGTGGTTCGCTAGGTAGTTTTCGAGCTGTAAACGTTGCCGCTCGGCATCGGGAAAATCGATGAAGAACCGCGAGCACATGTAGCGCTCCAGCGTCGTTGCATCCACATCCTTTGACAAGCGGTACCTGCGTGCTAGCAGACAACAATACTTGAGCAGACCGCCGCCACGAATCTCCTCCGGATTACGAGTGGCAATCAGGCGTTTCCTGGTGTGCTGGACAGCAGCCTCAAAGTCGCCATATGCCGACTCTGCAACGACGGTCGGATAGAAGCTGTCGTCTGTAGTCGGTGGTGCTGGAGATACATTGAAGAACCGCAGAAATCCATCAATAATCACCTGAATAAAACACCAACATAGCCTTCAAACAGAAACCTTTATGTGAAATCACACAATTTTGGCGTACAACTTTTTACTGCGGTGCAGGCTTCAGTATTTAAGTAACTCATGGGCCATTTTTTTTTACATTTTTACTCCTTGAGGACAACACATTGTAGTTGTATTGATGGGTGAAATATGACAAGGACTCGTGCATGCCAATTTTCACCACATCAGTACAGGGATGGGTAAACATCCATAACTGAAAATTTTATCAAATTATTATAAAATTTCAGAATATAAACATCCCACAGCATTGTATGCTCTGCATAATTTTTTTATACAAAATTTGCAACGCTTGTTGGCCATTTCACAACCAGTTATATGTTAAAATTTATGGATCCATGCAAGAGAATCCGGAGGTTTGGGTTATGAAGTATTAGGTCCAGCTTCCCTAAAAATTTCAACTGTCCCTAGCGGCAAAACTTTTTCTTATCTTAAAACAATGTTAAACAAAGTTCTTTCTACTTATATCAATCGTCGCTGCCATCGTTGTTATTCAGTCACTGCTAAGCCAGCGTGGCAATTCTGACTCAACGGTCTCCTGAAACTAGACTAATAGTGCATGTGCATTGCACAACCTATCGCAGGCTATCTTTGTTGTGAACAGGGTCTTAAACTAGAATAACTGGATGGGAAACTGCAGAACTGGCAACTGCGCGCTGGTCAAAGTGACATAACTTCTACTAATGGCAGATGCAACTTCATCTGTACACTTCTGTATATCTTCAACACTCATCACACTTAATAGCATGACCTAAATGTGTACAAAATATTATCAAAATTGGTCGATGAGTGTGGAAGATATAGCAAACCAAAGCAGTGTCATTTTTGAGCATGACAAAAAAGACCCATTTTTGGGGTTCATGATTCCCAAGGTAGTGCAGAGACATTATTTAGGAGAGGTGGGATAACAAATTACCATTTAATAGCATATTCTTTCAGCAATATCTCTGCGAAAAATTACCGAAATCGGTTGATGTGCATTGAAGTTATAGTATGCAATGTCACTGTCGTTTTTTTTGATACACAGTGTAGTTACAGCCAAAAATCCTAGGTTTCGGTAACAAACTGGCTGGTAAAATCCTAAGTTTGGTTTCTAGTTCAGCTAGCAAACCACACAAAATATTTATACAGGTGCTGTCTGTATTAGCTGGTTAATCTGTGCAACCTTTACACATGAGACATGCAGAGTGCTGTACTTTAATCACGCTGCTCTTTATACCACCGCTTTCTTGCAAACCTATATCACACAGTTTCCAGCACATCTACCACAAATATCAATGACTTGGTATCATCTGGCTGCGCTCTCGACTACTCTGAACTGGAGTATTCATATTCACTTTCATTCCTATACTATCCAGTCCATTCCCCTAACAATTAAGTTTTTAATCAGTTGTTTGCTTTCTGCTGTCACAACCAAATTATCCACATACGCTACAGCAACTCTTATGGTCTGCTAAAAATTAAACAGAAATATAATTTCAAGGACAACATGTTCTGCCTGCAGCTAACGCATACCTGGAATGAGTCGATGCTGAATTCATACTGACGACGCATACTGACAACGAACTTAATCTCCACAGATCTGCCGACAATGTTGCTGAGTGAGATCAGGCTCCAGCGATCAAAAGATGCCGACCCAGTCCGACTTCCGTCGATCTTCACCATTTTGTGGAGGTAGGCTTCGGCGAGTGCACCAGGACTCAAACGATCCCGGTTTGCTTCTTCCGGAAGAAAGTCGAGCAGAGCGAGCAAAGCAGAATCTTTCACTTTGTCAAGATCATAGGTCTGCTGCACAGTGCTGCTGAACTGACACGACTGGTTGAGACAGAATATGATGTCCAAATCATTGTACACCTGACATTCCACAAAACATTTATCACTGCTGTTAATCTACAAATGTCAGTCATCAACTAACAAAACATGTTCACTGACAACTCAGTTTTCAAAAAGGCATGTACAGCTATTCTAACATAACAAGTATCTGCTGATACCGATGGGACCCACGTGACGGTGTCTCATGCCAAATCAACCATCGCACATTAAAAAATTACCCGGTAGTGTACACAAAGGTGGCGGCAGTGACAAAAAAAAATAAAACAACTACATCAGCCAGTAGAGCATGATATTTTGGCAACAAAATGCAAAATTAAGCAAATTAAAAACTAATAAACTTCACTTCTCTAGCTAACGTTACATGCGACTGCGGCATGTGTTAACCCTCACAGTGTGAGACCAACCAACACACTGCAAATTTCTGTCGAACTGACATCGAGCCAACTCTAGCTGAGGCATCGGGAAGCTTCAGCCGACACCTCAACAGCAGTCTCACTAAAAGCAGAGCCATCTGCACGACCATAGTCTGAAAGACGATTGCACGCAATGATGCACGCATCTCGATCGTTGTGTTTAAAACACATTTTCCATTATTTCGTTTCTTTTGTATTTAACAGACTTTTACATAATATACTTTCACCGGTACACATTTTATTTTTTACTTTTCTTAAATTTCACATATACAGACAGTTAACTGCATACAGCATGATCGCGCCATCTATGCGGTTTTAATAATGCGATCGGCGGTCGTAATTATCATGGTCTAGAGTGTACCAGACTGTGCAGTCGTTGTGCGGTCATGGTCAGCTTTTAGTAAGACCCGTCAAGAGTGAGGGGCCAAGACTGAGGCAATATACCTGATTTCTAGTGCCGGTCAAAATGTCAAATTTGGAATTTTCGCTTTCTTAAATTGTTTTGAATTATGTTTATTAGACATAACAAAAACTGACTGAACTAAAACTTAAATCGGCTGCAGACGTTGCAACAATCCAATGAGTTCTGACGGGCGCAAATAGTCCTCTTTGCCCGCATCATGGATAATATAAGATTACATACAAATCGGTAGACCTCCAATTCCAGTAATGTCGGCATGAAAATTGAAAAGAACATCTTGATTAGAAAAATGTTTAGCAAGTCGGTTCATAAAAGTGTAAGTAACGTGAATCTAATCCTAGTGTTCACCTGATCATCGTCGCCAATGACGATGTAACTCGCAGCGCCGCCATTAATGCGAATGTCGTTGACGGCCATGTCGTCTGCGTCCAACCGGCGTCGAACCGCTTCCACCAGCATCCGGACGGACATGTTCAGCGTCGGGTAGTTGCCGCGGCCCGGTACTTGAAGCTGGCTGTCGACGACGTCCGTCAACCGTTCCACCTGCTGGTACGTCAGTGTCCGACATGATTCCACGTCCCACGGCAGACGCATCGCTATCCGCTCCACAATCCCGCCGGCGCGACAGCCTTCTTTCACGGCACACGCTGTTTACCACGCCGAATTCCGACGAGGATCTCGCACGTGGGCCCACTTCCGACGCGAGAACGCGGAGAAAATGGCGAACAACTGGCGCAAAAACAGCGTCAAATATGGCAGCTTGTTTACCGCAAGCCACCGACGCCGATAAACGCTGCGTTAAAGCAACGGAAGTCGTTTCGAAAACGCTGAGCCAGCTGTTAGGGAAGCGCGTGTCGCGTAATTTAGTAAATGTTTTCAATAAACGTGGCAGCCAAGTGAAATTAAAATACAGACATTTCTCAGCTAATTATCAATTTATCAGTCATGATATCAGCATCGTAGCTAGTAACAGCTGACAGCTACTTGTAATATGTCAGATAGTGAGCCATCATTGAAGTTCATTTCAACCCAGTATTACTTACTTTGCATTAAGTCACCAACATATCATGTTGTTCAATTGCATATAATGTAGTTGATTATTTATTTTTGCAGCGAAGTTTGTCACTAGTCACTACCGTCATATTCTGGTACACTATCCTGTAATTTTTCAAACGTATTAACGTGTACACAATAATGTAATCGAGTACACGTGTACACGCGCGCCTCTCTACAAGCTACGGCCTACTGGCTTGGACGTGGGCGGGCCGGGATCTATTTATAGCACGGAGATTTCCTACGTCACTTGGCAAGTTGGCAGGTTCTTTTTTTATTGATCAGTATGTAAATCAGTGCGTTTAGTAGTCGCACTCGCATCGATATTCGCAAAGTAGATACCGAAACTGGCCTTGAATGAGATTGAAGAAGCAGATAGTGTGCCGTTCTAAATTGTATTTAATGTGACCATATATTAGTAATATAACATTATATGGTTAAGATCATCATGCTGAAAATCGCCTGTTGAAACCACTATTTGCAGCATTACAGTACACATTCTGGTCGGGTTAATCAAAAGATGGTCATGCATTACAGTACAGGTTTAGCTGTCATTGTAGGATTACCACATGTTTATGTACTACATTTAAAATATATGTAATACTTGGGATGTTCACTGCATCTGTATCTGTGGGCTGTGAAATGCTTAGGCCCCTAAATGGCCAGATTTACTCCAAATCTCCCTATGCAAAATTTGGTTTGAATCGGTACAGTAGTTTTATGGCCTAATTGATAACACCGTTCAAACGTGCATTACTTATGACTGATATAGGTATTACAAAAGTTTCAAACCGCAAAAATGATTTCAGGCTCACCCAAAGTAATTGATTTTTCATTCGTTTGGTATAGACTACCAGTACAAAATGTGACAACTCTATAGCTTCAGGAATTCCTGAGATATGAATGTCGCCACCGAAATGAGTCACGTGACGTAACCAAGCCCCTTTCAATGACCGTTTGTCGTCACCCGGCTAGGAATTGTTACAGTCTGTGTACCAAATTTGAAGTCTATATTCTCCCACTACGAAGATATAAAAGACAACGCAAAATGTACAAATTGGGGTGCTTTGGGGGAGGGGGCTTAGGAGTCACCGGCTTAGGAGTCACCTCATCAGCAACGTAATCATTCAATAGAGTGCATATGACTTCCTATTCGAACTTAATAGAAACCATACGTCTATCGTGTGCTATTTTCGAGTTATAGCGAGTTATTTGTCAAAAGTCGTCCATTTTGACCTATCATTTGTTGCCCGGTTGGGGATGACCCCGCTTTAAATTTACCGAGATCTTTGGCGTCAGAAAACTAGAGTCCCCGGGCTATTGTGTTGAGCACACACAGCCCTAGTGCCGACTTCAACAGCTATACTCCACGTCCACGTGCATCCGTTGACCGTTGTGAGTGTAGTGCCCCCATTAGGATTTCATCAAGATTTCGGGCATCATAAAACTACATGTAAGCCTAAGAGTCCCAGTGCGCTTGTGCAGCTTTGTTTAATTGCGTGATTAGGCTTAGTTTTGAGACAATATTACGTGCTGACGGATAGACAGACACACGACAACGACATACAGTACTGGCATATCGTCGAGCGGTAAAAATCAAGATGGCGGTGCCTATATATATAGTCATACATCATCTTAGGCCTATATAGCTATAGTCGGCATAATCATAGCCTACACAAGATTTATTCTATAGGCTTAGGCTAGCTGTATCTCCGCAATTGAAGTTGGGCTATCCAGTTTGCAGCCTATACCGTCTGCGGTTAGTCTATTGCAGTGACATTTGGCATTTAGGCCTAGGCTACAATAGAGCCTATCTTCACACCCTGGCAACTAAAATCATAGGCCTACCACTACTTCCCACGCACGATGGATGACTCACGTGCCAGCCTGCGCAGTGTACACGACAGTAAAACAGGTAGCCTAGACATGCAGACAATCCGAGCACACAAACTCCACTTTAGCCCGCATCGCCTGCGCCTCAATCATATGTGCTAGATGCGGGACAGTGGTGTAGCAAGGCTCTGAGGGGCCCTGGTTCAACAGTAACCTGGGGCCCCTCAATTCCCTCGGCCGGCCCCCAAGGACTAAAATTTGGAAGCCCGAAGTGCTGAGAGCGGAGGTGGGGGCTTTGGGGCGTTTTGCACTTTATGGTTTCTTGCTACTTACTTGTCAGTTTTTTCAGTTTTTCAGAAGTGCCGTATTTTTCTTACGTAAAAATTTTTTGGTCCCGGATTCGGTGGCCCCCAGGAGCTCGGGGCCCCGGTTCATTGAACCGCTTGAACCCCCGTTTTCTACACCACTGATGCGGGGCTAACGACGTCGCATGTATAACGTGCACGTACTGTCGGTCGACGTGTGTGTTAGTAATGGCCGTGAGCCCTGATTTCTAGATATCGAGATGCCGTTTGGATTGTACACTTCCGTCGTGTGGGCCAAGGAACCGTGCATGTATGGACGTAGGCTACTGCCGTCACTGTCGAAATGGGGTGACTCGATTGTCTACTGGCTAAGGCGTCGGACTGGTGACTCAGTGGTCGCGAGTTCGAGCCCCGGCCGCCGCGCTGTCCAGCAATAACCTTGGGCAAGTTGTTCACACCCAAGTTCCTCTGTCACCAAGCAGTATAATTTGGTACTGGCCGATGGGCAGTTACGCTCTTCGGCTGGGAAGGTAACCGCAGGTCTGGCGGAAAGTAATGGCAGCCACTGCCTGGTGGATGGCTTAAATTCACCTGTGGGCTGACTGCCTGTACACCGGGATCAGTTCCGGGCCCAACGCTCGGTAACGAGTATAGGAGAACTTTACAATTACCTACGTATATGGACGACAGCTGGCGAATACGATTGAACAATCGGTGCACGGCGGCATTGTGGGCTGTCGATACTGTTATACTGTATCAAGTTGTTTAACCGTCGATGCTCGGCCATGTACGACGGCCGGCGCGACATCGTAGTAGCCTATACTGTCTTTCTGTCCGTCTCTCTGTCTGTCACAAGTCGCCGTTCTTCCAAAGCGGCTGAATTCAAGGTTCGTATACACCGGCACGTTGCGTTGCGGTGCCGTGTGTGGTACGCTTGTCTGGTGGCCTGCTATTTCACTGCTGTTTTTTTCTTCTCTTTTTATATTTTTAACGGTCCCCCTTTCAGACAAATTATCTCAGAAGACAAGGCAGATCTCAGTCGAATTTTCAGGATTTGTAGAAAGGACATTGCTGTAAGGTAACCGAATCGGCAAAATTGGCCTATACCCTACCATCATTCAGCGCAGTGGCATTTTGGAGCATCGGAAGCTCGCAATGCCGATGGCCCAATGAACGCATTCGTTAACAGCGGCGATGAGACTGAAAATTTAAGGGCTTCGGACTTCGGTCCATTGCAATGTGCGCCGAGCTTCATTATTTGGTCGATTTACGCATACAAACTGATACGGAACCGGTTCCGTTAAAATGAGGAAAACTCGCTACAAAATATTCGTAAATTTACGGATATTTTTAGAGTGAACGGATCGTCGACCATAGAGCAGCATTATAACGACAAAAGCTCTGCTATGGCCGAGAGAGTTCGCGACGCACTTGTCAGTATAGAAAAGCTTGCAATCGATGAACGACCTTGACATACACCCAAGGTCATCACAGTTGCTGCTATTAAATGGCCCTACGGCATATCACTTCCTGTTTGTGGACTGCTGTTTCAACGTCTCTATGACCGTTTTCAAGACACTACCACTTTTGAAGTGAACGTGACTGCCTGTGACCTTGAGAACTCCTTCATTTTTGACAACAAAGCTTAAATTACAAATTGTATATATTGTAGTTAAAACGCGCTTTTTATGAGTTATAGGTATTACAAAGGTTTCTGACAACAAAAGTGACCTTCAAACTCACTCAAGGTCATTGGCAATGACGACACGACGACAGCATATACCGCGTTTAGCATATAGCGTCGCTCGGTAAAAATGAAACCAGTGCGCCATGCAGGCATTCGCAGACGAATGTGTGCATGCTGTGCGCATATTACGTGTTCAATTAAGAGATACTTGCATGCGCGTCCACATTTAGTGCTTCAGTCCTTTCCGATAGGCTACTGTATGCTTTGAGTGGGCCACATCAGGCCCAAGGATAATATGCGTTCAGCGTGAAGTCTGTGAGATCGCCTACGGCTGAATGATTCAATTAAGTAGCTGATCCGTAACAGTCGTACCCGCTCCGACGGGTACGCCCGGGTACGCATACAACGTCGGCACCGGTACTTGTTCACCGTAACCCGACGTTCAACATTTTCACGACATAGGCCTTCAACCGACACGTGGAAAGCATTCGGCTGGTATCTGACCGGTATAATAATCGTTATCTTTGTTTGTGTCGTAAAAGTCGCAATCTGGCATCTGGTAACGAATCTATTGGACTAACATCATCGTCATCACGTGGCTTTTTAGCCCGCTCGGCAAACCCGCCGACCGGGCTATATATTTTACCTTCTGTAGGCTAGTTTCTTTCTTTCTTTTTAGCACGAGATGTAATGTAGACTATATTCTACATCTCGCGCTTATGCTACGATGCCAGTGTCCGTCTGTCTGTGACGTTTGTGCATTGTGGTCACATGGTGCAATGGATCCCGGATATCATTGCATGCTTGGATAGATGGATGTCTTTGCTACTTACTGACAACGCCTCACCCGGATCGTCGGATGGGATGATGCCAGGATTTCTGGTGGAAGAGGGGGGTATGGAAAAATTGGTAATTGTAGCGATATCACTTAATTTACTTACTGAGAGTCTGGACTGAAACACGTGACATTTTTGTTATTGGTTACATATGAACGATGTTGCGAAGGATGTTGATATTTAATTGATTTTATAATCTAATGCATTATATCTGAAGAACGGTTTGTGCTAGAGCTTCCCACATCTCGTGCTATGCTAGCCACTGCTAGGCTCTTGTTTAGGATATACTGGAACGATCATCACCAAATTGTCAGAAATGGTAGAAATTTGAAAATTAATGGCTGACCTTTATTGTCCAATTACTCATGGGACCTTGCAATGGCAATTTTTTAAAGGGGGATCGTTGACATTGCCATATTCCACCTTCGTTCAGTGAACTGGCTTTCACAATGAGTTGGGGAATCGTTACGAAGATATAAGAGGATTAAACGGCAATGATCCTTCTATCTCTCTACTTCTACATACATGCATACATATGTAAAATGTTATAGTGCCCAGTAAGCTTATACATAAAATAGACCTACTGTGCATTACAGAAGTTCAAATAAAAACGATAAACTAATTAAAAGCAATGTTTAAAAAGATGAGTCTTTAATGCACGTCGGAAAGAAGGTTGTGAGTCAATGAGTCTGATGTGAGTGGGGAGACTGTTCCAGACGTCAGGGTCGCTGACTGAGAATGCACGTCGACCGAACTGTGTTCTTGTTCGACGGACGACAGCGGACCTGGTTGTGGATGACCGTAGCTGACGCTGATGTGCACTAGGGCTGAATGCCACTAGGTCCTTGAGTAGTCCATACGAGATATGACAAGAGACATAACCAACTGTATCATAATTTCTCGGCTGACATAGTTGCGAATTTGGCGCAGTCTTCTGAAATGATAGTAGCATATGCTGGTGACCTTACTGATGTGCTGTTTCATAGATAGTTCACTCATAAACATTTGGTAAGCTTCCGTCCAATAGCAATGAAGTTTACTAAGCTAGAGTCTGTGGGGATGCAAATCGGCAAGAATTGTCATATCCGACCATTACTGCAGAATGTGGTGGACGTACTAACTTTACAAAATCTTTAGAATTTGCAAACACAGGCTATGGGGATGGGATGATTAATCAAACATTTGTTTTGCGATTGCTTAGAGAACATTACTACGGCAACCAACTAATTGTGGGTCAATTTTCGAACTCACCATACAAACCTTCATTCAGTGCACTATAGTGTTTTACAACAAATTCAAGGACCACTAGTGTGAGTTAGAGATTAAACGGGAAATGATCCATCTATATTTGATGGAAATGAGGCGAGCTTTCGTTTATTGCCCCTCGAAGATTACGAGGCACAGTGATTATATTAGGCAAATGTAAATACCAGAAATGCGTGGCAAACCTAGCATGTAGCCCACACGGCCTACAAGTTTCACCATCTAGCGACTATAAGTGAAATAAAGCCCAGTAATTATCGCCGCAGTGTCGATAGTACTCGCTAGAGGGCTATACTGCCAGGCGCTGGAGTTTGATTCACTTAGGCCTACATTCCCTAGATTGTGACACTTAGGCAAGAAAGGGTTAATTGCCACGCATTTCTAGTTTAAATTTTGATCTGTTATCAATCAAGGACTATCACCTAGCAAATGCTGTCTGTTGCTAATATTTAGTTCTCACTATATAGTGAGAAATGAATGCTGTTTTACAGATGGTACTGACGTGGTGTATGACAAGTTTGATAGCAATCTTCCGCATCAGCCAAACTCAGACTACAGGTGTGTCTTTGATACAACTGGTCACTGGAAAGTGTCTCGATGTACTGAACGACATCTCGTTGTCTGTCAGTCTGATCATTACATACCACCAGGTATGACAAGTTGACAACAATTGCAGGTATCATGACACCTACTTCAGGTCATTCACACCTTGTTGTGCAGTGTAATGTGAGCCTAAACATGCTGATTGTTATGTGCCTATACCGATTATAACAAATTTTTCTGTTTGTCTATTTGTTTATCTGTCACACAAATCTGTTACGTTACGTCAAGAGACATTTCTTTGATTGACAGCTGTCCATCACATGATATACCTTTTTGCATTATTTATCTGCAATTGTTACAGTGACATCAACAGCAACACCAGAAGTCACGACGACAGGCATTGACAGAAATACTTCTACATTGTCTGGACCAGGACAAGGTTATATTCTACAATGATCTGTGTGTAATTATTCGACATACATGGCTGGATTATTATGTGTGCTTAGACGTTGCAGGGCATGGTTCAATACCCCAGCAGCGTTACAGAAGCAACAAAGCTTGTATAAGTTGGCCAATCAACTTAGGGCTTCATCGCAACATCGACACCTCCATATTCATTCATACGTTGCCGCCGTTATCAAAAGATCTCCCAATAAATGTACCTTACCGAAACCCAGAGCAATCCTTGCTACGTATTACAGCTATCACCAAGCCCTGGTCAATCTGGTCAATATGGGATTGCTAATTAGTCTTTTATGGTCTAATAAATTTCTGTCCATAGGCATTTTTTGTTTATTCTCAGCATCGTGTGTAAGTAGCTATTGTTTCACGTGAGGGGAACAACTCACAGGAAATCTCACAAATCTGATGAAACTCTCATGAGAAAAGAAATACAGAGGCAATTTACATGGAAGAGGATACGGGAATTGGAATAATCTATTAGGATTTCTAAATGAATGAGAATGTATGTTAATTTCACTGAGACTGTGATAAGAGGGAATGACAGATACTACTGAGTAAGAGTAAAATGAAATGTGTGTGCATAAAGTTGAAGCTGTCAGCAACTGAAGTGCCTCAATTAGCACATGGTGACGCTAAAGAAGCAGTAGTCTGCTGT
>Ga0209782_1001037_pt1 | contig 13791 bp, 13 predicted proteins | sample WorMetmaBAHAMAS1_FD_187390 | JGI IMG/M metagenome (GOLD analysis project Ga0209782, IMG submission 187390) | Marine gutless worms symbiont microbial communities from Max Planck institute for Marine Microbiology, Germany - Inanidrilus... | ecosystem: Host-associated > Annelida > Digestive system... | reverse complement strand
GTTATAAATTCACTGTTTATATTTCTGTAAAAAATAATTTACAACATATTCCTGGATCCTGGATCCCTATTGCAGTCAATTTTCATCTGTATGTTTTATGTTTTTATGCTTTTAAGGTGTTTTTTTTCAATCTTTATCATGTGCACTATTTGTTCTGTTGATTCATAGCTATTTCTATTACTATGTGCCTATGACTGTAGGTATATTTTTTATGGTTTATTTGTGTATGTGGGTGTGGGTGTTTTCCAATGTGTGCTTTTCTCCTTGTATTAAATTGCTTTTATACCATAATTATATTGCAGCATGTACGTGTGATATGTGCAAATAAATACTACTTACTTAGACCTACTTATTTTCTTATGGTCAAAATGACTGACTCACAAGGGGTGGGGACAGCTCCGGGGGTGAGGTCTAAGTAAGTAAGTAAGTGTAAGTAATGAACGTGCACAGTGGTCAGTCAAAGCCGAATCTGATGTGAAAGAGGAAGGCGCTAAGTGGGTTGGAAGGCCAGATGGAAATAGTGGGTCTTGTATTGACATAGAACACCTAGCGGTATATGGTCACGCTTCTATGGGCTCTTAACACAAAAATAATCTTGAGGTGATGGCGGAAGGTGTCAGGGCTGATATGCATTCGGAGGAATGGAGGAAGAGAGTTTCAGATAGTAGGAGGCTGCGACACTGAAACTGTGGACAGCGCCGAATGAAGACAATTCGACTGTGTTGTTGACAGCTGATGTGAAGTTCAGAGGAGGCCCAAAGTTGGTGCACGTGATCCGGTCTAAGGGAAGTGCCGTACACGCGCTGGCGTTACTCAGTGATGACGTGTTTGTCGTACGCAAGGGCGACGAACAGCAGGTCGAAGTCTACGACGCCCGAAGCTTCGATTTACGGCGACACATCACAGTACCGAGACTCGGTGGGGGTTCTTTGGCTGTGGCCGCCTGCGCTCACCACAGCTGCCTCTACGTCTCGGCCAGCGACCAGGACAGCGTGCACAGGGTGGGCAGTGTCGGACGTAAGAAGACGAAGAAAAGCAGTGGCCGGTGTCTGCGTGTCCGACCGGCCTCTCCGTCAACAGCTCGCACCACTTGGTCGTCGCTTGCCGCGATGCGAACAAGTTACAAGGATACAGAACGGACGGAACTCCGGTGAGAGAAATTAGCCTGCAGCAGACAGGACTGAATCATCCGTTCCATGCTGTCCAGCTGTCCACCGGCGATTACGTGGTCAGCCAGAACACGTCACCGGGAGCTGTCGTTGTGGTCGCGGTAGATGGACAAGTTGTACGCAGTTTTGATCAGTCTTCGGGGCAGATGTGTTACCCGAGGAGCCTCGCTGTGACGAAGAGCGATTCCATTCTTGTCGCCGATTCTGGCAACGACAGGATCGTGGTCATGAACAGTTCGCTGTGTTTTCTTCAAGAGCTGGCTCTGCCCGTCGATGACGGAATACAACAGCCTTGGGGCCTGTGCCTGGACGAGACCAGACGCCGAATGTACGTCAGCGAACGGATCGGCAGACACCGAGTGCTGGTCTTCAATAACGTCAGACTTTAAAGTGAATGAAACCAGTGGCGTAATATAGCAAGGCTCCGAGGGGCCCCGGTTCGACAGTAAACTGGGGGCCCTCTCTTCCCTTGGCTGGATCCCAAGGGCTAAAACTGGAAGCCCGAAGTGCTGAGAGCAGAGGTGGGACTTTGGGACGCGAGGGCCTGCTACCGGGTCTGGGAAGCGGTGTAAGCCGCCAACACCAAGTGGCGTATTTTTTTCTTGCGTAAAATTTTTTGACCCCGGACTCGGGGCCCCCAGGAGCTCGGGGCCCCGGTTCATTGAACTGCGTGAACCACTGGTTTCTACACCACTGAATGAAGCTTATTCCACGGTCGTATTCGTGCCTTCTAAGTCTACAACGGATATCTGGTGTGCATGGTATATAACGTAGTGTTAACTCACGGATCCACTCAAGCGTGAAATACAGTCAACTGGGGCAAACTGACAACATCTAGGCCTATGACGTCAGCAATTAAGTATCATGCACATGTATACCCCAATTGACTATACGCTCGACTAATACGTGGAATTAACAAATACGTCATACCTCACCAAACATCTGTTGTACACATATAAACACTTATTTTCACGCTATATATGCCATGATCGTATATTAAGTTACATAATCGACGACTACGAAGATTCACTAGTCGAATGAATGCACGTAGACAAACTCGGCTGCGATCATCGTGAAATGCTAGAACTTTGTAACTCCTGCCACAGACAGCTGCAAGTTCTAGGCCTACCACTGGCGACTCGTGCAACGGTGGAATAAGTGTGTTATATAAACAACTGCCTCTTGTGGTATAAGTTCGTTTACACTCACTTATACCACTCTGGACAGTTTATAACATACACTTATTTTCAGTGTACAGCAAAGTAGCTGTTATCAGTCTGTTTATTTCTTGCATCCTTAGGGAAAAAGAAATAGCCTATCTGGTTTTGCTGTTGTTTAAACAGATTTTAATGAGACATGTTTTAATGTTTATAAAACTCTGGAGTGTTTTTAAAAAAATTTCTTAAAATGTGCATGCACACTGAGGAAAAACCAGGACACTAGGCCTAGACTTTTGTCTGTAATTTGCCAAAATAATGCTAACCAATTTTCGGAATTTTTGCACTAGTAAGATTTACTAGTAAATTTGAAATGTTATTAAATTTTCCACCACACCTTAAAGGTGTAGTAGCTACACTACCTTGTCAGACATTAAGGGCTGAAAATACTGACAATCTGAAACATGTTTTGTGATTAATAATAAACCACAACGTAGTGTAGCTGCACATTTAAGGTGTGCATGGAGGACTATTCAGCTACCACTTCACTATAGATTTATCGTAGTTATTTTTTTAATCAGTGAGCGTTTGGTGAAATTGCAGGCAAAAGGTTCATTGTCTCGGGTATCCTGTTTGCCATGCAACGTCCTGATTTAAGATAAAGAACTGGCCACACAACTTATCTATAACACACGTAAACTGTTTTTGCTCTTGTTGTGTTACTATGCTGATTATTGTTTACTTCAGTAGTAACAAATATCAAACTAGCAAGTATTTTTCTACAACTTTCTTGAGTAGCTCAGTCTTACACCACAATTTGCTGTACTTAGTCCTTGAGCATGGCAAGTTTTTGAACACGGGAGATTCACACGGTAGTGTAGCTACGAGTTTAAGGCATTGTGTAATGTATAATAATTTCTTTATTGCAAATATACTCGTGAGTCCGCCACTGAAAGAATTTTGAAAATTTGCATAGTATTTAGCGTAATTATATGGGCAAACGTCTTGTGTCCTGTTTCTGACTCACAGTGTAGAATCAATATACATTAGTAGTTGCTAATTAAAAATCAGCTTTTGTTATGCTAATTAGGCCTAGAAATTATAAATATTTACAACTCCATGCACAGCAACAATACAACAAATCTAGTGTAAGCAATATAGGTACAGTATACACAAACTTACAATCATGCCTACATGATGGAAGTACATATACTGACACCGTACATTGCTGATAGGTTTTGTATCATTAACAAAAAATATGCGTCATTGTAACACTTTACAATAATTTAAATTGTGATGTAAGCAAAACGAGCACCAAAAGCACAATAGCACACAGTCACACTACGGAATAACAACAAGAAGTTAGAACAATAACAACATCTATAATACATTTAACGCAACGACAAAAATCGTGTATCAATTAGGCCTATTTTGTCACTGAAATTGCATTGCTTTCTCTGCGACTTTCACTTAGACGTTTTCTTCGCAAGTATGGTACTTACTACAACAAAGTGAATTCAAGCAACTTCTATACTTTCAGGATGCTCCGTAGATTTCTTGCATGGAATCAGACGGTTGAGGACGCGCCTGACCGGGTCGAAGTTAGTAGCGTAGATGAACGGGTTGGTGCAGTTGTAAAGAAATCCAGCGAACATTGTGACGTAGTAGACGTTCTCACGAAGCGTGAGTGTGGAGTGAATATTCAAAATGAGATAGTATATCTGTAAAGGTGCCCACGTAACTGCGAATAATGCACTGACAAGCATCATGGTCTTGATAACGTTGGTCTGAATCTGCTTTGACTGGGTCTGGGCGGTGCCTGATCCTGTAGCACTGTGTGCAGCCATCACGCTTGCCTGGCGACGAATGGCGATCAGAATGCGCCAGTAGAAGAAGACGAAAATCAACAGAATAATAACGAAGAAGGACAGAAAGTACCAGATCCCGTAGGCCATCTGAACTGTATGGCTCTTCCAGAAAACCAGCGTGTAACAGACACCATTCACTACGTTGGTTGTGGAAATTGTCACTCCCACAGCAACTGCAATGCCGCCAATCCACGTGAATGGTATAACCGAATAGATGGTCCACATGTGCAGCTTCTTCTTAGCCAGCACAGGACGAACAACCTTCAGGTAGCGTTCGATGGTAATGGCCTCAAGGTTCATCAGAGAACCAACGAATGGACCCCAAGCAGGACCCTCGCTCAGAAGGGTCAGACAGAGCCAGTAGCCATGCACTCCCTCGAGGTAAACGTTGGCAAGTTTGGTTCCGTACATTATGCTCAGAAAGAAACAGCAGACAAGATCAAGTAGATTTTGATTGAAAATCAGCACGTGCTTCCTGTGCTGTTTCGAGGCGACCATCGCGTATAGAACGAGCCCATTGGCTGCCATTCCTACAATTCCTATGATTACAACGGCCAACTGAAAATAGAAGGCGGCACCACGTGACGACGATGACGTCAGAGTATTTCCGGTTGTCTGGCTGAAAATGTCGAATGGAGCTGTTGTCACAAGTTCGGTGGCCTCTTCGAAAGATAGGCGTTGCTCGGTGCTCATCTCTGATGTTGATTCACACGTCACTTCAGAATGAGCATCATACACGTCTACTGTTTATCTCTCCGTTGTGGTTTGGTATACACCTGCAGAAGCTCGTCTACACAAGCACACAATCATAACATCGTTGCTTAAGAAACGTTCGCAACAGTCTCAGTGGGGTGGTTCTAAGGGGACGGCACAGACTGGCCACCCCTTGGTCAAAGATCTGCCCCATACATCCCCCAAACGAAATGTTTCTTGAGTGTAACTGGGCATTTGCAAAATTAAACTACTCGCTATCATCTCTTGCTCACCTGTTGCTGTTATGTTATAACTCCCCCACTGTTTTACTTCTGTTGCATGAGAATCTTTCTGATGTACTGATTTTATATTTCACTGTTCTATGTTGTGTGTTTGACACACAATACTACTACTACTACTACTACTACTGTTTTACAAACCTTTTAATCATAAACTTATCTTCAGAACTACATTTACCTTCGTGGACTCTTGAACCTTTTTTGGTTGGCCTATGTTTTGGAGATTAAATTGGCTTGCAGTCAGCTTTTTGACACAGTTAAATATCTCGTATCATGGAGAACCTGGAACAAAGTGTATTTAGTCCCGATAAAAACAGTGCCAATACTAAGTTAAACAGTGTGGCTTAATGGTAAAAAGTTTGCTCGCGACCCAAAAGATTCGAATCTCGGTTGGCCGTCTGCTAGGTAACAGTCTTGTTCAAGCTGCTCATACGTATGTGCCTCTGTCACCAAGTAGTATAATTCGGTACCCCTTCGGCTGGAAAGGTATAACGGGAAGCCTGGCGGAAAGTAATGTGAGCCTACCGCAGGGTGGATGGCTTAGTCACCTGCGGGCTGATTGCCTATACACCAGGATCACCTCGCGGCTAAATGCTCGGAAACGGATATGAGAAAACTAGGCCTACCTCTTTAGACAGTTGAAAACAGAAAAAAACGAAACTACATGACACGATAAATAATGGGGGCGTTTTTTTATTGCGTCAGAGCGATCTGACCGATCTAGCCCGGTGTGTTTGTCGTTCTTTTATTCGTCCGAGCGTTTCGTTCCTCGTTTTTTAATGACGGACTGAAGTCGTCGGAGCGCTCGGATTTTCGTCGGAGTTTTCAGCTGGACAGCGTGAGAGTTGCTATGCGGCTGTATTTAAATTTTTGGCGCTAAAACGATAAATGCATAATTCTGATGAAAAGTACGTATTTGTAGTATATTTTGTCAGGTTAACTGATGCTTTTATGTAACTGTTTAGGATAACTTACTTACACATTTAATTAAAGGTAGATGACTGTAGTTAATGGGTATTTTAATTATATATCTGCAATGCTGTGTCGTTCTTTTATGCTGAGATAGATTAATCCAGTCTTAACTAGATTAATCTAGTCCTGGAATAAAAAAAAACGCAGCCAATCAAATTCTTTATTCAAAATGCGTACAAAACTAGACAATGCAATTGATCAATATTTTGTGTATAAACGGAAATTAACCAAAATGTAAGAAGAACGTATACAATACCAGGAACAGCAGCCGATATAGAGTCAAAGTGCCGATAACCGCATTACTGAAGATGTCCGGTTAATTGTAGCATCCGACGTGGCATCTGCTGCGTATCTCATTGGTCCTGCTGCTCATTAATGGTGCCGGTCACAGGTAACTTGGCAAGTGCGGCGCTAAATCTGGTCAATTGGCATGCACGGCGTGTGCGTATTATACACGCGTCGCGATCACGCTATAGCAATTAGGATCCGAAACACATGCACTGTCACGCTGAAGCCTGTCAGACGCCAGCTTGAAATAAACAAGGCATCGAGAGGCGAAACGATAGGCATATGCCCCCATAGCAACGGTGGTAGAACGTCGGTCTTTGGCCGGCGAACTTCCGCTGTCATTCACTCGACTTGCAGCTGATGGGTGACCACTACACTGTGTCTCAAAAAAACGACAGTGACGTTGCACACTATATATAACTTCAATGCGCATCAACCGATTTTACTAATTTTTGGCAGAGATATTGCTGAGTGAGTATGCTATCGAATGGTGATTTGCTATACCACCTCTCCTAACTAATGTATCTCCAATACCTGACAACATTCCCGCAAATAGATCTTGAGATAGCTATGCTCAATTTAAAAAAGAAGAGAAACGGAAAGTAAAATATATAGCCCGGTCGGCAAGTTTGCCGAGCGGCTAAAATTTGACATTACGAGCACTAATGTGTCGTTTTTGCTGCGAATGCGTTAGTGTTGTGTTGTCACGTGACAACACAGCATAAAATTCACATTGCAGACGTGGACAGAGTAGGCCTATCTATCTTATATTCACCTGGTGATAATGAAGTAATGTCAGTGTTTCAACTTTTTTACTGGACTGCTGGAATTTATTCATATATCACTTTTGAAGTGAACGTGACTGCCTGTGACCTTGAGAACTCCTTCATTATTGACAAAGAAGCTTCGACTTTAATAGAAACTATGCGTCTATCTCGTACCGTTTTTGAGTTATTATTGCTTATTTCCCAAAATTTGAAAAAGTCACCTGACCATGACCACGCCCACTCAAGGGACAGTCTGTAATCCCAATGCTAAAGCATCATATGGCAAACCAGTGTACAAAATTTGAAGTGTCTAGCTTTAGCCATTCCGGAGATATTTTAGGGGAAGTAAAAAATTAAATGGGTCACGTGACGATAACCACGCCGCTTTTGTGGGTGATTTTTTATTTGTTTGGTAAGGCTTGGTATAGCCTACATGTGTACCAAATTTGACAGCTCTAGCTTAAGCAGTTCCTTAGATATGGATGGGGAGTCCAAAATTTAAAATGGGTCACGTGACGTAACTACGCCCCTTTCAGGGAAATTTTGTCCTCGGTAGGCTGGGGCTTGCTACGGTCAACCTGTGTGCCAAATTTTATATTTACTTTCACCAGTACAAAGATATGAAAGCAAACGAAAAATGCAAAATTGTGGGTGGTTTGGAGGGTTAGGGGTCACCCAAGGTCATCGGAAACATCACCATTTGATAGAGTGCATATGTCTTCCTATTCGACTTTAATAGAAACTATGCGTCTATCTTGTACCTTTTTCGAGTTATAGCGCATTTTTCGTCGAAAGTGACCAATTTTAACCCACCCCACCTGCATTTGTCGCCCCCGTAGGGGGATGATCCCCTTCGAATTTTGCCGTGAACTTTGGTGTCAGAAAACTAGAGTCAAGGGGCTATCGTGCAGCATTATTTGCGTGATCCTACGTTTAGCCGTTTTGATACAATACCGGAGTGTGACTGACAGACAGACACACAGATACACGACGATGGCATATATCGCGCTTAGCATAGCGTCGCGCGGTAAAAATCGGTCCACTGGTGCGACCTGTGCGTGGGCTAAGAAACCAAAAGAAAGAAAGATAAAGAACTCGAACAGTGGCAAACTATGTATTCGCCCAGACCACCCACGTCATCACATCGGTTTTGCATGGTAGGTGGCCTTTGGATGGTAGTTCTTTTTGATCATAATCGGCTCAGTGGTTAGGCCTACTGTGTTCCTGCGTTATTTTGGCCAATGGCTTGTACAGCGATGTGCTACCGTACATGCGTGATGTAGACAGTTGTGGAATTATTAGATGCATCACCGAACGCACAAACAAAACACGTTTCACTGAAGCTTAGTGCAAGCATTAGTTAAACGGCACGGTTTTGATGATGCAGCCCCAATTTTGTGCCACTTATTTTTAAGTTTTTCAGAGATTTGACACCTCCCATTTTGTAATTAGCCGTGGCCTATGCAATTAGATTAGCCATTTTTATCAGAAATTGGAGGTTTACTTTTTAGTAATCCGTGTCAGTGTGGATATACAAATTGCCAATATTTTTGTAATATCACTGTCAAATATATTTTGATGGTACAATGCATATATTTACATATTTTGGCTGTTTATAGCATAGTAAATTTTACAACACTCACTGATAGCAAAACATCTCACATAATATTAAGGTAGTACCGTACCCCAGTCAGTGTTAAAGTTGCACGTTCACCAATATCCTCACCCCGTGATATAGATACAAATTTTAACATTATTACACTTTGTCATTGACAATAATTTTATCATCATCGAACATGAAATGAAGATTATATTGTCATCATAAAATCGTAAAATGTGTCGCATTACAACAGTAAAACTGAACAAAACTCATGTCTACCAATACTACTTTGTGTGCTCAAAAACGAAATAGTGAAATACGCAACCTCACACATGTACAATGATTAAGTACGATACTGTCAATAAATTTAATTAACATTTCATCAAATATAATGTGGTTTATTAAAGAACTGTCAACTACAACTCACAAAACAACAAATGCATCATTAAAGATAATTCTGTCACGAAATAAATACAGTACATTTGCCGACAACATATCTCTCTGCTGTACCAAATGTACTTCTAGTTTATCAAAATTCATGTACATCAATCCACACTATTTCAAAAGGTTTCATGAGCTGCGTGTTTTAGCCTCTTATCTAGTCTACTTTAATCACCCAACTGAACTGATACACACACGTACAGCACGTCTCAAACTCAGCTTGTCAAGTTGTCACATAGGCAAATTAGAATATGCAGGTACGCTCACACGCACACTGGATGTATAAAGGAAGCCTACCACACAGGTAATTCTGCTGTATAGGCTACAATTGGATCACTCCACCCATAATGCTGCCTATAAATCATGTATACAACTGCCTGTCTTTAACAACAAACTCCAACTCTACACGTGAGTCTGCCTGTACTTTAAACAACTCACAAATTTGTTGTAAATATATTGTACAACTTGTTGCAGAAAAAAATCACAACAAATGTAGATAACTTGAGTAACATACAATATTACACACAAACTTACAACCAGGCCTACAGTATGAAGGTTACCTACATATCTGATCTGATACACAGCTGTTAGGCTATGTTTAGTTAAAAACATGCACCATTGTAACACCCTTACAACAATTACACAGTGATATAAGCAAAACCACCACCAAAACCACAATGGCCACACAATCACACTAAAGTATAACAACATAAGCTTAAAACAATAATAATCTGTAACAACAATAAATGATAAATAAATGTGTACACAACCACAAAAGCATGTCTCATCACTAAAATTTCACTGCTTTCTCGGTAGCTTATCACTTAGACATATTTTTGAGAGAACGCTGCCTCTCACAGCAAAGCAAAGTTCAAGTCATTTCGATGCTTTCAGGAGGATGTATATTTCTCTTACACGGAACTAGACTAATCAGGACGCGCTTCATTGAGTCAAAATTAGTATTAGTAGCTTAGACAAACGGGTTGTTGCAGAGATATAGATATCCGATAAACAGTACGGCATAGTAGACACTTTCACGAAGCGTGAGTGATAAATGAACATTCAGAATTAGATAATAGACCTGTACGGGTGCCCAGGTAATGGCGAATAAGAGGCTGACAAGCATCATGGTCTTGACGATGTTGATCTGAATATACTTCGACTGGGTTTGAGTGGTGCTTGATCCTGCAGCCATTACACTTGCCTGGTGACGAATGGCAACCAGAATACGCCAGTAGAAAAAGGTAAAGATCAAGAGAGAATGATGAGAAAGAATGACAAAAAATGCCAGATCCCCCGTAGGCTAGCTGAGCAGCAGGACTCTTCCAGAAAACCAGTGTGTGTAACAGACGCCATCCACCACGTTCGTCGTAGCAACTGTCACTCCTGTGGCAACTGCAATGCCAAAGATCCACACAAATGCTACTGCCGAGAATATCGTCCAGTTATGAAGCTTCCATTTAGCATTCAACAGTAGCCTAATAGAGAGGTTCATCGCAGAACCAACGAATGGACCCCAAGCAGGACCCTCGCTCAGAAGGGTCAGACAGAGCCAGTAGCCACGCACTCCCTCGAGGTAAACGTTGGCAAGTTTGGTTCCATACATTATGCTCAGAAAGAAACAGCAGACAAGATCAAGTAGATTTTGATTACATATCAGCACGTGCTTCCTGTGCTGTTTCGAGGCCACCAACTCGTACAGGACGTGTCCGTTGGCTGCCGTTCCGAAAACTCCGATGACCACGACAGCGCACGGGAAATAGAAACCGGCACCACGTGACGACATGACATGACACTACTTCCGGTGATCTTGTGGGTTATATCAATAGAAAATGTTGGCATTTTATCCGTCGGATCGTCGAAAGTGGAGTATGTAACCAAGCCAACTAGGTCAACTCAGCCTTGCATCCCTCTGGGGTCGCTAAATCGAGTACCAGCCTTAATTGGCTGGAGTAATGGCGGGAAAGTCACCTCTGCCGGGTGGCAGGTAATACTGTGTATGATCCCATATGGCACGTACGTGAGTTCCCGTAGCGGTGTGGTGCTTGTAGCACAAACTGCTATACGCTTCCTTCTTGCTCGGTGTTCATCGCTGATGTTAATAGGCCTATATTCACCACTCCAGTATTTGGAAGTCTTCTCTGGTGTTATTTGGAATACACCAAAAACTCCTATGCATGCACAACATGGTAAACACTGATTCCTGTTGCTTAAGAAATATGATATTGTTTATGGCATTTGTTGACCGAGAGGCATCAGGGATCCGGTTCGAGGTCCAGGAATCTGCAACGTGTGACATTATCTGGAAGCATAATATGCTTCCAGATAATGTAGATAGACTGACTGTACACCAGGATCAACTCCGGGCCCAACGCTCAGTAACGAGTATTGGAGAACATTACATTTACTTTTAGGCTACTCAGCCAGTCACGTGGGCTCAGAGCTGGTGGGAATTGACAGGATCGCTCAGATCAAATGACAAGCCTACAGCAACATGCCCACGTGACAGGCTGAGTAAAAGTAAATGTAATGTTATCCAATACTCGTTACTGAGCGTTGGGCCCGGAGTTGATCCTGGTGTACAGGCAGTCAGCCCAGCAGATGATATAACCTGGAATTGACGTCGTATAAAGCAAACCGCGTAAAAATCGGTTCTACGGTTTAGTCTCGGGACGCGAGCAAAATTTGGGACCACAAAAAAGGATAGGATAGAATAGGGAAACTAAAAGAGGGCCTAGCAGTGGCTAGCATAGCGTGAGATGTGGGAAGCTCTAGCACAAAACCGTTCTTTCAGATATAATGCATTTTCTACCGAGATTACTGAAGAAAACTCTTCAACACGAACGATTATAAACATGTCACCATCGTTGATATAAATAAAACTGTCACGTGTTTCCGGTCCAGACTCTCAGTAAGTAAAATAAGTGATATCGCTACAATTTCCAATTTTTCCATACCCCATCTTCCACCAGAAATCCCGGCATCATCCCATCCGACGATCCGGGTGTGGCGTTGTCAGTAAGTAGCAAAGACATCCATCTATCCAAGCATGCAAAGATATCCGTAATCCATTGCACCCTGTGACCACAATGCACAAACGTCATAGACAGACGGACACTGACATCGTAGCATAAGCGCAAGATGTATATACATCTCGCGCTAAAAACCATGCGAGGGTGATATTTCACGCATGCAACGCCGCCACGCCCCAATATGGGGTGATCGTTTTGAATTTTGGCGTGCGGGGAGTCATCGTGACGTAATCACCCACGCCAATTTTTTTGTCAATCGGTTCAGGGGTTTGGGAGTTCTGACCCTCGAAATTTTACTATCTCTATAGGATTGGCTGGTCGATCTTACAACAGTGTAAGCACGTATAATGTTACGACCATGATCTAACATTTACAGTTAATTAACAACAAGCAACATAAGCCACCAGTACTGCTCTCATAAAAGTTGATTTTTGCAAACTGCCTTGAGCGACGAAATGTTAAGCATTTTTCTTTGATTAGGCCCTAATAGCGCCGTGAAATTAAATACGTGCAGTAAACAAAAGGCTGGCTGCGTCAGCCTGTAGTATAGGCTATAGGTTTCGTTGTCAACACAGCGTTAACAAAAACAACCTAAAAGCAAATTAATTAAGCACAGAAGATTCTAGTCCAAGAAAGCACGGACTAGATTACAGAGAGAATATTATGTTCGACGATTTTTTAACCAAGACAACACTGTTTCCTCTTCCCTTTAATGTCTTTATCAAATATGATAGGAAACACCTAACCTGTGCTATAGCCTGCTTAATCGATACATAACAAAAGCAGGAAAAAAACTGAAAAAAGTACACTGTGTCTCAAAAAACGACACTGACTCACTGGCTGCACTCTATAACTTCAACGCATCACATCAACCGATTTAGGTACTTTTTAGCAGAGATATTTCTGAGTGAGTAAGCTATCAAATGATGATTTTGTTATCCAGCCTGACCTAACTAATGTGTTTGCACTATTTGGAGAAACATAAATCCCAGAGGTATTTGGACAAGTCAACAGTACTAATGGTTTTCTTAAATGACTGTAATGACCTGAAGTCAACAACACCAGCTGGAAGATCATTTCACACATTTATTACTCTAATGCTGAACAAAGACGTTCTTGCTCTGCAGTGGCTAACTGGTTTAAATACAACTGATAGGGGTGGCCTCTAGTGATGGCATTATTTAATTGAAAAAAAAATCATCAGCGTTAACACTCACTAGACCAAACACAATTCTATAGCACACGATTAGGTCAAAGTACAATCTTCGAACCTCAAGTAAGTAAGTAAGTAGTGTAATTTGGAAACCTCTAACCTCAAGTGAGTGTAAATTGAACAGTTTAAGGCGTTCTGTATAATACAAATCTCGCAGACCATGTAAGTAGTGTATAGTAGTGGTTAGTGCACTCGGCGGTGCCAGCACCTGAGTGGTCACTGCACCTGGCGGGTTTTGCACCTAATGAGAGCGAGGGCACTTCGTCAGGCCGCCAGTGGATGTTCACCGCCA
>Ga0209782_1001036_pt1 | contig 13798 bp, 7 predicted proteins | sample WorMetmaBAHAMAS1_FD_187390 | JGI IMG/M metagenome (GOLD analysis project Ga0209782, IMG submission 187390) | Marine gutless worms symbiont microbial communities from Max Planck institute for Marine Microbiology, Germany - Inanidrilus... | ecosystem: Host-associated > Annelida > Digestive system >... | reverse complement strand
ATACAGGAATGACGGTTTGACAGTGGGCTGTCCTGGACAATTGGAGATACAAGGAAAAGAAATGTCTCCCAGATTTACTGATGTAATGATGCCACTCTGCAGCAGCATTATGTTACAGGCTCATTGTACTTCCTGAAATGCAAAAACTGTGATTTATCAGATTTATCCACAATGTTAATGGTGACTGCTCAAAAGCTGCAAAAATCATAAAAAGGTGATTTTACCTACCATCACATCGTGTATGTTTATTTTTTGTGCAGTTTTTGATCCATCGCCGTTAACATTATGGATAAAGTGCAGTTTATTATATTTATATTTGCCATTTTATTACAAATTTCAGTACATTTTCATTCCACATTTTCAGGAAATTTAGAATGGTAAATTGCAATTATTCATTTTCCATGGTGGCCATCTGCCATTTTGCATTTTTAAAATCACTAAATGTTATCATTTAGCTGTCAGGATCCGAAGTGCCAAGGTGCATCACAGTGCCAAATTTCGTAAAAATCGGTTAGCCCGTTAGAGATATTAAATTTTTTTGATTTTTCAAGATGGCAGCCATCTGCCATCTAAGATTTGTTTGGTGGATATTTGGACCACCCACGAAGAGTACTTGTAGGTCTTTATCGGTGTGCAAAAGTTGGTTGCGATTGATGCAACATGTTTTGATAATATGGTTTCGATATTTGGCATGTTTGGCTGGAAAATGCCAATTCATGCCCCCAAAATTGGAGTTTGGGGAGGATTTGACCCCCTTAATGAGTGGCAATATCAATGAAGCTCAAAAAGGCATGTCCTTAATTAAGTCCACATCATCTGAGCCATACATCACGAATATCCATCGCACAGTGCAGATAACAATGTCACTATTTTCTGCTAACAACTCTTTACACATAAGGTTACCTTTGTATCGACAGCAATGACGTGCAGGCCAACATCGTTCACGGCAATGAAGACGGGTTTGTTGCCCTGTAACACCAGCACAACTCAAAGAGTTCAGTATGATGACTATAAACACAGAATGTGTCGGCAATGCAGCGCAATGAGCAGGACTACCAAATGTACACAAAAAACGAGACAGATGCGACACTAGAAATGCATGGCAAAGCAGTCCATGCCCTCTGTACTGGACCGATTCCCACCAAATTTTCAGCATTAATAGTCACATGGATGTAAATGATCAGCCTAACATTTGTTTTGCGATCGCTCAAAAAACACTGCTACGGTGACTAATTTGTGTGGCAATTCAACGAAAGTTGGCATTTTAATGACAATATTGTTGGTTATCATAGCAACATCCCTTGAGCGATCAGAAAAAAATGTGATATTAAACACTCATACATCTTAAGAATGCTAAAATTTGGTAAAGACCAGTAGAGTACATTCTCAGATAACTGGTCTCTAAGGTCCGGTTTTTCCACAGCAAATTAATCTTAATTAAACGGACGATTTAATTGACGAACTGCCGGTGGAAGAACGACATCTGAGTAAGTTGATCATTATCTGCCGGATTTAATGCCGGATTAAATTAACGGGAGATTAATTTGCTGTGGAAAAACCGGACCTAAGTGAATCATTAAAAAAGAAAGAATTAACATCAGCATAACATATAACCTGCATGAAAGGCAGGCAGACAGGACACGCTAAACAAGTCTGTACTATATTACTAATAAAAGTAGAAATTGAGGTTGTCCATGTATGGTACCACCTGGAGGGAAACAATGTGGAAATATTGAACCAATAGACACAACATTATGTGTGTTATGACATTCGACACATATAAACGAAATTAATCAGCACATACCACTTTCAATGTGAAGGCATTGCAATGCAGTGGGCACGACACTGAAAGGGCTAACGTCCAAGGTAAAGACACAAGATAAAATACTTCAATCCAATGAAGACTACAAAGTTATCTTAATGTAGTAATGAACATTTTCTTTAGCAAATAAAGATGCATACTACCTTTCGGATATAGCCTGTAAAAAAGGCAGATCCATATGCTATTAAGTTCCAGCAAACTGTCAGAAAATGCATTTGTAGAACCTAAAACGCAAGTTCAACAAACGACAATATTCAGTAGTTACAAGCAATAAAAGGAGCATTTGAAAAATAAACAGTTGCTTAACAGGTTCTTTTTCCTGGACCACATAGATAACAACAGAAAGGTAAACAATTTTAGATTTTAATGAGGCAACAGATGATGAGGTGGCAATGGTATCAGCTCGATATTTACAAATCATATGCACGTCGCTGCAGACTGATAACCACACCAGCATCCCATCACACAATTTCTTTACACGTCAGTGGTCTTCAGATGCCCAACGACAGTGTCAAAGTCCTGAAAAAATAAACAAGAGGGCCTAGCAGTGGCTAGCATAGCGCAAGATGATCCCTCCACTCTTCCCGGCGATGATCCCTTCTCTCGCGCCCACTGAACTATAAATAGTTCAGTGGTTGCACCCGCATGCACCGCGACCGCAATGCGCGGTAAACTGGGATCGGAATTTCAAACCTAAATTAGCTATAATGTGCCAATGCACTACCGTCACAGACAGACGGACACTGACATCGCAGCATAAGCACGAGATGTATATATTACATCTCGCGCTAAAAAGGAGCATCTAAAAAACTCCACAAAGCAATTGTGTTCTGGTAATAATCTGCAGTTACTACAGTTGTCACCCAGCATCAAATAGCTGTCAAGCAAGTAATAATCATAAGTAAAAACATGAGCAACATACCAAGATTGAGCGATCTCGTGTGGCAAGGTTACGGCTGTAATGCTTGTATTGGTCGAGCACAGATTTGGTCCAGTTGCAGCTCCTGCTCGACAGAAGTGATGCTGGCACCATGCCTTCAAGTAGGCTGTCACTGAAACAGCGTGCAATTAATCGTCAATACTCCGATCACAAACTAGCCTTCAAGGCCACATATCTCTGACAGTGAGTTCTGTGCTCCATGAAAAATGCATCGATTTTGTAGTTACATAGTACAAATGCCATACAGATGCCACACCATATGCAGCATAATCTTATATGAAGCACAGACTTCATGAGATTATGAGAAACTAACAGCAATTCAGAAAAAATGGAACAAGTTAGGTAAAAAAATAAGGTAACCAATGCAGACGTTCAGCAAACACTAAATAAAACTAGAAGTATCCCATCGAAAACAAAGCTGGCCTGGACATGTTCTTAAGCATGATCGCCTTCTGAACAATATGTAGGATGGTAAGTCAGAAGGAAACAAATAAACAAAGAAACAAATAAACAAACTCGGTAAATTTGATAAAAATGGAAGTATATGCCACACAAAAGAAGAACAAACAAAAGAAAAAAAGAGATGCGAGCCAAAAGTCATATACCTGCTTCTCAGCAAATGACTTAAAGAAAAAAAAAACAAAAACAAAAAATATATAGCCCTTCCGGCAACTTTGCCGAGCGGGCTAAAAAACATGCATTATAGCAGTTACATTTACAGTCAGCATATTAGGTAATCTCATCACAATATCCACATAACAAAGGCAATATTATGTCTGGTAAAACTCTGACAATAAGGCCAGTTTCTCAAAACATCCTCAACAACTGGACACTTTTACCCCCGACCCAATGTCACCCCTTCTGCTTCACTAACAGTTTCACTGGACAACAATTTTATTAACGACAACCAAATCAAATGTTTTCATACTTGATAATCTCACTGACGGGCTTCAATGGATCATAGTCGCCATTATTAATCTGCATCAATATTCCAGCAAGAACTGTTGCATCCGTATTTGCACACGGATATAAACACTTGATGTAATTGTGATAGGCTTCAAGAAACAGCAGATTAATTGCCACAGGATTCCTCACCTTGACAATCAAAAAGCCAGCATAAAGACAGTGCGGTTATTAATAAAACAGCTAATAACAGCTGAATAATGCTAGAAACTTAGATATCACAAACAGATGACATGTCCTTAGCAGTGGCAAGGATAATAAAAAAAATTCTGACAGAAACTGCACTTAAAAGCTTTGCTATACATGAAATGACTTTGAGGGTCACTCGCGAAGGACATTGAATGGTAGGTCGTTTATAATTTATAAACTACTTTAAAACTTTTTAAAACTGAAATGTCGTCATGTATGCTAAAAAAAGTGATGACATTACAATGCAAGCCAGTCTATAGAGACAAATAGACAGACAGTAAGTATGCCATGCGACAATTGTGTTCAGCATCCAACACAAACTAACAGAAGATATTATAGTTCTATACTATGCTGCAGATACCTTCTTTTCCATGTCAATAGTAAGGATGGCATCTCGGCGCCAGAACAACTGTGGATCTTCTTTGTCTGGATCTTGATCGGTAAACATAACAACTATTTGACTTTTCCACTTTTTTAAATGTTGCACCGGCTTGTGCTCTGGCTTTAACTGCAGCTCTGTCAACAGCCACACAAAAAATGACCAGAATTTTTCACCGCAACTAAGGATGTCAATATCTTGAAAATCTCATTCTCACGCCGCAACAAGTCAATCCCAGATCTCAACTAAGACTCAATTTGGATCAAGTATTTGCATTCTATGGCATGCTTTCAAAGTCGCCATCTCGGCTCCTTCTATGAAGGATTATTGGATCGGTCGATAGTTGGCCGATCAGACACAATCACAATGTGACAATTTGTAGCATATATAATATCACAACACGAATGCATGCAGTGGTTATAAACACTAACCAAGGACAAGCACAGAACTAACGTAAATTTCTTGAGCAGATCCATATGGTGAAAAGATGACTGCAGCTGTCTGGCAATTCAAGTACCTGCAAGCACACAGAATAGCAGAGATCTCATGGATATTAAACTTCCTGTCAATTCAGGCTAAAAATAATCCCAGAGAACTATCTCGACAGTTTCACCAAGGAAAGTAGATTTGTCACAGCACAAAAATATTACCAAAGAAAACTGTTAATTAAAACAAATGCTTAGCATTTAATTCTCTGCTAATGTAAGAAGGTTCACTATAGTCATATATAACCTACTCAGTGAACCATAAAAAATGTGACATTTTATTTTTGACTATAACTTTGACTAATCTTAACCGATTTTTAGCACGAGATGTAATATATACATCTCGCGCTTATGCTACAATGTCAGTGTCCGTCTGTCTGTCTGTGATGTTTGTGCATTGTGGTCACAGGGTGCACAGGATCCCGGATACCTTTGCATGCTTGGATAGATGGATGTCTTTGCTACTTACTGACGATGCCTCACCCGGATCGTCGGATGGGATGATGCTGGGATTTCTCGTGGAAGAGGGGAGGGGTCATCTCTCGCTAACCTAGCCACTGCTAGGCCCTCTTGTTATAGTTTTTATATCATTTTAATCGTGAAGAAATTCTATATGTGGTTGTGGTAAAATTCACCACATCACTTCTCTCTGAATAAACTGTTGCTTGTCAGAGGCTGGAGTCTGAAGCTATAACAATCCCTGCTAAAATAAACGGTAAGACGCCCAGCCCAGACACCCAGCATATGACAGTTCTCGACTGATCTAGACATGCTGAACCAAACGCTGCACGCACCCTCATCATCTGCAGGTGAAGATGTTGGACAGTGGTGCTAGACTGTGAGACGAGACTCAGCTGCCGCGAACTTCCATCCATCAGAAACACTTGAATGGTAGGCATCTTTAACAAAGCGCACAGGTACCATGCTACAACAAACCTTCACAACCACCACTATACCAGCCGTCTCGGTTTTTTTGTCTTAAGTGATCATTACAAGTTACCGGTAGTTCCACATAAGACACCTTCAGGGATTGCCGAAGTGGGATATTTTTTTTACAAAAGCCAATGTCTTTCCTGACATGTAGTCACACAGACACATGCATCATTACCATGGTCATTTTCAAGGATGTGTGCAATAACCTTTGCTTTGCTTCACTCACTTGCCAAAACCTGTGCATCCTCTCAAAATAGACAAGAAGCTCTACTATTGCAGAGGGACAACACGATAGTCTGATAGTACTATCATCCTAACTGTACTTTTTTACACACCAGCTGTCATCCAATAAACAGTGTCAAAAACAGAAGGAAATACAATGCATAGACCCCAAGCAGCGGTCTGGCCTCTCCTCATCCTCTCTTCACCCACCACAACAATTCCTGATGGGAAACTGTCTGATTCCAGTTCCACAATAGCAAAAGTAATACTATAAGTTTAACAATAATACTAAATTACAATAAATTATACAAATTACATTATTGAACTACATAACCACGCCCAATTTTGGGGTCATGTTTCATCCATTTGGTAAGACTTGATATACCCTACCTGCGTACAAAATTTGACAACTCTAACTGTTTACAGTTTTTAGCGAGAGATGTAACATATACCATGACATATAACATGACTCCTTTGAATTATAGGCGCTATATAAATAATTTTATCTATCTATATATCTATCTATCTCGCGCTTATTTAAATTATTATAGTGACTGATACGTATAGATCGAGAAACTGTGCAGCGTACCGGTTGGCTCATTGCAATACGCAGCAGGCTGGCAGCAGACTGCGAATCACGTTTATTGACATTTTCACACAGGTCAAGTGCCGTCTTACCATTCTTGTCCAGAGCATTCTGCGACATAATTGTGCTACTGATGAACATCGATCAATTATTCGGGAACAAAGATACTCAAAATGCCATAAACAACCGTATAAAAAGCATTCGGCAACTGTTATACCCAAACAAACTGAACAACCCATTACAAAACACCATTTCCATTTTCCTTTTATTATATCTTCTTCACTTATTACCAACTACTGCATCTGCATTATTAAAATATGGAATTTTCATAAATAAACCAGACTTACGAAACTAAAACGGAACTAAATTAATGGAAGTGACTGCTCTTTTGCAGTTCCAGCACCTTGGGTTTGGAATGGCTTACCAACTAATGAGATCACATCACCATTCACATGATGGCTAAAAATGTCACTTTTTCTATTCCTATGCCTGGTAACACTAACCTGCAGGTCATTCTAATTTCTTGCTGTTGCGTTATCTGCACAGCACTTTAATACTTTAATAATAATATTACTAAAGATGTTAGTGCACGTTCCAACATGAGTCACCCATTCATGTTCTGTTAGCAACAACTAAAAAGATGACTGAATAATAAGCCGACAACTTCCAGTCCAGAATATGAAGTGTCACATTTTTGAGATTTTTGCAAAATATCGCTGGCTGGCAGTTGACTGTCAACTGACATTCACATGTGCATTATTTACTTTACTTTTAGTTGTTACATTCTCTCTGTTACTGTAATAAATAGGTCATTAATTGCTCAGCTGCCACAGTCATGGCCATGACCAATGTGAATGATCGCCACGACTCATGATGGTTCCATCTGCCATATCCCTCTATTATCAGCTATCTGTAGGATGGGCAATAACAACATATGTCTTGCTGTAAATATATCAAGCACGTCAAGACGGCATTTACAGTAGTTTTAACTTGATCTCTGCATGCTGTCAGCCATCAACTGAGTCAGTGCTGTAAGTGGACTTTCACGTTAAACTCCAGCCTCTATGGCGTCACTAGCAGGAAATTGGCAAGCTCATTAGTTTACGACATGTATAATACACACCCCCTCTCTGAGAGGTAAAAAATTAGATTAAGGTCCGGTTTTTCCACAGCAAATTAATCTCCCATTAATTTAATCCGGATTAAATCTGGCAGATACGGACGATTTAATTGACGAACTGCCGGTGGAAAAACGACATCTGAGTAAACTGATCATTATCTGCCAGATTTAATGCCGGATTAAATTAACGGGAGATTAATTTGCTGTGGAAAAACTGGACCTAAAACTGTGCATAGTATTCTTGAGATTCTACATTCCACTGCCTTACAGAGGGCTGAGTGTTAATAAAGGCCCCTTCACACCTAACAGACATCTTAATAACAGCACTTTGAGGAAGAAGATTATCAGAGCTGGTCTGCTGCACTGTACTGTATACTAAACACACAATTGTACATCTACTTCAGCATATCATACCATACACGGGTACTGAATAAACAAGAACAAACAATGTATGGTTTCCCTCACTGGTGTCACTAGTTTCACTTCCCTTCAGTGCACAGATACTGTTAGTGGGAAAACACGAGGAGCTTCCAATATGAGGAAAGGTGGCTTCAATTAGCCCCAAATATTCTTTAAACGAAAAACAAACACAAATCACCAATGTTGTTTGTGTACAAGTACATGACCTCAAAAACTAAGAGAAAATGAAAACTGGAGCAAAAGTAGCCAACTGACCACATCAACTTCCTTATGACTGAGCAACAGCTCGACAACGTAGACATTGCCATGTTGTGCAGCAAGATGCAGTGGCGTAGAACCACTGTCATCCGTCACATTCGGCGAACACAAGCCCTCGTTCAGCAACACCGTAACTGCCTCGATGTGACCGTGTCTACTCAGACCACACGTCATCGCAGAAACGCATCAGTACTCAGATACAGCAACGCAATGCGTCCAGCAATAACTGAAACATTAATGAAATCACAGTAGCATTAAATACAACAACTGACCATAATCACAAAATTCTTCGACTCATCGAGGACCTTAAACTATTTTTTTCACAACTTTGCTTACGTTCATGTTTGTTTTCGTGCACTTCAGTTGTTACTATTTAAACAAAGATGTGCTACAAAAACAACATTAATGCACTTACACACTCGTATGTAACTTTAGAAACAAACTGCAGCTGCTGACAACTGAATTGTACACAAACAAACACGAAGCTACGTGCACAACCTTGAGTGAACGGACTTATTCATTATGTACAGCCACATAATTCATCCACAGTCTGTCATGTCCCGTAAGCAACAGTCCCAAATGCTTTAACTGCATGATGCACCCAACGTACTTTGTGATGACGTTAAATCTCATGTAACAGAGCTACCAGTGATTTCCAGAAAACACATCTTGTAAAATTTTCATCACTTACAGAAATATTTTCCACTATTTTTCACTGCCTGCAAATTACGAGAAACCACGACTTTCAAAAGGCGTAGGAATCATTTGTATAATTCAGAGAAGGTAGTGCAACTGATGGAAGAAATATACTGTATACATACTGTGCTGCATGCTAATGAAAAAAGTGCTGACTTTGCTGCATAATGGATTGCTCTAAGTGAGTTGACGTCTCTTTGGCTTACAGACCAGCCTCGATGCAGATAATGACGAATACCATCGGCATTGCCGTGAGCAGCGGCACTGTGCAGAGGATAATCTTCCAGTCTATTAGGCGTCTTTGTCGGCCTGAATAAGTAAGTAAGTAAGTTTAATGTTTCAAATCATACCAATTCATAATTAATTACATCCAGGTGATCATCACAGTCCAGTTTTTATGCTCGTCATTTCCAGAGTGTTAAGAGTAAAGCAACAGTCTGACGTTATGTGTCTTCCATCTTATTTTTTAATGTTAATGCAAATACAGTTAGTTAATTAGTTGGTGTTTAACGTCCCTTTCCAGCACAAATATGGCTATATCAGAGACGAAAGGTCAGGGGTGGAGAGCTATCCCTACCCAGTATAGGAAGGCCAGCGATATGTTAATGCAAATAAATCAGCAGCAGCAGCAGCAGACATAATGCATCAGCTGATCAAAAAAATCCAAGCATGGGAAAATCTGGCGAGTCATTAGCATGGGTTATTGGGTACTGTGGTTGGCTTAGCATCTTCTAACTTTAATGTAGTTTTGACAAGTGCATGTTTTGCCCCTTCTATCTGAGGGCCAGCACATATTTTAATAAAGAAATCAATTATTCAGTAACGATGATACTGGCATCAATAAAGGAAGCAACACAGCTTCTGTTACGAGTCTGATGGTGGATCAAAATTTATGAAGCCAGGACACTGGTTAGAGGTTAGTACTTTGTTCAATTCGATGCTCTGAGAATGATGGTGGGATGCCAGCATGGATTGTGGCCCATTGAAATCCATGTTCCACTAATCCCAGAGGTTCTATTCTGTAAGAGGTAAAGGAGGAAGACCCGAGAGGAAACTGGCTGATCTAGGGTCATGCGGAAAAATATGATCATTAAAGAGAAGTACTAGTAATTGTTCAATAACTTCAGTTTTTCTTTCAATGATAAACTGCAACCTTTCAGCTGTGTCTGTGATGAACGCAGGCCGTGATGAAGCAGCTGTAAGTTGTGAATAATCCGGCTCACCAAGGCCCCAATATTTGTTGACGATGACTTTATCAACCTATCAATTGACACATAACCAAATTAGTTTGTCGATAACCTAATACAATCCACACTGCATAGATATCACAAATGATATAGAAGAGAAGAAAAACTAGTCAAACTAATTTAATGGCCTAGAACAACATGGCGAGCCAGTATGAAAAAAATGTTCACTCACTCATTCAACTTACGCATTATTTAACAACAAATAGAAAGCAAGGCTTGAGGTGGCACAAGTTACAGATATTTCTACTTATATAAAAATGTAAAAATAATGCTGGCTGGTGGAGCATTGGGCATGGCTTATAATAATGCTGCAGGCCTCCTGCAGCACAGCTACATTGCCCAATGGCTGTCCAGCCACAGCCCTCTACGTAAGTCATTGGTGACTGCCCAAGCTGTGCCTACATTCGTGTCACGTGGTGCTTGGCATCAGCAGCCGCCCATGCTCAAGCTGTATCAGGTCATGGCACACAAAAAGTCAGTCCCCTGGATCAGTACACTGCTGCCGTCGGATTTGTTGCCCGTCCGTAGAACAGCCGATCTACAGGTCATTAGCTGACAGTTTAGTGAACCAAGGTTGCGAGCGCCAAAGGTGCGAGCAATTCGTCGCAAGCAACTGGTCTAGCGCGAAGCGCTAGTTATTGTCTGATGATAATAAATAACTATAAACTGGCTTTTGGTTCCAGACAATGCAACCTACCGTTTACACCTCTCAAAAAGACATCAGACTCTGCCGCCAGATGACTGCCGCCGCCTGAAGAGTTAGCTTGAGTATATGCCACAGTGTCAAATCTGTGCTGTCTCTGTTGTGTTACTGTGTGCTAACATCCTACTTGCTTTGCCTACACTCTAGGGCCCAGTATAGGAAAACATGACATAACCGACAGAACTAGAGGTACGCATGTATTGGCATTGCTTGCAACATTAACAGAGCAGCACTGAGCCACAGACACAGGCATAAGACGCACAAAAAAACTAAAGTTTGGACATGTGGTTCTGCTGACAGACCCACAAATATGCTCTTCACAGTACTCCACTCCCTTACAGAAGGCTGAGTGCTAATAAAGCCCTAACATATTAAACATCTGAAGGAAAAGATGGAAGATTATCACAACTAGAATGTGCTGTATTGCATACTAAGCACAACTGTACATCTACTTCAGTGCATAATACCATACGTGAGTACACAATAAACAAGAGCGAACAATGTTTAGTTTCCCTCGCTGGCATCACCACTTTCATTCCCCTTTAAATTTCAGCGCACACACACTGTTAGTTGGCAAAATACGAGAGGCTTCCAGCATGAGGCAAGCTGGCTCCAATAACCCTAAATATTCCCATAAAGGGGACTATCCAAATCTGAAAAAAACTGGCAGCTGGCTGATAACAAACACGAGTTAATGTGTGTGCTGTGTAACACAATTTTACAAAATAATAATATACAATCACATGAGCAGATCTCACAAGGCACTACTGAAGTTGAACCACATGTCCAAACTTAAGTTTTCTGTGCATCTTGTGCCTGCGTCCATAGCTGGTGCTGCTCTGGTAATGCTGCAGTATTGGTAGTGATGGCACGTTTTTCAATACTTGGCCCTGTGGTGTATGCAAAGCAAGCAGGATTTAAGCGCAAGGTGACTTAACAGGGGCAGCACAATTTGACACTGTGGCGTACACTGAAGCAGATCTCACAAGGCACTGGTGATTTAAATTTAGACATGTCCTGCATGTGTGTTTTGCATCTTTTTAACAAGGTCCAGTCACGCGGATTTTTTTGTACAATTCTGCCTGTATACTTCTGAATCAACCATTTTTTTCTTATTGATAATCCATCAATCATTTATTTTTGGAAGGCATATTATTTCTGAATATAATGCAGTGTAGCACTTATGATACTATCATTCATTTGTTAACAATGATTAATAATAATCACTGCAGCATATTATCAAGTCAGGTTAATCTATTTCACATTCAAAATATAATAAACTACACACACAGCTTAACTATTAAACTTACTGGACTTTTAAACTGAAGATCAGCAGAACCGTAGAGAGGGCTAATTTTTGTCACATCACACTTGTCTCTGGCTAACATCTTGGCAAGAACTTCATTGGCAATTGACTTAACAGTAGATGTGTTAGTTGACGACAAACCGTAGCAGACATCTACATATGCTGGACTTGTAACTGACTGCTTCAGTCTACAATGAACATTCTCCAGTTGCTGAAGATGATGCAAATATCTAAATTCAACTAATAGATCACAAATTCAAAAGAAACAAGTCAAAATAATTAAAATTCAACTTTACATTAATAAATGGATACACAAAATACTGTCCGAGTAGCTAATTACACCTCTGTTTTCTAAAAATTGTTGGACATCTAAAGCTAATTAAACAAGGTGATACAAAGCCTTATTGTTTTGTCATTATGTAAGGCAACACAACAAAAAATATCAGCACATCACAAAATTTTGCATAATTAAGTGCTAAAAATAAAGATAACATACATAAATTAGTCATCAGTAATAGAATACAACAAGCAATAATCTCATTGTCCTTCATCATTGAAATACGTCTCTCAGTCACACACTCAACTTTCAGTCTTCTGCAACGTAATGCAGTGTTCATAATAAGTACCTACGAGTACCAGCCTTAACTGGCTGGGTTAAAGGCGGGAATGTCACCTCTGCCGCGTGGCAGGTAACACTGTGTGATCCCATATGGCATGAGTTCCCGTAGCGGTGCGGTGCTTGTAGCACAAACTGCTATACGCTCTCTTTATCTTCCGTACCTTACCTTATACACTGTGTCTCACAAAAGTATACCACCCAAACACTAACGATAATTTTAACAATAATTGTCTGATTCCAATAATTTTTGGTACAAACATTAATGACTGAATGTGCCATCTTCACCTGTTTAGTGTACTTACATTACCCTGTGAAACTTTAAGACCCAAAAATCATGAATTTAACCTCAAATTGCACATATCCCAAAAATTACTGGAATCGGGCAACTACTGTTAAAATTATCGTTGGCACTTGGGTGGTTATTTTTTTCACAGTCAGTGTAGATTACTTGTTTTCTTACGAGAGACTGCTGACATTGATTTGTATTATTAATATTATTATTATATGAATTTGGTAATGCTCCATAAGTCGTTAGAGAAAACAAATCATGGGAGCGGAAACAGTCACGCAATCAGTTTCTGAAAGCCAGTTCGAAAAATGTTTCTTCGTTGCAGATCTAAATCATTCATATGTCTCAGCAGAACGTGAGTCAAGCGGCATATCGTTGTAGACAGTTGGAGCAGCTTGGCTGAACGCATGTCTTGCAATTTCAGTTCTCACTGGTGGCTTCAGTAAGACAAGCTACCTTGACGACCGAAGCTGTTTGGTAGGCGTGTAGTCGCTGATCAACGCTTGGAGGTAAGCTGGCCTGTCGTAGACGTACTTTGTGGACAAGTGAAGCCACCTTGTAGTCGATACGGTAGTTTATAGGCAGCCAATGGAGGTTTTCGAGCACCAGGTAAATATGATC
>Ga0209782_1001035_pt1 | contig 13807 bp, 6 predicted proteins | sample WorMetmaBAHAMAS1_FD_187390 | JGI IMG/M metagenome (GOLD analysis project Ga0209782, IMG submission 187390) | Marine gutless worms symbiont microbial communities from Max Planck institute for Marine Microbiology, Germany - Inanidrilus... | ecosystem: Host-associated > Annelida > Digestive system >... | reverse complement strand
TTTCAATTTTTTTTTTCATTTTTTTATAAATGGGATTAAAATTAACCTAATTTTTTTCTAGTAGGATAATGTCGTTTTCTGTTCTAATGCACAGTACAGCAACAAAATCAAGTTTTGCCTTCAAAGGGCGGTAGGCAGCAACTGTTATGGTAGCTTGCAGCTCGAGCAGAAGATGTTCGTAGCCGATGGACACTTTGGTGTGACCAACGCTCTTCGCCGTAAGCAGCAGATTGGCACAGCTACCGTCCTCCGTTGGAGCTTCCACTGAACAGACACAAGTAAAAGCAAGACTGCATTAGTTTCATGCCGCGTAAAGAAGCGAAATGATTTTCAAAATTCACTAAAATGCGACTCTGTTTCAGACCAACTTTTACCAGTAAAATATTATTAACTGCAGCTAATTCACCAAATTTGAGACAGCAGATAAATAATGATTGCTGTCCCTTGATCAATAATAATTAAAACTCACCTGACTCTTAACTCGCTTCATCACAGATTCGTCACAAAATTTACAGGAAAATTGCAGAAAGTCATGCACTTATGTGAAACTTAAGGAAGCCATTAAAATCTGCATTAGTTTGATGTTAAGTGAAATTGCAAATTGCCTACACTTACACGATGAATATCTGAAGATGCTGGCTTCTGACATTTCAACAGCAAATGGCATTGAGTGGCACAGACTAAACTTCACCTCCGCTCCACCTGCAAGCAATCATCTATGTTAAATGTGCTGTTTTGTAAAAACTAATAACTATCTATCGAACAGAAACTTATTCCGCTGCTGAAATCAATCATATAAAAATGACAAAAAATGAAATACGTAATTACAGACTATTAACAATACAATGTAAATGCTACCGACAGCTACAATATCCTGGTGAATGGGAGGGAGTATAAAGCAGAAACTTGGGGACAATTGTTGCATATTTTTCATCATGTTGCAAAATTGAGCTGGCTGCACCCTGATTCTCTTTGGACTACGGCGCTATATATACTTACTTACTGTGAAAATTTACTCGAATTTTCTTGGGGTGTAAAAGTACGGATGTTAAAGAATAGTACGATGAAACACAAATTAAAACTGACAGGCTAACAGATTAATGTATAGCACTAAATAACTGAAAAGCTGTCAAAAAATAACATTACCAGAGTTATCAATGAATAGCAGAGAGAGTAATGAAATAAAGTTCAACAACTTAGTTTCGGAAATAGCAAGAGTAAACTGATATGGTTTGGACATAAGAAGGAGTTAACTGACTAGTGCAGATCCAGCAGTAAAACAGCTGTCAAAATGGTGTACGTTTTACTACCAAATATTAATTTAATTACTAACCAATTAGTCCATAGACAGCGATTGGCAAAGGTAACACTGTTCCAACTTCTGCCTCCACCCTTGATTCTATGAATTCCACCCGAGTTGGAGGAAAGACATAAACCTACGTCCAACAAAAACACATCTGCATTCCAAAGATAATGAAAAATGTACAAAAACCTGAAAAGAATCATACTGATGCAAAGCTTTCTGCATCAGTCACAATATCCAATTTAAGTAAGTAAGTAAGTAAGTAGATTTATATAGCGCATAAAGTTATCAACCTCTAATGCGCTGCATGCACTAGTATCGCGCAAACAGATACGTCTTCAGTAAACGTCTGAAAGAGTCAGTGCTGATTGATGGGTCCCTGATGAAATCTGGGAGACTGTTCCAGACTGTTGGGCCAGCGACTGCGAAAGCCCGACCACCATAGGTGTTAAGCCAATGACGCGGTACTGCAAGTAGGTTTAACAACCAAATGTAAGAAAATTGACTGACTGCTTTCCAGGCATAAAACCACCATATTATAGTAACTGCAGGCAAGTAATATCTAGTTCAGTTCCACAACTATAACAAGTCTTGATGCTTCCTGTCATTCTCTATGGAGCAGAAACATGGTCTCCCACTCGACAACTATCGATGAACATCGACGCGTTTGTTCAGTGGTGTCTGCGTCACACACCACAAATTTCAAATAAAGAGGTCCGCAGACGTACTGACCAGCCACCACTTAAACACATCATCCGTACCACTCGTCTAAAGTTCTTTGGCTACACCTGCACAAGCTGATCCATCCATGGACCACGGTTGAGTGCTCAGGACCAATGTGGCCCCTTTGCCAAGTAAGTGGAACCACAGATCAGGCCGACCTCGCAAACTTGGCTCCGGTGAGTTGACTCCAATGTCGCTCCACTCAACGTTGGTTTGGCAACTGCCTATCATCGAGCACATAATCGCCAGGTATGGACGGCACTCGTGGAAATGGCAACGTCTACTGGACAAGCCACATGACGATGAATATGTAGTTCAGCTAGTTTGATACATTTTAAACCAAGATTCTCAGAGGATAGTACTACTGGAAAAGGTGAGTTTTCAAACCACACCAAAACTGTCTTTTGGTGATGGAAGGTGTGTGCAAATCTTCCAGAAGACAGTACACAGCTCATTAACTATAAGTTATACTGTTAGTACTATTTCAACATTATTGCACATCTGTGTAACGTACACACCATTGCACTATCAGAGAGTGACGGATTGCGGATGTCCGCAGCAGTTATTTCCGTCTTGCCGATTTCAAAACCAGTCGACAGCAGACCCAATGCATTAACATGAGCCACAGATAAGTTGCCCGTCTGCCAAGTGTAGTTGCCACTTCCACCAGAAACCTACAGCAAAACATCCTAAGTAGGTTACATATAAACCATTATGACAGGGTACACAAACGAAACAAGAAAATCCCTCAATCGAGGCATCACCCACCGTTTTGTAGCTGGTGCTACTTATCTGCAACTTCCAGTCCAGGATTGCTTCTCTTCTATGTACCGAACTGGTTTACCCGATGGTCGGTGGCCAAAATTCTTTCGCTGACAGATTACCAAGAAAACTCTATGTATCTGTGATAGCTACACCAACTATGTATATGAAAGGTCATTTTGTTTAATTGAATTGAATTGAGCAAGGTTTAACGTCCCACCAAACACATTATAGGTCATATCGGGGACAGGTTTTATAGGTCAAAAGACCAACCAACAGTGTCAAAGCACTGAAGGAAGAGAGGTCCTAAGGACTGGGCTTCAATCCCACTAGATCCACCCCACTGTGCTGACAATAACACAACATATATGCAGTAAGAAAAACAAAAGCACACAGATAAGCACAAAATCTAGGCTATGCACAAAATACACACAGATAAATCTAGGCTATGCACAGTGAAATGCACCCAGTGCGACAAAACCCAATCCAGAGAACTGTAAGAACTGCTCATCTAAGTGTGCTTATGATTGTGTACAACTGTCGTATACAATACAACACAGAACAGTTCTGATATTCTTCCCTCTTACCTCCAGACAAACATCATAGCTCAGATGTTGTCTATCAGAGGAGAGGGGGCATCATTTTGTTTAAAAGGTATCTTACGAACATGCAGACACGCACACGCACAGCCATGCAGTGGTTGGTCTAACTACACACTACACAGCTGCAAAGTGGTCTGTTAGAAACTACCCCTCCCCCCCACACACACACATGCGGGTTAATGACGATTACCAGGTAAACATCGTGGGATATTCAGTTGCCAGTAATCATACAGGGTCACTGGTGATGGTCTGAATGACCTCCGCGATGCCAACCAGTTAAACGACTTTATGCACACTCAGCCTTTCTTCGTCTACCCACTTCTGAGTACAAGAACTTTGTACCTCTACGCTAATGCTAGTACCACTCACAACTCCATCACTAACTCAGCAATTCCAACTCAAAATAAAGTTAGTGATGCAGTGCTCTGACAACACTTATAAAATTCCACTCCAATGAAAGCCTTTCTTAAGAGATCTCTAGCAAACCAGGCAAAGCCTAGTTAAACGAACTGCATAATAACAGGTCCGTTAAATAAAAAAGTAGCACTGGATGAACTCAGTTTTATAGATATGATAAATAGTAACATCGCATTCTATTTTTGCCGATAAGCTGCATAGTTTAACCAAGCACAAGCAAGTCTAATAATACTGAAAGAAATGATTACTGACTACTAACCCTCATCTGATAGTGAACGGACTTCCTCATTGGATCCCACGGCACATACAACTCTTTCGGCAACAGCACAACCGGCTCAAATATCTCTACAGGTTGGGTGCCTTCCACTGGTGGAACGACAGCGAACTCTCCACCATTCTAAAAGTGCACAAGAGTGTGGATAAAGGTTAAAGAAGTGTGCACGTCTAAAACAAGTGCATGCTTTTAATTCTAATGCTAAGTCTGATCCTGTAAACTCAACTATGTAGGTAATATCAGCCATATCTCAGTGGCGGGCCGTCATCACTTTATATCAGGCCTACGATTAGTATTGCCAATGTCACCATTTGGACTTGATGATGCCAACTCTTGTATGACTGCATAATGGCCAAAAGTCCAACCTGAACATCTATATATCCACAGTCCAATTTATTAGACATCTGATGAAAGATAGTCTAGACTGCCATAATTCGCCAATTCACAAGTTTATAAAAAATAATCTAAATAATCGAAATTTCACGTAACCGATATTGATTTCTTTGATGTCGTAAGTCTAAAATTATTTGCATCAATGAGGCATTACAAAAAATTACATCAGGCAATAAATTACTGCTACATAATTATGGTTCGTATGTAATGTGCCATTAACCAAGTTTTACGGACTAACTGTTAAGGAACAGCTATTTATCTAACAAACGAACAACTGCATGATTAACTAGACAGCATATGCTTATTTTCCATTAGTACAGTCCATCGTTTTTGTACGACACAACTGTTTACTTATTTAGTTACAGACAGAGCCACACCGGGTGGGCGTCGCTTTGTTTACAATTTGTAAAACGATCAATTTACACTATCTTGGGGAGTGGGAACCCACAAAATGGGGCCTATCATCCTGAAATTCAAACTCAGTCGAGATTTTTGTACAATGCACCTGCCTACCAAGTTCCGTCATCCTATGTTTAATCGATCGGGTTGTCAAACAAACAAACAAACAAACAAACAAGAGATTTGGTTGAAAACATCCAGCTCACTCCACTACAACAACGCCGGTGGAGAATCACTAATTAGTACAGCTCTAAATATATTACGCACTTACCTTTAACACAACTGCTTTCAGTTCCCCGTAGAGATTTGTGAAGCCTTTATGACGTGTGTTCACCACATGGTATGTGCCATTCTGTGATGAAAAAACTACTCCGAAATATTTCTCTGGAAAATCCACCTTGACACGGAGATTCTACAAAACATTAACCGATACTAAGAAACTGTGCCATCGAAAATTATAAGTAAGTAAGCATATCTCTATAGCGCAAAAAACAAGCTCTCGATGCACTGTGATTCCTAAACCCTAAATAAGTGTGCTTTCAGATGTCGCCTGAATCGTCCATAGCTGGTCATCTGTCACAGATTAGCCGGTAGACCGTTCCACAGTCGTGGTCCTGCAACAGCAGAACTTGTGTCATCAAAATTGGTACGCATCCGTGGAACAGCCAGTGTCCTGTTGAAAGAGGAGCAGAGATGTGGTCAACCATGCTCGGAGACGTCTAACGTCGGCAGTAAGGTATACTGGTGCAGTTGAGGTCTATAGGCATTTGATACAAAGATGAGACCAAGAAGAATTTAAAACAAAGTAGCCATACGTTCCTTGGCTAACGATCAACCTGATCCGTGAAATACAAGTGGTCAAAGTAATGTTAACAGAATGCCACATCGCAGGCGGTGTACTCACGATCCATTCTCGAGACAGATCAGGCATCCAGATCTAAGCCCGCAGGTACTTCCTTCTTAAACTCTGGTCTCAGGAAAATATCAACACGGCACATAAACTGTCTAAGATGGCATATCATGCCTGTATGTCCCGTTGTTGCAAGGTGATAAAATAGACTGCGAAGTCGGTTAATCTGGAACCCCATTTCTGTGTGCTGATTAACTAATTTATTGTAAATCTATTTTTTTTGTCAAAATGAGCTATACCTGTGTACTGCACTTATCAACACCTTCTTGTCGATGCATTAGGTGCAGGTAAGAGTTCAGCCATTCTTTCACAACTCACCGTTACAACCGTTAATAATGCATTGCTATGGACCGTATCCCTAAAATTTACCCTACTGGTGGAGCAGGATATGGATGAACAAAAACTAAACAAAACAATGTTAAAAACTTCATGCACATCATATAAATGTGATCACGTCAGACATGGCATACCTCGGAAGGGTAGATCTTTCTACTCTCCTTATCAAAAATCTCGACGTGTATGTGGTAAATGCGATCAGTCTGTAACATCCAGCTACGACCCGGCATGACTACAAACTCTGCATAATAAAACGTAACTGCTATGAAAATGTATGTTGGTAGAAAACAAATGCTGCATGCAATAAACTGTTTGAGTGAACACAAAACACTTTTATAAACACGCTCGGCCACAGGTACTATTAGGCACGTGTATCGCTAATCACAGTCCACAAAGTAACATCCAAAAGCAACTTAAGTTATAAAGATATAACTAGTTATAAAGATGTCAACTGGCAAAGGAAATGTAGAAGAGGTATCGTCTCTGCACTCAACAGGAAATATGGGACGCATGTAAGCTCCCCTGCAGGTTCAAAAAATCAGATGACAGTCGTTGCAAACATTACAGATGACAGATCATCACAAGATATAAGTTACTCAAAAAATTAAACCAATATCTCAAACAAAATTAGCCATAATAATAGCAGATAACTGCACTCGGCACAATTTCCACAATATCTCAGCAGGCAGATCACTTACAGCCAAAATATGGACTGGAGCAGTGCTCCAGCCCACTATAACTAGAATCAGCTCAAGGCTGGATCACACAGCCTGCAGCCGCCAGAGGGAGGCAGGGGGAGGTTATGGTATGGGGTATGGGTAGGCATGGGAAGGGGGGAAGCAAAAGCCCCGGACAGACACCCGGGCTCGGACGGACAAATGCGGACGGACAAACGGACAGACGAACATGCCTGAATGGGTACAAACCTCCCCCAGGTGAATGAAAATGTGATGTAGTAATGAAATTATCAGTTTTTGGCACCCGGACAGACAGACACACACACACACACACACACAAGGCAAAACCTATACATCCTCGCTAGGCGGGCTCTAACTACTAATTATTGCTTAGTACTATATTAACTAAAATCAATGGACTGCATTTATGGCTACGCATCTATGGCAATAATAATAAAATGACACACAGACCACAAGCACTGATAGACAGTTGTTATCGGTTTTTACACAGCTGTTGCTAAAATCTGTCAGTTTTCAGGTAAAAAGCGTAAAGCCCAATATCAGCTTACTTAATTCTGTTTTTCAACAGCTACACGAAATGACAAAATCGGTGTGTACTTGCCAAGATAGCTCGGTGCGACAACATAAAGACCAGCAGATGGTTCTCGGACAGTTTCAGACAGCTGAAGGTCTACTTGATATCATAGCTTGGAAAATTGAAAAGCACCACTTAACATGCAAAGCACATTCATTCTGCAGTGTTGAACAGTTTTATTAAAAGTTTAAAATTATAACTCACTCAAAAAATATCCCATATCTGAACAATGTAAAAGGGCTATCGAGATGAAGTGCAAGAAAGGATACTGTGTCCTTTCAGTTTCAATTCCGTCGATCCAGCTATCAAACCCTCAGCAGTGGAAGACGCCGTGTCAAAGGATGCAACTGTTGAATTGTCCAACTCAATATAGTACTGTGGATTAGGCATCTGCACCACTGAAATACAATCAAACATATACAACAATGCCAACAGAATAATACAAACTGTAACAAGTATTAAACCACATATACATATACATCATTCTGTTAGCTAATTGTTTCTCTTTCTCCAATCTCTGCAAAACCAACCCATGCTGGTGCCCGTTTTTTCCATGTCCACCAAGTTAACAGTCACTAGACCAGTACCGTCGGTATGCAGTTTGTTACTTTTCGATCTAGAGATAGTCCATTCAGAACAGAAACTGAATCCAAAATAGGGGTTTACGCGCAAAAGCTGCCGAAAATCACCGTAAACAAAAATCTGGGAACCAAAACAACACTATATGCATATTTGTTCTACAAGGTCCTGACATAAGTAAAGTGACCAGATATAGCAGTTCGCAACATGCCTCACCACTGTTACCTGCCACCCGGCAGAAGTGACATTCCAGCCTTTATCCCAGCCAATTAATGCTGGTACTCAATTTAGCGACTCCGTAAAGGTGCAACGCTGCATTATATCAAGTTGGCATTGTTACATACCGAGGTGGTATATCTATCCGAAGATAACATGCCACCTGTAACATAAGCGTGACTGAGAAACAGTGCGTACCAGTACTAGTTAGTCATTTGCTTCAATCACACAGTACCAATTAACTAGTAATTAGAGGCATTCAGTTCATTCATTCATCATCAGCTCTAGTTCTTTTTACAGGACGGACGTCTTTCTATTCACCAACCAACAACATCAAAGCATCAAACAAAACGCAGGTGCTGAAACATCAACCTGCAAAAATAACCCACACTGGTGCTTCTTTCTTTCCATAGCCACCAACAAATAATCTTATGTATAAAAAAATGACTTATACCACAGATTTCTGAGCATTAGCTGTAGAATACACCACTTCGAGTTATGTAGACGGACAATTGATTCAAGTGACCTAGAATAGCATCTGCTGTTACAACTAATGAATAATGATGGGACTGCTGAGTGATCAGTCACTGCACCCTTTAAGCCGATATCATGCCAAATATGTCGCATTGCCAAATGACTCGCAGCACGAAATTTGCGCAACATGTGGAAATTATTAAACCTAACCCTAACCCTACAACTAACCCTTACCTTAAACCGAACCTTAACCGTAACCGAAGAAATAAATATTAAATAAATGAACACCTGCGCACGAGACTTTGCGAGCTCGCGCATGCGCAATTGCACAGATGCAAGTTATTTAGCACTGCGAGACATTTGATACCACACCAGCTCCACAATGCCAGTAGTACCCAAGTGGATTGCACATCTCGCAGCACGAATAGCATGCTGGCTACCATGGTTACTACGACTGCAGAGTACCGCGACCTCTTACCCTTTGCAACGTGCATTCTTCAGCTTATAAACAACACTCATGAACTGGCGTAAATGATTACCAACCATGAACACGACCCTGTTTGAGCAGCTCGACTGTGTACGTCACTGTGGCGTGCTGCATAATGTACGCAATACTAGGCACCAGCTGCAGGTTAGCTACGACAAATATCCGCACTCGCGATTCAGCAATGTGCTGCACACACAACAAATCAGATGTACTTCATTCACCGATTAGTATAAGTTACAAGAAAAAAGTAATGTTTTATATGGATAATTTAATGCAAAATGTGGGGTAGTGTAGGCAGCACTATTGAGAACTCCAGCACCTCATCAATAATCCGAATGTACTAGCTGGCGTCAGCAACAGCATCACTTACATGGGGTGTCTGAGTGTAACCTGTATAATAGCTGTTTAAACAGTTGATCAGTTGTTGTAGTAGTAATTGTTGTTGAATGTACGGAATCTCAAAAGTAGCTCAGTCGCGTGGATCACAAAGCGGTCTACGTCAAAGTGGCTGAGATCCGTCGCTCAATCTCACGTCTGACACACACAAGACCATAAGCACATGTTAGATGCACACCTTGTAGACAGGGTCTGATGGTTTCACAGTAATGATCGCCGCTCCGGTGTGCAATCCACGCATCAACACTCGATCGCCGCGTTTGCCTTGTTCTTCCCACGTCTTTATGTACTGCGGAGCAGTGTACGAAGATTCCGAAAACTTCAGTATCCTACATCAGCACATTACACAAACGCACAGTGCCGACTACAAAATCGAAAATTAAACACAACGATTTTTTATACATCTTTTCAAAAAGCTGTTCATTAATATACAATTACGTAAAACCTAATTATTAACCTAACATAATTACATAATTATGTTAATGTGCAAATTATATAAGGATTATTATAATCAGTAATTATCAGTCGGTCAAAAAGCAACAAAAAAGTGATAAATAACATGAACCATCAAATAAAGACTCCATAGAAATGTGTTATCCATGATAAAATACAGATAATTTTTTTTAATTATATAAAGTTCATTGCGATAACTGCAATGTAATACAATGCTCGGTGTAATCCAGAAAGCCCACATCAACCACTTTAGCCACACTTCTAGTCTCTAGCCAACCAGAAATTTTCAACAGTTACTTATTTACAGTTTCTAATTCTTGTGACCTTTTCAGCCAGCGGCATCCATCAATAATCTTGTCCTGCTCTTTTCTTAGTTCAATTTTACTTTTAGATGAACAAGAAACATTTTTTTTGTATTATTTGCAAGGTCAAGATGAACCACTGTGCCAAATATCCAGGCCACAGATCATTCGTTCAAAATTTACTACCTTGATATATGGATACTCACACACAGATAACTGACCATTGCTCCATGATGCCATTACAGAAAAATCATGCACAAACTACTGGGTATATAGAAAAAACAATTAACTAACAATACACACAGCAAACTGAGCCATACCTTAAAACATTGTGTGCAGACATCACAGGCTGTGCTGCTGACTCTGTATCTGGCATTAGATTCCATTCAAACGTTAGACCACTCAGGCTACTGAAAACATCGTCTACAAACATTCATAAAAAGGAACATAATTATCTGTACATTTCTGAGCAGTTACTTGAACTATATTCTTAAATGTGACTTATGAATATAAACTTCTATAGATCATTGGCTGTTTGACAGCCACGCGCCACAAAAATTAACAATAAACCGTGCCTAACAGAAATAACTAAAGCTACGATCAAACAAACAAACATGCATCAAAATGACGACACAATAGAAACTAGAAACAAAATAAACTAAAACGCCAAAAAAAAAGTTTTAGCTATCTGAGATCCAAGTGGAAACACAGCGGGCATGCCAACAGTGTCAGAGCACTGAAGGCAAGTGCCTGTTGAATATTAAACTCAAGCAACTAGTATTTTTACATAAGTAACACAACTGCAAAGAACTGATAAAATTTAGCCAGCTGTAATAAAATGTTAAAATATACCCTTATCGTTGACGGCACGCAGGACAAATTCTTCCGGAGAGTCATCAAGAAATAACTCCTTTGTTGTTGTTTCAATTTCAACTTTCACAATCTCATCGACAATCACATCACAGCGCAAAGGCTGACCAGTTACTGCACAGAACACCATCCGTTTTCAGTCAGACTCAGCTTACTATAGATAGAGGTACACATACTGCAGATGTTGTACTATTCCAAAGGACCACAATGTCCATAGTAACACACGTATGACAAACACTAGAATCACTAACTCACTCACATGTGACAATCTTCTGATTTAAAGAGACCGGACAGCTTCAAGTCTGTGAAATGATCCATCTAACACTGCTAATTGATATACCACGCCAAAATATTATGCTGAATATAAACTCAGTTCGTACTTCGATTTTCGGACTGGTCTTGAAATGTGCCAACACTTATTGGAAACCAGAGTTAGAACAGACCTTGGTACTGATTCTGGACCACATCCGGTCCACTGTAGATTGATTCGGTGCCATCTATTTTTGTAGATCGGCACTGGTCCAATAGTACCAATAATTAGTGTTGGCAGCATGTCTCCTTTGACACTGGGCCATTGTTATCAACATGGGCCATTTGTCTGTGTGCTGAATTTGATCAGTACCTATGTAAACCAGTGCCAATGCCATCAGTTATATTACTGCAAACTTGCATTACCAGCTAATTACCATCAGCTGCAGGAAAAACGGCATATTTTGTTGTTGTTCGTCACTACAGGACCAGGTACTGATTTGGCCAGTCCAGGCGACATGAAATTACTGAAACGATCTGGTCCAGTTTTTGTGGATTGTTCTAACTGAACACCTTGCAGCAAAATCCTTGTTTGCATCACCACCACAGTAATCATTTATATATTACCAGTATCAGTATCACAGTTTTGATGCTAACACAGAATTAAAGCAATCTCACAGTTTTATATTTAAAATATGACAGCAGCAACGTCAGCATAATGTAGAGAAACCTGAATCTTCAGCCATAATTATAGCTGTCTTTCTTGATGATATGCGAGATACCGCAATGACAATAGCACTCCGTGAACATGACGACTGATCACTGCCGACAGGCTCAACTAGCACAATTTCTGGTCTAGTAGATTTCCTGATAACATCCAAAAACGATAGTACAGTATATAGTAAATGACATCATGTAACTTATCCACATGCACGTAAAGCCACCATGAATGCCGGTACTAATCCAATGCTTCTGCGTAGATGTTCGCGTAGATGTTTTGTCACACAGGAAATTGCAGAGAAGGCAAACCAGACGATTGTATACTGGAGTTCACGACTGTCGATGCAGGCACAATGTAGGTTTGTAGCAGACATATTAACACATATCAGCAGCTGAGTTCAGTCACAGTTTAATTTCAATTCCTCTTAGTTAGCCCGCTCGCCAAACTTGCCAGAAGGGTTATATATTTTGCTTGCATTAATTTGTTTTTTCCCGTTTTTTAATGATCGCTCGGAGAGCAATTATCTAAAGGACCCGCGGGACCGATTTTCGCAATCTTCGCACCGAATGAAAGCATTTTGGGTGCAGATGATCGATCTGGACCTATTTATCCGATATCTCAAGGGACGTTGCAATGGCAACCAATTTTGTGGAAAAATGGCAAACTCCCCTCATTCGTCACTATGGCATTCCAAAACGGAAAGGGATATCACTATCTATAAATGTTAGTCTTTTACAGCTTCACACTTCACCGTGTCTGAGCGATATTAGAGGAGGGAACATACCAAGTGAAACATCCTTCGCTAGCTTCAAGAGTAAAGTTTGTAGGCGCCTGGCTGTAATATGGTAGCAACAGTTTTGGAACATTAAGCTTAGCTGCATTAGCATACTGAAAATAAATTGCATATACGACAATAATTAATAATTTGTATAACATCTTAACGCGCCTTTCGCTCACCAAAACAAACAACAAATCAATATTCTTTGGCAGCAAAATGAATAGCTATTAAACATGTGAGGGGACGGTCGCGGTTTTTACAATCCGATTATTTACCAGTTATTCCGGTAACCGATTTTTGCTCTCGCGGTATACGCCGTCGTTGGGTGTCTGTGTGTGTCTGACATACCCGGTATTGTATCAAAACGGCTAAGCCTAGAATAACGCAAACAACGCCGCCACAACGACCACACGAAAGCCCGGGGACTTGAGTTTTCGGTTGTCAAAGATCTCGGCGAAATTCAAACGGGGTCATCTATATATAGCGGTATAAGCGATAAGCAACGGTCTGGTGTCTGTCCGTTTGTTTGTGTGTTCTGTGCACGGGCTAACGCTCTGAGTGCACTGGTTGTGCCTATAGTTTACTATAGACGACGGCGGGCGCTAAATAGGCCTACTGAACCACTTCATCGTACACAAAGGGTTGCCGTACGTTTTTTTTTCTCTGTCCTAGGGCCGACGCACTTGTTTGTTGTTTTAGCTCCGTGCCGCAAGTTGGTTATTCGTCGGCTTTTAACGCACATCATCAATCATCAATAGGGATTGCAATCCCGAGACCATTTTCCAATCCCGGGATTTCGGGATTGAGAAACGCCAATCACGGGATCCCGGGATTAGTCCCGGGATTGGAAGATTCCCGGATCCCGGGATTACCGGTTCCCGACGTTGGGAG
>Ga0209782_1001034_pt1 | contig 13816 bp, 13 predicted proteins | sample WorMetmaBAHAMAS1_FD_187390 | JGI IMG/M metagenome (GOLD analysis project Ga0209782, IMG submission 187390) | Marine gutless worms symbiont microbial communities from Max Planck institute for Marine Microbiology, Germany - Inanidrilus... | ecosystem: Host-associated > Annelida > Digestive system... | reverse complement strand
GCTCAGTTCCGCTGGCCCGCTTCTCACGCCTGTATGATGTCCTTAACGGCCTGGTGATCGAGGCCGATCGAATCCCGCCAGGTCGGCGAAGCGCGTGCTTGCTGGTGAGCATCGCGACCCGGGCCAAAGCCGCTTTGAGCGGTTCACAAACGAAAGCCCACGGCTTTGCCGGGGAATTGTTATTCTGGTGGGCCGTCAGGGATTTGAACCCCGGACCAAGGGATTATGAGTCCCCTGCTCTAACCGCTGAGCTAACGGCCCGTGACTCTCACTCCGTATCGAGAAAGCTCTTGAGCTTCTCGGAACGAGTCGGGTGGCGCAGCTTGCGCAGGGCCTTGGCCTCGATCTGCCGAATCCGCTCGCGGGTGACATCGAACTGCTTACCGACTTCTTCCAAGGTGTGGTCGGTATTCATATCGATGCCGAAGCGCATACGCAGGACTTTGGCCTCCCGCGAGGTCAGGCTGGCCAGCATGTTCTGAGTCGCTTCGCGCAGGCCTTCGACCGTGGCGGATTCCACAGGGGCAATCACGCTGGAGTCCTCGATGAAATCGCCCAGGTGGGAGTCCTCATCGTCACCGATGGGGGTCTCCATGGAGATGGGCTCCTTGGCGATCTTCAGGACCTTGCGCACCTTGTCCTCGGGCATGTCCATGCGCGAGGCAAGCTCCTCGGGCGTGGCCTCACGGCCCATTTCCTGGACCACCTGGCGGGAGATGCGATTGAGCTTATTGATGGTCTCGATCATGTGCACCGGGATGCGAATCGTCCGCGCCTGGTCAGCAATGGAGCGGGTGATGGCCTGACGAATCCACCAGGTGGCGTAGGTGGAAAACTTGTAGCCGCGGCGGTACTCGAATTTATCCACCGCCTTCATAAGACCGATGTTGCCTTCCTGGATCAGATCCAAGAACTGCAGACCGCGGTTGGTGTACTTCTTGGCGATGGAAATGACCAAGCGTAGGTTCGCCTCGACCATCTCCTTCTTCGCCCGCCGGGCCTTGGCCTCTCCGATGGACATGCGGCGGTTGATCTCTTTGATCTCGCCGATGGTGAGTAGGTTCTCCTTTTCCATATCCTGCAGCTTACGCTGCGCACGGCGGATGTCCCGCCTACTCGCCGTAAGTCGCTCGACGTAGGGTCTCCCTGCGGCAAGCTGCCGGTCGATCCAACCCCCATCGGTCTCGTTGTCCGGAAAGGTGTCGATGAAAACCTTGCGCGGCATCCCGGCCACTTCGACCGCGAGGTCCATAATCACGCGCTCCTGGGTGCGGATTTGCTCGATGGTGCGGCGCAGGATCTCCACCAGCACCTGGAAGATGTTGGCTACCAGCCTGAAGTGCAGGAATGCCTCGGAGACCTCCTCCATGGCGGCACGGGTGCGCTCGTCTTGCCGCCCGAACCGCTGCAGGCAGTTGCACATCACTGCATAACGGTCATGCAGCAGTTCTATCCGGCGGGCAACTTCTTCCCGATCCGGGCCGACAGCTACCGCGGCCTCTTCGTCGGCAGCATCCAGGGCCGACTCGGCCTTGGCATTCTTCGTCGCGCCCGGCGACGCCGGCACCTGATCCTCGGTATCGACGAACCCCAAGATGACGTCGGAAAGGCGAACCTCTTCCTTTTCTACCTGGCTGAAGGCGTCCAGCAGCTTTTCGACCGCACGGGGATAGATGGAAAGGGCGGATAGGACCTGGTTGAGACCGTCCTCGATGCGCTTGGCAATCCGCAGCTCGCCCTCGCGGGTCAGCAGCTCGACCGTACCCATCTCACGCATGTACATGCGTACCGGGTCAGTAGTGCGCCCGAAGTCGTTGTCCACCGATGCCAGTGCCGCGGCAGCCGCTTCGGCGGCTTCGTCGTCGGAAACGGCGGAATCGGTCAGGGTGTGGTCGATTTCCGCGGGGGCGATCTCGTGCACCGTGATCCCCATGTCGTTGATCATGCGCACGATATCTTCGATTTGCTCCGGCTCGACGATGCCGGGCGGCAGGTGATCGTTGACCTCGGTGTAGGTCAGGAATCCCTGCTCCTTACCCTTGGCGATCAGTTGCTTGAGCTGAGACTGTTGCTGTTCTTGACCCATAAGATACCTGTGGGCCCCGGACGACCAATCACAGACACTGAATTTCCCAGTCTAACATAGGTATTCGGGGCTGTTGATATTCAGCTTCTCTACTTCTACCACCCACGCCCTTTCTCGGCGTCTTTTACCTCTTGTTTGATGGCATCGAGCCTGACTTGGATCCCGGCCGCATCGTGGTAACTCAGTCCCGGGCGGCGCAGGGCGATCTCGAGTTGACGGATCGCCGGTTCCAGATCGCCCTCGGCATAGAACTTTTCCGCCCGGTAGCGATGGGTTGCCGTCTTCCGTCCTGACTTGAGGGCAGCATCCGCCATCTTTTGGTAAAGCAGGGCCCGGCCCGGCCGCCTACGTGCGATTTCCTCCAGGGTCTTGAGGGCCCGCGCAGGCTGCCCCGACGCCATGAGGCTGTCGGCATAGGCGACCCGAAGCGGAATATTCGAAGGCCGTAACCCGACGGCGGTCTGCAAGCTCTTGACGGCATGGTCCGCAGCGCCGCGCTTGGTGTCGAGCCGCGCTTCCAGAATGATGAACTCGGCCTGCTGCGGGTGTCGGGCAATCAACTGGTCAGTCAGAGCGCGCGCGGCACGGATTCGGTTGCCGCGGGCCAGCCCCAGCGCATAGCCGTAGCGCGCGGCGGTCTTGTTACGGTAGCGTTTGCCCTCGAGCTGGACCCGAAAACGGGTGATCGCCTTGTGCACGTTGCCGAACGAGCGCTCACGCAGCCGGGCGCGCATCAGGTGAAAACGCAGGTCATCCGGTCGTTGCCTGTGTTCATAGCGGTCGGCGCGGCCGAGGGCGTCGGCGGTACGGCTGGTAGTGACCGGATGGGTGCGCAGATACTCAGGGATACTGATCTCATGGGTGCGACTAGCCCGGGCCAGGCGTTCGAAAAAGCCGGGCATAGCATAGGGGTCGAATCCGGCGGCGGCCAGGGTCGCGATACCGATGCGGTCCGCTTCCTTCTCATGCGCGCGGGTGAAGTTGATGTACCGCTGCACCGTGGCGGCATGAATACCGGTGATGGTCGCCGCCCCGAGATTCGGGTCGACCTGGGCCCCGAGGACAACGGCGGCAATGAGCGCGGCGGTTGCGGGAATACTCAGGCGCTTCCGGCCCTCAAGCAAGCGGGTCAGGTGGCGTTGAGTCACATGGGCGATTTCGTGGGCCATCACCGCGGCCAGCTCACTCTCGTTCTCGGCGGCGAGCACCAGGCCGGAAAAGACGCCGATGTGGCCATCGGGTCCGGCGAAGGCGTTGATCGTCGGATGTCCGATAAAGAAAAAGCGATATCTGCCTGCCCCGGTCGAGCTGGCGGTTACCAACCGATTGCCGAGGCTTTCGAGGTAGTCGGTGAGCAGGGGGTCCTCGATGACCGGCAAGGCCTTGCGTACCTCTTTCATGAACTCCTGCCCCAGGCGGCGTTCCCGGGCCGAGGAGATGACCAGGTCCGCGGAGCTCCCGAAGTCAGGAAGATCGAGCCGCTGCGCCGGGCTCCAGGTGGCGAAAAAGGCCCCGGCGAACACGACCGCCGCGGCTAGGACCGGGCCACGTATCGCGTGTGAGATAGCGAGATTTTCCATGCGTGTGTTATAAGTGGGTACTCGCCGGGCGGTAGGGGCTGACTGAGGATGACGATAAAGTGACTAATAATCAATCGGATGTGGAATCGGGGACGCGCGTTCAAGGTGTTGTTCGTATGCATGGGCGACATCTGTCGCTCCCCGACCGCCTAAGGTGTCTTCCGCAAGTTGTTGGAGACGGAAGGATTGCGAGCAGTTATCGGGACCGACTCGGCGGGGACCCATGGGTACCATACCGGGGAACCTCCAGACCGCCGGGCCCAGGAGACGGCTCTGCGGAGAAGCATCGATCTGAGCGACTTACGCGCCCGTCTCGTCACGCCCGAGGACTTCTCGCAGTTCGACTACGTGCTGGCCATGGACCGGGACAATTTTCAAGGGTAGTGGTGATTTTGAAGTGATATCTAGCCAACAATCAGCAATAATTTGGTAGGTTCTAGATAACTTTAGAGTTGGTCTTCTTTCAGAAGAGTAAGTATTCTCTCAGAGAGATCTTCTTCCCTCTCGGTGATGAAATCTGGATTCACACTCCTTGCGGTGTAAAAGGAACGCTCGTCGGGGAACACCATTGAGCTTTGCACGCCTCCGTTTGGCATATGACCGGAATGACTCAATGCCATTGATATGGCAATTACCGCGGGCAAACTCATGCATCACCATGATGCACCCGGAAATGCTTTTTGTAGCCCATGTCCACCAACCCGTTGTAGCCTCTCCAGCCGCCCGAGTGGATGCTGCTTCCAGCGCTACCCGACCCCGGATCGCTCTCTGTAGCTGCTTCCTGGAGGCGTCAGGGACGATTTCCGTGTAGCTTTCCCGTGGCGTTCCAGGATTCCGAAGACGATCGTTTTACCGCCCGCTCCGCGACCCTTTATTTCCGCGAACGCGGTGTGCGCCAAAATAAGATTCTTCGACTTCAACCTCACCGGATAGAGGTGATGAAGCGTTGCAAACCTGGGCGATCCCGATTCGTAACTTCATGAATAGCTGATTAGTCGTCGGGCGGCTCCACTCAGCTCGGCGATGTTCGAGGCCGGCAAATCGGGCGCGAAATAGCGTATAATTGCTCTGCATCTAGCTTCCAAATGTGTGAACGCCTGAAATACCTGCTTTTCCTTGCATAACATAACCTTAACATACCCTGAAGATATGAACACTCCACCGGCTAAAGCCGGTGGCTTCGAGTTACGGCGAAAAGCCGGATTAATCGCCATGCGGCCGATGGCTGCCGCTATGTAACCTCAAAATCGTCATCCGGCTCCGGCGGTCGTTGGTTCTTGATGTATTCCATCCACACCTCGTCGGCCACATTCCCACTCGTGACAACCCAATATCCTCTCGCCCACAGATGTTGACCCCAGTACCGCCTTCTTAGATGCAGATACTCTGACAACAGCTTATGCGAACTCTTGCCTTTGAGATACTGGACCGCCCGCGATACCGACAGCTGCGGAGGGATTCCGATCAGCTGTGCACATGGTCGCGGTTGATCGACCCCGCGTAGATCAGCATCTCCTTGCTTCGCGCGATCTCTCTCAACAGCTCTCGGCAACGGTAGCCCACATCTCCACCAAGCACTTGATACCGATATTTCGTCGTCCACACCAGATGGTACTTACCGTCCCATACTGTGTGTGAACCTCTTTTATATTCAGGCGAGTTATTCTCATTCTTCGTCTCAATTATATAGGGTCTAGATAACTTTAGCATCTTCACCTGCATGCTAAGGTTATGTTATGCAAAGAAAAAACAGGTATTTTAGGCGTTCACACCTTTCCGAAGCCAAATTCAGAGTGATTATACGCTCTTTTGCGCTTGATTTACCGGCCTCGAAAGTCGCTGAGTTGAGTGATGTAAGCCGCCCTACGATTAATCGGCTACTCTTGAAATTACGAATTGGAGTCACCCAGGTTTGTGACGCTTCATCGCCCTTCTCTAGCATCATCCACTCGTAGACTCATCGAACCGCCTCCGCCCCGGTCTCAGGGACCTCGTGCCGCAGACTGCCGAGTGTCTCCAACAGTCGGTCGACGTCCTTCACTGTGTGCGCGGCGGAGAAGCTAATGCGCAGCCGGGCCGAGCCATCCGGTACCGTGGGTGGCCGGATGGCGCTGACCAGGATCCCGAGCGCTTCGAGTCGCTTGCTCCAGGACAGGGCCTGCCGGGCCGTACCGGCAATCAAGGGCTGGATCGGCGTCGCGGAGTCCATGAGCGGCAGACCCAGCTGATCGGCGCCCGCCCGGAAGCGCCGGATCAACGTCTGCAACCGTTCCCGACGCCAGGACTCATGGCGGGCGATGCGCAGGCTCTCCCGGGTCGCTACGGCGAGCGCCGGCGGCGGTGCTGTGGTGTAGATATAGCTGCGGGCGCGCTGGATCAGCGTCTCGATCAACTCCCGGCTACCCGCGACGAAGGCCCCCGCGGTACCGATGGCCTTGCCCAGGGTACCCACCAGGACAGGGACCTGCTCCGGTCCCAGACCCAAGTGGGCAAGGCTGCCGCCCCCCTCCTCGCTCAGCACCCCCAAACCGTGGGCATCGTCCACCAGCAGCCAGGCGTCCGCGCCCTGGGCTATGGAGGCCAGCTCCGGCAGGGGCGCCAGGTCTCCGTCCATGCTGAAGACCCCATCGGTAGCGATGAGCCGGACCCTATCCCCATCTCCATCCCCGTCCAGCAGCGAAGCCAAGGCCCCTGAATCCGCGTGGGCGTAGCGCCGCAGCCGCGCCCGGCTGAGCAAGGCGCCGTCCAGGAGGGAGGCGTGGTTCAGGCGATCCTCGAAGACCTGATCCGCACATCCCGTCAGGGCCGAGACGACTCCCAGGTTGGCCATGTAGCCGGTAGAGAAGAGCAGCGCCCGCGGACGGCCGGTAAAGTCCGCCAATTCCTCCTCCAAGGCTTGGTGCGCGACGCTATGGCCCGTGACCAGGTGGGCCGCTCCGCTGCCGACGCCGTAGACATCTACCCCTCGCTTGAAGGCGGCGATCACCTGCGGGTGGTTGGCCAGGCCCAGATAATCGTTGCTGCAGAAGGCGAGCAGTCGCCGCCCGTCGATCAGGGGCCGCGGCCCCTGGGGACCTGCGAGCACCCGCGGCGCGCGGTAGAGGTGTTTTTCCCGCAAGCGATCCAGCTCGCCAGCGAGGTCCGAGCGAGGGTAGTGGTAACTTTTCAAGTGGTCGAGTCAGGTCTTTCGTAGCGCAGGCATGTCTGGAATGATGAATAATCACTCATCATTCATCATTCCGCATCCATCACTCACCAATAGAGTCAAACCGCCTGCCGCGAGCAGGGCCCCGGCTCGGTCTTTTCTCCGGCATCGATGGTCTCGAATGCCAGACCTAGGCGTTCGAACAGACGCTCGTCGCCGACCGACTCGGCATTCAGGGTGGTCAACAGACGCTCGCCGTAGAACATAGAGTTGGCGCCGGCCAGAAAGCACAGGGCCTGAAGCTCGTCGCTCATGTCCGAACGTCCCGCCGAAAGCCGCACATAGGACTTGGGCATGAGGATGCGGGCTACCGCGATGGTGCGCACGAACTCGAAGGGGTCCAGGTCATCGGTGCCGAAGAGTGGGGTCCCCTCTATCTTTACCAGCAGATTGATGGGCACCGACTCCGGGTGGGTGGGCAGGTTTGCGAGTTGCCGAAGCATGGACGCCCGATCGCGCCGCGACTCGCCGAGCCCCAGGATGCCGCCACTGCACAGGCGGATACCTGCCCGTCGGACATGGGCTAGGGTTTCGAGGCGATCCTGGTAGGTACGGGTGGTGATGATCTGGTCGTAGAACTCCGGTGAGGTATCCAGGTTGTGGTTATAGTAATCGAGCCCGGCCTCCGCCAGCCGCCGGGCCTGGCGATCGGTCAGCATACCAAGAGTGACGCAGGTCTCCAGACCCAGGTTACTTATCCCCTTGACCATCGCGATGACCCGATCCAGGTTCTTATCGGTCGGATTGCGCCAGGCCGCGCCCATGCAGAAGCGGGTCGCCCCTTGGTACCTGGCCGTCCGGGCGGCTGCCAGTACCTCCTCCAGCGAGAGCAGACGCTCCTGCTCCAGATCGGTGTCGTGTTTCGCACTCTGGGAGCAATAGCCGCAATCCTCCGGACAGGCCCCGGTCTTGATACTGAGTAGGGCGCTCACCTGCACCCGGTTGGGCTCGAAATAGGCCCGGTGCACGGACTGAGCGCGAAACAACAGGTCATTGAAGGGCTGATCGAGAAGCGCGACGCTCTCGTCGAGCGACCAGTCGTGGCGGGTCTGGCTGATAGTCATTAGGCGGATAGGGTTCGGATGCGCGATCGGACTATAGCGTAACAGTTTGCAGGATAACGGTTTTTGACCGGCTGTCAACTCTATCCGGGCCACAAAGTTTACCGGTAATCCGGAATGATTCGGCGCGGTTTGTGGATCGGGCGAGTTGCGGGTGCGGCCCTGAGTGATTTGGCGTTGTCTGGAGGGATTAAAGATCCCTCCTGCGTCGGGACAAGGTTTGACGTGTTGCGTTTCGACGCACAACGGCTCGTTGATCAACGGCCAGGCCAGTGTCTGCGTTTCAACGCAACCCACACCCAGCGAACTTTGTCTTTGCTACGAAAGATAAAGGACCGCAACTCATCCCATTCCAGCACAGGAATCTTTTTGGAATCAACCGGTTGTAGCGTCTCTTTAAGGGGTGAGAGGTCATTCGCCTGTTCTTTTAACTAAGCAGTCACTGTTCGGCGCGAGACTCCAAACGTCCGTTCAATCCCGCGCATACTGGATCTTTCTTGATAAACTTTTAGAGGCTGTCTAAAAAGACATAAGTTACTAGAAGATCACCCCACGGTCATTTTATAGGGGTCTGGTTATTACAGAGCTGTTAGAGAAGCAAGCGACTTGATGCGAAATGAACCTGAGCTTCACTCGAAGTTGGCTTGCGTTCGTAATCTTCACTTAATCGACGTGATCGAACTAGCCAAGCAAAGGTTCTTTCAACCCCCCATCGACGAGGTAACACGTGGAAGCCGGGAAACCCTGTTTGTAACGACCTCGATCAGGCATCCGAATTGGATGCCAGAGCCAATCGAAAAGCTCTGGGCCGGAATAACCACTGTCGGCCCAGATTTCTGTGATGGTATGAGGGAATGAGAACAGCTCCGTTATGAGCTGACGAGCCGCTTTCCCATCAAATACGTTGGCTGCGAACACCCGAACAATAATCAGACAACCCATGTATCGACAAGGATATTGCTTTTTCTTCCTTTAACGAGCTTGCCGCCCTCGAACCCTGATTCCAGATAGGATTCTGGGGTTCCCTTGATACTTTGACTGTCAATGATGGCTGCCGTCGGGTCTGGGTTTCGACTTTTTTTCACGTAAATGCTGACGTAGCGCGGTATTGACTTCTTCCAACGTTCGATTGTCCGTCCATTTGTTGTAGTAACAGTTAACCAGCCGGTAAGGGGGAAAGTCTGTTAAAGTCTGTTGGCAGATAGCGCCATGGACAACCGGTTTTATTCAGGTAAAAAATCGCATTCAGGATTTCGCGAAGATCGGTCGTTCGTGGGCGTCCAGTGGTATAGGGTTCGAGCTCAGCGAAAATAGGCTGGAGAATTTCCCACCCTTCATCAATGAGTCGCTCGGGTACCTGATCTGATTTTTATCATTAAAATCAATAAGTTGTTTTTTATACGGCCTCTTAGGCTCCTTACGGATTCCAGACTGGTAGGATATTTTGCGCAAACTCACCTTCTCAGCAAGCTAAAGGGGCATCGTATAACTTGCTATTGTTGTTGAGAAAAGACTGCCTGTTCTGCCGTCAGTCAGAGTGCTACGGATCGCTGTCCCCTTCGATCAATCTGGAATCCATAAAGAGAGGGCTAAAATCTAAAATCAGGTAACGAGAAGAACGGTGGCAATCGGAATGATTGCCGATGAATCCATCTACCCTATCACTTCAAAAATCACCACTACCCGCAGCCTTATCGCTCAGGCTTCGGAAACCGTTGAGGCAGGCATAGCCCCGTTCGGCGTCTTTGTGGACAAAAACACCCGCTTCGTCGAGCAGCAATAGGCGGCGCTTGTGGGGCAACCGGTCAGTTATCCGGGGTACGGCAGCGATCACGGAGATTCGCCTGTTGCCGGGGATTGCCGGTCAGGATCAGACACACCTGATCCCCGCTCCGGCTCAGACCGAACAGGACCTCCTGTTCTGGCCAATCGCCGGGCGGGAAGACCACCGAGCAGGTCTTGAGATTCAGCGGGAAATCTTCGCCGGGGGGCAGCTTGAACCGCTCAATGGCCCCATCCGTGCCCAAGCCCGTCAGCGTTGCGGACCCGGACCGCCAGGGTTGGCACATCGCCTCTGATCCGTTCCGGCTCCCCGACCAGCGCCAGCTCCGGCACCCGGCCATGAATGGGAAGGTCGAGAGTGATCGGCTCGCCATGGGCCTGCTCCAAGCGCAGCATCAGGTTCCCTTCCAGACCCCGCGGTCTCGGCCGGCCGCGAGATGGGAGACCGCGCCGGTGGCCTCCCAGGTCTCGCCGGGCCCCAGCCGGACCCGCCGGGTTGGCGGAGTGAATAGAAAGGGGTCCCCGTCCGTGCGTTCCTGATAAACCCGCAGCCAGTAGGCGGTCTCCGGCCCCGGATTGTGTACCTGTAGAAAAACCGGGACGGACTCGCCGTCTCCCGGCAACAGAGCGGGCGCGGCAGCCCCTTCCCCGGACCCCGAGGATTCGACCACCAGTTCGGCCGGCTCGAAGCCGGCGGGGAATGGGATAGGCGTTACTCCGCCGCTTTCGTCCCGACGAATGAGCAGGGTGCTGTCGTCATAGCGCCGGCAGTGCCTTGTATCGACACGGCAGCTTACCCAGAGCCCATCCCTGCTCCAGAACAGGATACCAAGCATACGGCCTGTAGCCGGGTCCCACAGGCGCAGGGTATTATCCCCGGAGCAGGCGCCCGTCGGGGCTGAAGGCAATCGCATTGAAGATGGTCTGGGGTCGATCCCGGCGATGATCTGCTCCGGGTCCAGGACCGGTTCGCCCTCCGGGACCAGGGGCGGGCGGGCGCGGCGAGGATTTGCGCCGACCCAGCAGGATTGCCACCGCCCACGCCAGGAGTCGGGTAGCTCGTAGGCTGGGTTAACGAAACCCGGCACGGACGACCACCACATCATCTTTCAATCTGGATCAACATCAATAACATCCACCGTTTCTACCCGTGAGCCGGTCATCCAGGTAGTCCTCGAATCCACGGTGCTCTTGGCAGGTGGATCCATGCGGGCGCGTTTGGCCAGGGCGCGGAAGAACTCGGTCTCGTCGGCCTCGGGATTACGCGGTGGGACCAGATACAGGACCTGCTCCGCGCCGAAACGGAACTGCGCGCGTTCGCGCAGGGCTTCCAGTCCGGCGTGTTGCCCCCGGTCTTCCTGGTAAAGCAACTCGAAGATCTCGTCCAGAAAGCGGCTGTCACTCGGCGTCGGGATCTCATCGTCACCGGGGACATCTACGGGAACCGCTGTGCCTTCACTTGGCTTCTGCCGGTGATGGATGCCCCATCCAGCCTGTCGATACCCTCCGCATCGAGTCCCCTGCGCAGATCGACCCAGGTACGGTTAGCCAGAAACATAGGCAGCTCAGGCTTGGATAGGGCCCCCAGTGACAGGACCGGGATGCTCGGGCGGCCGTCGTGGACGGCAAGGTTCAGTTCAGAGTGGCCTCTATCTCCTCCTTTTCCCAGGGGCCCAGACCATCGGCGGCGACACAGACCGCCACGCTGCCGGAGCCTTTGATGCCTTGCTCCAGCAGATTCTGCCCGCGAAGTCCGGGACGTAACTGCTCCTCGTCGAGCCAGCATCTGAGTCCCCGCTTGTCAAGGGCCTGCTTGAGTGCCCGGATGGTGGGCTTGTCGCTGCTGTTGTGGGACAGGAAGACATCGAAGCCGGGCATGGGCAGTTCCTCATGGCGCTCTCTTTAAGTTCAACATTATGCCCGCCGGGAGCGGAGAGCGGAAATAGAGGGCTCAATTAAGCCAAATCCACGTGGCGCAGAGGCGTCCCACCTGCCGGAACGCAAGCGTTTCGCCCACAGGTGCAGGCGAGACGCCTGGGCTACGGGGGAGAGAGCCTGCGCCGAGCGGTGCGCGGAGGTTTGGGGATCTACCTGCCGCAGACGGGGAGGGGATTGAATTTGCCTCCTGCGGGTACCTTGAAGTTTTCAGGATGCCTTGTAAGGCGGGGGTAACAAAAAGGCTTTGGTGTGGTCTGAGGTGTTGTTAGAATTTAAGCGGATACGGAGTTTGTGTTCCGGATTCCGTGTTTGGTTGGCCACGGCTTATCTGCGTTCGGCAGCACTGCAAAGCGTTGGGCCGGTCGGTCGATAGGTCTCAAGCTGGAAAAGGAGATAAGGGAGAAACGACAATGTTGATACTAACCCGACGGGCTGGCGAGACTCTGATGATTGGTGATGAGGTGACTGTTACTATCCTCGGTGTTAAGGGAAATCAGGTGCGTGTCGGCGTCAATGCTCCGCGTGATGTGGCGGTGCATCGTGAAGAGATCTACGAGCGCATAAAGCGGGAGCAGGGTGTACGGCAGGATGAATCCGAATCCGATACCTACTCTGAGTAGTCCGTCGATTTCAGGCTGATCAAACGCGATAGGAGGGGATATAATCCCCCTCCAGGGCTAAGCTTCGCGATTTTCGCCCGTGCGATTTTCGCCCATTCCTTCCACGCGAGGGGGTCTTGATTGGGAGGTCGCCGGGAGGTAATCCTGTATGACCTGTTCTCAGACCCCGTAGAGTCCTGGGGAAATCTGAAGTTCCCTGTGGCTGATGACCGGGATGCCGGGATATCCCTTTCTTTATGGAGAGATGGCCGAGCGGCTGAAGGCGCTCCCCTGCTAAGGGAGTATGGGTTAAAAGTCCATCGAGGGTTCGAATCCCTCTCTCTCCGCCAACCTCTATCATACGGCTTTCCGAACGGAAGCTCCTTCCGTCGCGTGTCTGGATTCCAGCTATCAGGCGGTCAGCCATTGGCAATTGGACAAAGTCCCCGCTCCCGGTGCGCGAGATCTTTCACCGAAGGAAGGGAGTAGGCGGTGGAGTCTTTGCTGAGCAGGAAGATCCATCGCTACGCTCGGAATGGCAACTCCGTACGATCGAGATTACAAGCCGTACTCTAGCCTGAAAGTCAAATAGGGGTCTAGATAACTTTAGAATCTGCACCTTCATGCTAAGGTTATGTTATGCAAGGAAAAAACAGGTATTTTAGGCGTTCACACCCTTCCGAAGAAAAATTCAGAGTGATCATACGCTCTTTTGCGCTTGATTTACCGGCCTTGAAAATCGCTGAGTTGAGTGATGTAAACCGCCCTAAGATTAATCAGCTACTCTTGAAGTTACGAATTGGAGTCGCCCAGGTTTGTGACGCTTCATCGCCCTTCTTTAGCGAGGTTGAAGTCGATGAATCCTATTTTGGTGCGCGCCGTGTCCGTGGGAGAAGGGTCGTGGAGCAGGCGGTAAAACGATCGTCTTCGGGATCCTGGAACGCCACGGGAAAGTTACGCGGAAATCGTCCCTGACGCCTCCAAGAAGCAGCTACAGAGAGCAATCCGGGATCAGGTAGCGCTGGAAGCATCATCCAATCAGACGGCTGGAGAGGCTACACCGGGCTGGTGAACATGGGCTACAAAAAGCATTTCCGGGTGCATCATGGTGATGCATGAGTTTGCCCGCGGTAATTGTCACATCAATGGCATTGAGTCATTCTGGTCATATGCTAAACGGAGAAGCGCCGCCTCGAAGAGAAAGAACGTTCCTCCAAGCGGCAAGCCACACCCTTCTCCAAGGGTGAGAAGAAAGCGAACCCAAAGAAGCCGGGGCGGAGACCCGGCGAGGGTAAGTTCAGCCGCCGCGATCTACCAACCGAAGAAGAAATCACGCACCGAGTCCAAGTGCCGCTGCAAGGGGATCGCTGCCCGTTCTGCGGCAGTTCCAACCTCGGTGAGGTGCGCATTGAGCGCGCCTTCTGCACGGACATCAGCGAGTCACCGAAACCGCAGGTGACCGCGTACTCCCTGGAGGTGCGCAAGTGCCTCAATTGCGGGCGCACGCTCCGCGGGCACAACACCCGCAAGTCGATCCGAGCCAACACGGAGCGACGGCGCACCGC
>Ga0209782_1001033_pt1 | contig 13819 bp, 16 predicted proteins | sample WorMetmaBAHAMAS1_FD_187390 | JGI IMG/M metagenome (GOLD analysis project Ga0209782, IMG submission 187390) | Marine gutless worms symbiont microbial communities from Max Planck institute for Marine Microbiology, Germany - Inanidrilus... | ecosystem: Host-associated > Annelida > Digestive system... | reverse complement strand
CTTAAGTTCACCTGGAAAATGTTCAATAAACAGAGGTTGCTTATTTTCAGATGTGACAAATTGTGCTGTGTAAAATGTCATTCTAGCAGTAATTGTTGATTGTTGGTTTCGGTGTAGTATAGGTGTTGATATATGGTTGCAGATGCTGATCTGCTGTCACTGTCGGTCGACAGCCCGGCACTGTCATCGGCTCTACAAGTCTTCAGCAGTGTTGGTGGTCTGGCATTGCTTGCCGAACATCTCCCGCTGCTGTATCCCAACTTCTCGCGCCACTCGTCGCCAGTCGATGTTATACGTGACACTGCTAATGCAAACGTCGGTTTGTCGTCAGGTGGTGTTGGTTTGGGTCACGACTGGGTCACGGTGGAATCAGCTGAAGAAATCTATGAGGTCTTTTTGTCTTTGACATCAACCGATGTTGCTTCAACGCTGTCATTGCTGCAAAGTATTTTACTGCAAAGTATTTTGTTAAGTAATTTGGTTGGTATGATTTGCCGAAACTGTCAGTTCAGGATATCTACCACTGGAAATGCTTGAAATCTCTTGGAATTTAATTAGTTTACAGGGAAATTTTTAGACAAGGGAACAGAGGCATCTGGTGATGAAGATTTAGCCGCATACAGTTGCTAGGACAATGATTATGATGACATATATTTTTATGACAGCTGTATTTTCTGGTAAAACAAGATTTCAATGATGTCAAGGATTAGTGATCCTGCTTAATAATTGTTGGCTGCCTCAGCTTAAAAATTCACTGGAAATTTATCAAAATACCTATTGGAATTTATCTGCAAATTACCTAGAAATTTGTTGTTTGTATTTGCAGTCACTGTGCAGAGGTCGATGTTTATTATTATTATTTTTCTTCATCCGATGCTGTCTGTTTTGTTCAGGAAATATATGAGCCACCAATGCCTCCGAGTCCCCCATTTCAGCAGAAACAAGCATCTCCGCAAGTGCTGTCGATACCGCCTCATTCACTGGTTACATTCGGCCTGTTTTTGCGACTGCCTGGCTATGCTGAAGTTCTGCTAAAGGAGAAACGAAAAGCACAATGTTTGCTGCGTCTGATATTTGGTGTTACTGATGACGGAGAAGGAGGTTGTTAATTTTTTTATGCTTCTTTATTGTCAGTTGTTTATTGTAGTTTGTTTAGTATTGCTGAGTTTTTTGTTAGAGAAAAAATAAGTAGCACACAACCAGCATAAAGGGAAACGCTTCTTTGTAACAAAATCCTGCAGTGCATGTAAAATGTTACAAAGAGGTTAAAATTGATTTCCATATTTTTATAATTTGTTGTGTTTCTAACACATTTTGTCACATAAGCAGTATGCAATTAAAGAAAATTTATTATTTGATTTTAGTGTTGTGTGTACTGTACCGAATATTATCGTTGTTATTAGGTCATTTAAAACATGATTTTTGTTTCAGGGCACATTCTGATGTCATCATTTGCTGCTGAGTTGCCGACTTTGCCGTTCTTTGTACTCAAGACATTGTTTGATCAGACGCCACTGACGACTGATGATGGCGTTGTGCTGCGACGCATGACACTTGACATTGGCGTCATTCACCTTGTCCTTGCGTGTCTCTCAGTGCTCGGACACCACGCTCCACGCCAAGCCATTCCTGGCTTTCATCAGGAGGTCAACTTTGTACAGTCTTTGCTTTCTTTTGCTACGCAACTGTTACGTAGGTAGGTACTTGTGATTTTTGTAGTATTTCGTCGTCCTGTGCAGAGGTGTGGTATAGGTAACACTGTTGAAAGGAAGTCTAGCATCTTCTACATAACAGAATGAATGCGCCAGTTTCTGTCAGCAAGCCTAAGTAGGCAGCAAAATTTATGCTCCGATAGAATCCTCCAGTTTTTTTCCAGTGGGTGCTACTGCTAGCGAACACAGGTTGATGTGTATAACGACCCTAGAATTGTTGTCTTACTGTTCATCATTTTTATGTCATGTGAGTGTTGCTTTCTTTTTAGTTCTTTATATACTTTTTATTTTTCTGGATGCCATTTGTCTCATTTAATTTCTCATTCGTCATACTTGTGTATTCACTGAAGATGCATGCTTTGCGTGTAGATAATTATGGCGGCAACTCAGGCTACGGCGTCGATGGCTACGTCGACGTCGACGACTGCGTCTCAGCAGAAGAGCAGTACGGAGGAAAAGGCGCAGACGTACTGGGCGAAAGGTACGGGCTTTGGCACTGGATCGACAACATCCAGCTGGGACATTGATCAGGCAAAGTTGCGGCAGAAGAGCGAAGAAGAACATGTGACATGTTTTCTCCAGGTGGAAAATTCATGGAGTGTTGTTTTCATTGTGCGACATAGGTTTAGTGTTGTGTCACTGTTGTAATGTTGGCATTTGTAATTTGTAATTGGTGTTTGTTTCGTCGGACAGAACCGACCAATAATACTTATGCAGATTGTGTAATACAAGAGTGTAAATTTAAACCATGTTATAATTTTAATTTTATGTTACATTGTTAATATATATGGAATATGTTTTAGCAGACTGTGAAGAAATCATGCCTTATATTTGAATATTGATACTGATTGGGAGAAAATGAATACAATAAGTTGACATTTGTGTGCAATTATTTTCAAATGTGCTAAGCAGTGGATATTCAAGGACATTGCAAATTATTTCTTTTGTAGGCTGTAATTTGAAGGCAGCATGCAACAAGTGACATGCTAGAAGCAAGAAAGTGTAAAAGAAGTTGCATAATCGTATACCTATGCATATGTTTATTGTGCTGTCGTCATAGCTATAGCCATTGCCATTGTACTCCCAGTTTATCTGAGGAATTCAGATTCAACGCCATTTGGCCAGCAACTGCGACCAAGCTGTCTGGCTTTGGAGCTTACCTGTAGGCTACTACCACCCGCCGGCGCCATTTATTGTTATGAATTGTCACGTGACATTTGTTGGCTGACATGAATGAATTGATTGCCGTGCTGTTAGGTGTTGGCAAGCTTCATCAATCCTGGTGGACTGATACCAAAGGAATTTGAGGCTTCGAGTGCAGCGTCAGAGACATACAGTGAGAAGGAAGATTCTGATCAGAATTCATTGCCGACTCTGCTTCCCGAGCTGCTGACTCAGTCGTGTCTTGTTCCTGCATTGTCGTCTTACTTGAGAAATGACTCAGGTGCCGTACTGTCTTACTATCATGCTGTCAAAAGCTGTACCAGCTTCAGTGAGTCTTTAGCGTATTGTTTATGGTTATGCTTAAGATTTGGACCATTTGTCAGCAGTCTGGCCGTGTTCATGGTAGAAATATTTTGCAGTTAGTTACGTTGTTCAGGATGATCTGTACGAATGCGGATCAGTCACAGTTGAAACAGCGTGGCTAACTTCTGAAAGATGTGACATTGTAAGTATGGGAACAAAGAAGAGTGATAGGATTACTTACTATATGTCTGACTTATGATGGAGCTTAATCACGAGTGAGTGGTAGCTGATTATCTCTGATCTTGGCTCAAGTACTAAAAGTACATTAATTTTGTACGCTCTAAAATGGTGCATTTTAGATCTGTATAAAATACTAAAATAAGAAATCCGTGCTGGAAGTGAAACCCACCGGTCATCAGTCCGACAAATTTGCGTGGTCTAATTCTAGAAAATTTTAGTCAGGAATTAATCGACTAAAGGTAGTAAAGTCGCATGACAGCTCTAGTGTGTGGTGTTGTATGCAGTGCTGGACATGGCCTGTCATGTTCCGCTGTATCGTGCACTGCTGGAGCTGCTGCGTGCCATTGCTGTCTGCTCGCCGCTGATGCCTCTGCTGTTGCCGCTTGATGGCGACGACGATTCCTCTGTGTCCATCAGCTCCCTGCTGGAGAAGATGAAGCAGTGTGTTGACACATACGCCAGCCGACTTAAGTATGTGCCACTCGGTGCTGGGTGTATAGTTTGCATTTTACACTTGCTTGCCATACTTATACACCGTCTACTTTTTAATGACCGTTTACAGATGAGCCTGGGTTAGTCATTTCACCCTTTGGTTATATTACTTGTTGTGGAAGAGTGTCTTTGTACCGCGCATTGCTATGCTAGCGCGGTATATGCCGTCGTCGTGTGTCACACTCCGGTATTGTATGAAAACGGTTAAACGTAGGATCACGGAAATAATGCCACACGATAGCCCGGGACTCTAGTTTTCTGATGCCACTTCAAAAGTAGTAGTGGCTTGAAAATGGTCCTAGATAAAGACGTTGAAACAACAGTCCACAAACAGGCCATTTAATAGCAGCAACTGTGATGACCTTGGGTGTATGTGAAGGTGATTCATCGATTGCAAGCTTTTCTATATTGACAAGCGCGTCGCGTGGTCCCTCTGCCATAGCGGAGCTTCTTGTTAGATTAGTGGCATGTTTATGTATTGGCCAGATGCCATTCGCCTTTCTCTCAACCAACAGTATCAACAGGAATTCAAAGTACTGGTCCAGTCCTGGGTAAACCTGGCCTCATTGTGACCTCATCCACCCCGATGGAAGCAGTGATAATGCCTTTACTCTATCTCTCTGATTCTGGCTTTCCATTTTACTCCAGTTAATTAGATTTTTTTGCATCAAATTGCATGCTCTGTGTGTTCATACTGTGTGATATCTAGAGATGTAACTGATTCTAGTTTTTAAGATCTGGCCAGAGCTGGACCTGGTCAGATTTGCATGCTTAAATCCGGCTGTGTTAGGGGCTGGAGCTAGATTTGGTAAAAATGCTCAGTGCACTTAAATTCTAATTAATTCTACACTTTGACAGTCGTGACAACTCAACAGTCTGTTCTGTTTACTTTTAAAACATCGTACATTTTGCATGCAATGTTGCCGTTCATGGAATGTTGCCATTTACATCGATGTAAAAGACTGTATCTCACATTAACAATCTCATGTTAACAATGCGTAATTTATACTTTTTCACTGTCGGCAACCAGACTGTGGTAGACGAAAATTTGGCAAATCCAGCAGCAGATTTGGCTGGAGACAGACTTGGCTGCATTTGGAAAAAATGGCTGGGTTTTGGACTTGCTGGAGTCAGAGCCAGAATTTATTATATGCCACGTGACATTTGATGTTGAGTTCAGTGTGTGCATTTGTAGGGGTGGTAAGGTGAGTGTGAAAGGTTCGTCAAAGTCGCGGCAGTTGACTGATGATGAGGAGTCTGAGGGCCTGGCGCTGCTCATTCCTGACATACAGGAAACTGCCCGCATTGTCTCTGTGGCTGTCCACAGGATTCTGGACAAGTCGAGTAAGTTGGTTTGATTACTCTGCTCACTTCTTTGCATTGTAGCCTTGTCATCTTTAGTACATTCATACAGGCATAATATTGATATTAATTTTATTATTTACATTCTGTACCCTTCGTATGGTTGTAACTTCATGGGATTTACTTATAAATTTAATGCTGTATTTCTGTGTGGCCAACAACTATTAAATGAAGTTGAGGATTATTTGACACAGACTGTTGTGAGCTGCAGCTGCGTGGATCGTGCTGATTATCATGTTGTCGGCCAGATGGCTGATTGTTTAAAATCTGGCAGCAGGAGTGGCAGACGAGGTAATGTGCTAAAGAAGAATCTGTCTGTTAGCTTAGCAAGGGTTGTGTATGATACAGAGAAGTTAAATTAAAATCACTGCACGAGTAGTGATCTGTTGCTGATCTCTGATTGTGCACTCTTAGCCACGACACCAGCCAAAGTCAAAGCTGCAAGATGATGGGCGTAAGGCAAGTATGTCATGCAAGGTTTTTTGATACCAGTGGCCAGTGATGAGCGAAATCAATTTGTTGCAGAGTCGATGAGTGCCGATGTGAATACCAAGCTGATTGGTGAGATGTCGTGTGTTGCTGGTCGACTGAGCCACAATGAAGAGGAGCGTTACATTGCCGTCATGAAAGAGCTTCAGTTTGGTGAGCCATTGAGACCTGTCACGTCTTTTTATCATATCGGTTCTGCCCTGTATCTTTACAGATATTGCAGTTATACACTGATGTTGTATTATTTCAGCTTCTGCTTTTGTTAACCAGCTGTCGTTAACATCATTTTAAAAAATTTATTTGCATTTGCTTCATGTAGGCAGCGTTCTGTTTAGGCTAGTTTCCTTATGGCATTTTGTTACTATGCTTGTTGTTTTATATTACAATTACACGTTTTTGTCTAGCACGTAATCTACTCGTGAGCAGACAGATTATAGTTTTTTAATAGCTGTATCATGAGTTGGTTAGCTGCAAAGAAAATGCTGAAATGTTGTGGCGGATTGCTTTCATTATTTATCATGTATTATGTGACTTCATTTGTTCTTTCATGAAAACATAAACGTGCTATGCTGGTACAGCATGTTTTTTGTTATTTTTTCGTCTGTCAGACACATTTAGGATGGTGTCAGATGAGAGCAGTGGCATTCGGTTCTTGGTGACACATCATTACGAGACGAACGTGAAGGCGGCTGGTGACATCAGCAATGCATCACGAGCACGTCGCTTGGCTCAAGAAGCTGTGACACTGTCGACGTCATTGCCACTGTCAGCGAGCAGCAGCGTGTTTGTCAGGTGTGATGAAGAGCGGCTTGATGTTATGAAGGTACGCTGTGCAGTGCACTGAACACGTCACTTTCTGCATGATGTCACATGTGACGTTTGTAAAATGACAAATATTGTCTAATAATTAATTCTTTGTGTTAACCTTTCTGTGGACTCTGAAATTTTACCAGTAAATTTATTCTTTGGCTGTCTGTATGACATGTTCATAATATCTGTTATTTTTGACAGTCATCAATTAGGCTGCTTATAAAGTAAGTAGGTGTGCTGTGTTGTGCTCTGTGTTGCATTTTTATCAGTGCTAAATGCTGATGAATAGAAATGTTTCAATAACTATGCTTAAGTGCAATACAAGTTTGTTATATAAAGGTAAAGGTAAAGCATTATAGCAGTTTGTGCCAGAAGCACCCACACCGCTACGGGAGCCTGCATGCCACTGGGATCATACAGAGCTACCTGCCATCTGGCAGAGGCAGCATCTCCCGCCCTTACCCCGGCTGTTACCAGCCAGTACTCAATTTATCAACCAGTTAAGGATGAAAGGCTGAGTTGACCTGAGCCAATGCAGGTAAATGACTTGCCAAGAATCGCTACAAAAGTGCCGGCTATACCAGGTGTCAGCTGGTTAAACTGGCCTTTTGTCTAGGCACAGTAGGTGTGAACAACTTGCCCACAGTTGTTACGTAACGACTAGCTTCAGCGGCATTTGAACACGAATCGAATGCGCTATCCACTCGGCCACCACGCCACCTCTTACACGTACAATAAACCAGATACTTGATCATCACTGCTGTACTTTCAAACTGTGATATGATGTTTAATACAAAATATAATGTATAAAATACTGATAAGAAAAATAATGCACCGCTATACATATCTGTGGAGAATATAACAACATATATTATGCAGTTTTTCCGAGAACACTGTCTTTGTTTTTCAGGTGTTGATGACTGGTCCATCTGACACGCCGTATGCTAATGGCTGCTTCGAGTTTGATGTGTATTTTCCAGTTGACTATCCAAACTCTCCTCCGCTTATTAACTTGGAGACAACTGGCAATCACACTGTGCGATTCAATCCAAACCTATACAATGACGGAAAGGTGGGAAACGTTTATTTACTGTCATCCAGTCAACTATTTGCATTTTGACACTTTGTATCATAAAATGTTGAGTATTTCACTGTTATTTATTGTAGGTGTGCCTCAGCGTTTTGAATACTTGGCATGGTCGTCCTGAAGAGAAATGGAGTCCGCAAACGTCTAGTTTCTTGCAGGTAAACAGATACTGGGCAGTTGTTTACAGTATGAATTCTGTTGTTGTGATGTTGGCTTTTTTGGTGAGTTGTTGATACAACATTCTTATATATATATTTTTTTTCTTAACATTTTTACTTGTATGGTGCTATGCTAGCATGGAGTTAGCAATGGGCAAAGTCTCCATGTGCCTGTGTTCGTTACAAACCAGTATTGTGTAAAAACAGCTTAAGGTGTTGAGCTGGTTTTTCGGTTTATAAGCTTCCGTCTAGTTATGCCACACTGTGTTGTAAGGGTGACTCAATACTCTAGTGGCTAATGCATCGGACTAGTGACTTGGTGGTTGCGAGTTTTAGTCCCAGTCACCTTGCTGTTGAGTAAGAACCTTGGGCAAGTTGTTCACACCCATCTGCCTCTTGTCACCAATCAGTATAACTTGCTACTGGAAAAAGCTGCAGCATAAGCAAGAACACCAAGCAATGCACTAGCCCTGTATCTGTGGTCTGGCAACATAAGCAGGTGGCTACAGAAAGGGGTGCCACCCTATAAGCCCACCTGGTTTGGGATGGACTTTACATTATACACATTGTTACATGTTATAAGGAAATTCGTGTATCCCCCAAACTAAGGGTATTTTTCTCTTGAACTTTTTCTGCCAAACTCTGGAGTTAGAAACGTTTTTCCATGGCATGTTGATTGTTACATGTATAGAACTGCAGTTGACGGACAGCTGTCACAAGTCTGTAACAGTGATTATCTTGTCTCTGTACAGCATGTTGTGTGTGATGCAGTGCATCGTGTGGGTTTGTCGGTGGCAGCTGAGGCCTGTTTAACTTTTTTTTCTGATAACTTTTTGTAGTGATTGGCATAGTATTCGTTGTCAACAACATTGAGGTCACTAAACCCAATTGAACTGATTTGAAAGATGTTGCTGTTGCACAGGTTTTAGTTTCAATCCAGTCGCTGATTCTCGTTTCTGAGCCGTATTTCAATGAGCCGGGTTATGAACGTTCTCGTGGCACACCATCGGGAACTGCAAGCTCTCGTGAATACGATGCCAACATACGCCAGGCGACTACAAAGTGGGCAATGCTGGAGATGCTGCACAATTCATCGCCTTGTTTCCGACAGGTTGTTTGACTTGGCTTTCTGTCTGCTCTGCAGTGTTTTTAGTTAATCTCCGGAACAGGTTATTCACATCTGTTGCAATGTTATGCACTGGTTGTGATAATTTTATAGTTTTTTTTATGCTCATACTTCTTTTTGTGCTGGTATACTTTCACTTGATTTTGCCGTAGTAAGTGCACCAGCTTGTATGATGAAGACCTGTTAAATATTTTTGAATTTGTAGTTTTTTCATTGTGTGACTTGTGAGGGAAATGCATTAACCTATACATAAGCTATTCCAACAGTATTTATGAGCAAGACCTGAATATGGGTAATGGCCATATTACACGCTGCAACATTCACACAACAACACCGTAATCGTCAAGAAGAAGAACTAGAATAAGAAGAACAAGACTGCCACAAAGTATCTATACAACATGGCCAAAAATAGGCTGGTTAAAATAGAAAGTGGTGGTAACTTGGTAGGTCATATGCCGCTATGACATGTGCAAATATTGTATTCATCTGTTAGCCAGCTGACAGTGGTTGTCGGTGACTGGTAGGTGGTTGAGTGGCATTTCTGGCTGAAGAAGAACGAGATCATGGCGCAGGTGGAAGATTGGATCAGTGACTTGGAGACGTACAGCAGTGATAAGAGAGTTGGCCGTAGCATTGCTCACAGCTGCACATCGCTCAAGGTTTGCCATCGTCCCGTCAGTTTCACAATTGTCTTCAATTTTTTGCGTTTTTTTTCGTTATTTTATTTTTGGGCAGTGTGTTTGCACAGAAGTGATGTCGTTCTGCTGATAATTTGTTGGTCACTGAAATGTGTAGTTGTTCTTACCAGATTTTTAGCGTGAGTGCATGTACATGTACACTAAGGCTGTCATTGATTAAACAGTTAATCCACTAATAATCGACTAATTTTGCCACAGAAATTAATTGATTAAAATATTTTAGTTATTGTCTAAAATAGATTAGTCTTGTGACATCCTTACTGTCCATCTGTATGTCTGTCTCATGCTCTTGTCTCAAAAATATGCATTTTTAAAGTGATGTTTTGTATGGAACATTAATACAAGAAACCCCATGATATGAAAACTGCCAGTCAACTGCCTGACAAAAATGCACTGTCATTTTCTAGAAAAATAAGCATTATTTAGTGGATTGTAGTGACAATTAATCGACTAAAAACACGCCTTGATTAATTGACAAAAATTATTTTAGTCATATGACAGCCCTGATATGTACTGTATGTGCAGATAAGTGTAAAATGTAGTATTTGCAATAACTTTGTAAAATTTTGAACAATAATGATATTTCTTACAGATTTAGCTTCATGAGCCTATTCATTGTGTAATTACTGTACCTTGCAAAAATAGACCATGCAGTAGTACATTACCACTACTACTGTAAGGCTATAAATAATAATAGGTTTACATCGATAGCAAACATGTACAAGCTGTACACACTTATGACTGTGTAAGTGAGTACTTATTTATTACAGAATTTAGTGCAAAAAGTGTTCAATATAAATACTAACCAACTTTCTTGCTTCCTTTGGGCCACCTGCTTTTTACAATATCAACAAATCACAGTTGTGTAAACAATAACAAAGCATTGTTTTTACTATGGAAGATAAAATTTGATGAAAGTTTTGTGAGAATATATGGGATATGAAGCAAAAAGTTTGTCAAAGAGTTTTCTGAACAGAAACTGATCTTTGTTATCTGTGAAGTACTTGCTGAAGAAGATCGATAAGATAGAAGTTGCTGTGTTAGAAACTGTATATTCACTGCTGTTTTTAAATGCTGATAAAATTGACATTGATATGTATTTTTTTCTAAATTAATAATATCAGTCCTTCTGGATTTGTTTTGAGTTTGCATGTCTAAAATTTAAGAAAAAATGACACGTCTTTGTTGACTTCAAGCAAGTTAGCCGACACAGTGTAGTGGGAGTAGTAGTGTCACTGACATACATGGACACTGTTGTTAAACTGATTGGCTGTCATAGCAGAACTGTGATGTAATTCCTTCTGCAGATTTATGCGGTTGTGTACATTAAGTTTATTTCAACATTAGATAAGCATTTGGTATTTTGTTGCTGATGTTCTGTTGTTTTCTGTTCGACAGAGACATTATAGTCAGCTGAAAGAAGAGTTACAGAAGTTGAAGAGGCCAACTGATGATGGAGTTGCTGAAACTGTTGTTGCCAGTGACTTGGTCCCGTCTGGTACAACATACAGCATAGAGGTGAATGCCGGCACAGTGCTGACAGTTGACTCCGTTGCCGATGGCTCAATAGCAGTTGATGAAACACACGATGCTTCCAGTTCTTTGTTGCCTATGTTCGATGCTTCGTCCGCAACGGGAAATACGTCGTCTACATCACTTGTCGATGCCGCCGTTGACTGTGACTCTGAAGTAACAGGCAGCAGTTCGGCGGCTGTGGCATAGCAGCACTGCTCAGGTTATTGTGTGTGTGAATGGTATATCAGTTCGGTCTGGTACACATGTTCCAGTGTTGTGATACGTTTGTATGTATGCGTTGTGCACAATATCGGGCCTGCTCTGCGTTCTGTTGCCAGTGCTGCACACTTGCCCAGCGAACTTGCAGCGGTCTCTTTCTTCAAGTGTTTGTGATTATTATTCTGTTGAAGCAATTTCTGTATAGCGAAATATCTCTGTGTATGGTCAGTGATTTTGTCAGCTGAGAGCTGATGCACATCTGCATGTCCATTATCTGCTTGAACCTTGGAGAGCAACGTTTGCACAGCCTTGCTGGTTTGTTGAAAAAAAAAGCAAAATGATAACAGTCTTCTTTGTAAGTGTAAATTGTACTAACTTGTGCAATGTGAAGCTTGTAACTGTGAAATTAATGCATTTCAAACAATAACCAAGTATGTTTCAATACCTCTGGTATTCTTCTTACATAGTAAAAGTGCAAACATATATATTTGTATAAGAACAGTGAAATAAAGAGTCTTGACATTTACATCTACAATAAATATTTAACACACTATGCCCCCAGGGCTTTTGTTAGTAGACATATCAGCATATAGTAATTCTTAAATATTGCATAAACGGCGAATAATCAAGATGTATATATATATATATATATATATATTCCAAAAATATTGAAGCTTGTCATAAACATATGCCTAAAAAATTCGTTGACATATTCAGTTACCATTTTGCAATGTCACATGAAAAATGTGTGCTATGTCCCAATAACTTTGTTAAATTTAGACAAATATTGATAATATTTGGAAGAAATGTAGCTTAGAAAATTTGCAACATAGTACTATGTTGACTGCTCACCTAATTTATAATTTGTGTAATGCAAAATTAGACCATGCAGTATTGCATTTCTGGCACTGCTGTAAAGCTGCAAGCAACAATGTCTGTTGCAAACATGTACATGCTGTACATGCCGATGACTGTCTGTGTGCTTAGTTATTACAAAATTTGGCAAAAGACGTTTAACGTAAATAGGCTACTTACCTGCTTAGTTCCCGCAGGGCCACCTGCTATTGACGTCATCCACATGTCACAGTTACTGTAGTTACTCACGATTGTGTAAACAATAACAAAGCATAGTTGTAACTATGCAAGGTAAAATTTTAATTAAAAATTTTGCAAAAAGAAAAGCGAGGTAAAGCAAAAAGTTTGTTCAAAAAAAATTTGTACAGAAACTGGTCTGTCATCCTTAAAATAGATATCTGTTGAATAAGATCAATCAAACTTTGTTGTAAAGTTTTTATTCATGTAATGCACTCACATAACATGACGTGCATATGGTGCTTCAGGTGCATGTGGCACAAATCATACATCTGGCATAGAGATCACATTCATAATTTGACCTATAATTGTAATGTGCAACAAAAATTATCACCTGTTCAGGAAATCTTAACGATAGCCCTGTATGCTCCTTTCCAGAATTTAGAGTTTTTGAGAATTTGCACAGCAAGCATCTGTAATGCATTGTGTTGTGGCATTTCTGATTTTATATGTAAGTAAGTAAGTTTAATAATATTGTAGCATACAAGTGCTAGATCTCAAAATATATCAGGCCTAAATGTAAACATATTGAGTGCAGTGATGTCAGATCAAGACTTGTAGAGCACATGGTCACATGGCATATTGTGTTAAGTGGGAAATAAAGTAAAATCTTATTCCCATGCTTTGTCCAAAGAACCATATTTCAGTTCCTCCAGTTTATATCGCAATACATTGGCATGATTAGTAACTTACTAAGTACTGGTGGTAAGACTGATATCATGATCTTAGTGCTTACTTCACATTATGTCGGTAAAAACTAATGCAATTTTTTTACAATTTCATCAAAAATGACACGATTTGAATAATTTTTTGTACACAGAATGCTGAAAAATATGTCATCAGAAGATTAGAAATTTGTCCATCTTTTAGTAAATTTTAATCATTAGGAAGCAGCTCAAATTTAAGAGGTACAATGGCTACATTTGTTTTATGAAGTTATTTCTAACTCATCTTGAGCATTCACAGCTACAACTGGAGAAATTTTCAGCAAGAAATCGTATTTTTTCACTGTGGTGTGTTTTATTCAATAATTTAGCAAATAAGCAAAGTATTTAAACAATTTTTGGTTGATAAGCAAAGGAACCATGTATGTTACACTACTAAATTTGCGAACCACATCATACTGAGTTGACCATCTAATGTGTGAATGCGAACATCATTGTGATGTCTGTGTATATAATATACAAATCAGAACCCAAATTGTTGTGACTGTCAGTGAATCCGTGATTTGATATCATCTGCACGTTATGTTGGTCTTGCTGGATCGGGACTGGGTCAGCTCAGTCAAAAAATTCCAGTCACCAGTGTGAGGGTCATCTTCAACCAGTGGGGGGTTAAACCCCCCCCCCCAA
>Ga0209782_1001032_pt1 | contig 13822 bp, 9 predicted proteins | sample WorMetmaBAHAMAS1_FD_187390 | JGI IMG/M metagenome (GOLD analysis project Ga0209782, IMG submission 187390) | Marine gutless worms symbiont microbial communities from Max Planck institute for Marine Microbiology, Germany - Inanidrilus... | ecosystem: Host-associated > Annelida > Digestive system >... | reverse complement strand
GTCTATTAGTTTCGGCCGAATACCGAAAATGAGGTGATACTTTGTGACCGAAACCGAAACTGCACCGAAAGTAAGTAAATGGGCAGAAATGGGCCGAAACCGAAACCAAAATTCGGTCGGACTCTACTCCTTCCTATCACCGTAAAGATAAAATTATGTCTAACAGATTATGTATTGGACATACTCAACAGAACTGAACAATGTCAAGTTCATTGGCGATGAAGGCAGTGGTCATAAAGTAATTGGGGGTCATAAAAGAATTAGATAGGACGTTAACACAAGCTGACAGATCTTCTTGGTCGACTATAATGATGCACAAAAAATTTCGTGTTTGAACTTGACAGACGGGCCGACACTTCCAAGCCCGGCCTGGCCAGCCCGGTCACATCTTGGCCCGGTTGAGCCCGTTGGAAATGTATTAATTCCCAGCCCGGCATATGGGTTGGGCCTACGGGCCGCCGGCGCATGCAGACCTCTACTATCCAATCCAACTGTGTCATACTTGATATTTAAGCAGACCAGAAATGATGTCCCTCGTGAGTGGTGAAGTAAACAAAAGAAACTATATAAGCATTCTGTTTATTAAAAGGAAGTAAAAGAAAAGAAAAACACGTGCAACTAACATTAACATACAGTAAATTGCAATTGTAATCTGCAGCATACATCTAGCTAAAATGAGTGTTTGATGATATTATTATTGGATATATTTGATAGTCTATTTGCGCCTCTGCATCCCGCGTAGGACACTATGGCGCTATACAAATGTTGTATTATTATTATTATTATTATTATTATGTTGAATTGATTTTGGGCAAAAATGTGATCTCGAACTCAAACTTAAAAATCATCACAGCACTAGATATGTTCAGACATTGACACTGTCACTGTAGCGGTTTACGCAAGGACAGCTACTGTTAATAGTAGAATCGATCATTCTGATGTATATTAGTATTATTATTATTATTAAGAATGTACGCTATTATAGTGACACTATCGCGAAAATGCTGCTTGGGCACATTACATAGTCGGTATGTGTCTGTGTCTCTGTGATATTTAGATTTGTGTTATTGAATGACAACTTTTGAATGCTGTCATTTATATACATCTTGTCACTTTTTCATCAACTCAGAACTGATTTTAATTCTAGTCATTTATTTCATTGATTTATGTCTTGAACTTGTATATTGTGATTGTGCTGCATCTTTGGTTAAGTGTGTGTTGTACCGTTGTCGTGTTCAGGCGTTGGTGGATTGCTTGGCTGCTGAGTCAAAAAGTGTTGAAGCTAAGTTACAAGTGCTGACTGCAGCTTTAGCATACTATACCAACCTTCGTCCTAGTCATGACGCTGTCGCTGCTGAGGCTGATGCTTTGGGCCATTACCTGTTTATGTATGTCTTCTTGAAGTATACATTCACTTTCATCATTTGTCACGTGCTCGTATCAACTTTGCCAGCAATGTGGAACTGTTGAATGCTGTTAATACTGTGTTAACTGGCTGTTTAGAGTTCTCTTATCTCAACTAAAAATCTGTGGCAAAGCCCACCTGGCCTAGCAATAAACAATAATGTCTGGAATGGCTGAAGCTGAAATTTTATTTTGGTATATGCAGCTGACCATTAAGGATGTATTGGTGTACAAGTGTGTACACATGTACAAAAGTATATGATAGTGTAAATGAATATGGTGGCATTGACAGAATTTGATGCTAAAATGAATCAACTAAATTAGCCAATAGAACAGCACAATATTTTGGCATCTTTATGCAAAAATTAAGCAATGTTGGAGTGAATGAAGTTAATTGCTGGAGCCTGTGTATCTTGCACTACAAGCAGCTGCTGGCAGTTACTAGATATGAGCCCATGATGCTGTTATTGTAACTGAGAACCATCTGTGTTTTATTATTGGCCACCATGTTTGTGTAAACTTTTAGCAAACATATTTACAAGTTTCGTGTATGCATTTACTAAATTACGTAATAGGTAAGGAAGGTAAGGAAACGTATAGCAGTTTATGCTACAAGCATCGCACCGCTACGGGAACTCACGTGCCATATGGGATCACAGTGTTACCTGCCACCCGGCAGAGGTGACATTCCCGCCTTTACCCCAGCCAATTAAGGCTGGTACTCGATTTAGCGACCCCAGAGGGATGCAAGACTGAGTTGACCTAGTTGGCTTGGTTACACACCAAGGTGGTATACCCGCCCGAAGACGGTCACCCATCCCAGTACTAACCGGGCTCAACGTTGAGCAACTTCGTTCGTACGACGAACGACGCTACCACAGAGCTAAACCACCAAGGTCCATCCTTACTGTACATAGAATACTCACAAATGTAAATGTCTGTAGCCTCTGCTGTCTTGCGAATATTAATCAAATTGTGGATTTGCTTAAAAAATTATGCATATAACATTACTCTTGGGTTACTGCAGTAAAGATTACCAAATTTCTGTTTAATATCTGGAGTTAACATGCCTATTGGTGTTGCAGTTATTCAGTCCATTGTGGAATGCCAGTGCAAAGCAAGGTGTGGTTGTTGCCAATTCACCCCCAAAATATAGTGGTTATCAACTTAACATTACAGTGTCCACTAAGTGATTACAAAAAATGTCAGCCCACCCCACCTATATGTCTACAAATTTGAAAATAAAATTTGTTGAAGTTTGGTCCAGTACATTTGGAAATAATTGGTTGGATATGCCAAGTTCTGTCAATATGCCCCAGAAATTTCACAGTCTAATGTGTTAATATCTGGAGTTAATGGACTGAAGCTCACCAAATTTTTGTCCAGTATACTGAGTATAGAGAGGTTGTCACCTGTTAACGCATCCATCAGTGTTGTCCTCTGCAAAATGCCAGTGTGAAGGATGAAGGTTTGGTCTGACATTTTCGGCTGATTCGTGTAAAAATTAATTGGTTTCTACAGCAACATACCCTGAGCAGTTAGAAAACGAATGTCAGACTGATCATCTCAACCTGCACATGTGTATAAGTCCTGACAATTGGTGAACATTGGTCGAGTTATATCAATATATTCTGAGATAATTCGTCAGATACATCATTTCTTTCGTTGATTTACCTTAAAATTATGACCAATAACATAAATTCTGGTGTTACTATACAATGCTCACCATATTTCTATGTGATGTAGAGGAGTCGTTGGTTTTAGTACGTCCAGTTTAGCAGTATTGCAGTTGTGCAATCGTGTGCAATGCCAGTGCAATGAATGGTGGTGGGGTATGACAACTGTTACTGATTTACCTCCAAAATTGGTTACCGTACGAACATCTCTTGGGAGATCAGAAAACGAACATCAGATAATGCAGTCGCAGGCTTGACATCAATGCATTTCATGAAGCCTGGTTTCTCGTCTGTGTCTGGATTAACAATTGATATTAGCACCATCGACTTCGACAACAAAGTTTCATCTGAGACAGCTGATGCATCACCACCAGTGTATCGGTCTTTGTTGCCTCATCCTTCCTCACGTTTCAGCCAGTGACCTTGCTGTAGTCCATGTTTTGTCTGATGAGTTGTGCTCTTGATCTGCTGCCACTGCTCATCTGAATGCTGCACGCATTGTCGTCGGTCCATTCCCGACTGAGTTATTCAACCGATTGCTGTCGAATGGGTCAGTTCCCAAAGCATTCAAAGAAGCATACATCATGTCATTTCTCTCTCAAAAAACTCCACATGGACATGTATAATCCTCAGTCACTAATCTGCCGGTCACATCAGTGATACTGTAGTGCTTGTAGCATAGCAGTTGCTGAACAATCGTGACATGTATCAGCTCTTACAACCGTTGCTTCAGTTAAGTCTGCTTACCGGTCAAAATGCGCAACGGAGACAGTAGTTGTGAAAGTCCTGTCTGACATTTTGCTGGCAGTCGATGCAGGCGAATTAGTCACATTAGTTTTGTTAGACCCATCTACGGCTTTTGACGTTGTCATCTTCGGAATTTAACTCTTGGGCAGTCCAGGCTGGTGAAACTGGTATTCAAATACTGGTATTTGTAACAACAGCTTACATTTAAATGGAAGTTAATTAAGCTCGGTCGGCTAAGTTGCCGATTGGCCGATATATTTTGCTTGCGTTAATTTCTTTTTTAATGAATGCTCAGAGAACAATTATCTGAGGATGTGCTTGTCCAATTTTCGCAATCTTTCACCAAATGAAAGCGTTTTGGATGCAGATGATCGATCTGGACCTCTTTTTCTGATATCTCAAGGGACGTTGCCATGGCAACCAGTTTTGTGAAAAAAAACGACAGTCTCCCCTTTTTCGTCGCTCTGGCATTCAGAAACAGAATGGGATATTGCTATTTTAATGTGTGCATTAACAGTGTAAATGATGTCTATATCGTGTAAAAATTTCTTGAACTTTGGTCCAGTAACTCCAGAGTTGACAGAGCTCATTTGTGAATGTCTGGTATGACACGGCCAAAAAAACTGGAGTATTTAGTCGAATATCTCCAGATAGACTGGACGATTTTCGCAATCTTTTCACCATATGAAAGCGCTTTGGGTGCAGATGATGGATCTGTACCGATTTGTTAAGGGATGTTGCCATGGCATTCCAAATAAGGTTGGGTGAAATGAGAAAGTAATGAAGGCAGACTGATACCACGTGCATTCTTTGCACGTTCGCCAGGTGGCACCACAGTTATGTTTCTCTACATTGAGTTGCCGGATGTTGAAGAAAGTTGTTGATGCAGGGAATGTTCACGTGTTGTGCTTGGTATCGAGTTCCATCATCTTGCAAATGACGACGCGTTCAAAGTGGCACTCAAAGATACCATAGTAGCGGCTCGTGAACAGCTGGCCAGCTACACAATATGCCATGTGTTTCACATCCTGGACTGGCTGCTAGTCAATCAGTGGAGTCACCCAACACTTGTTGCAATGATGAGAGGAGAAGACGTCGACAGAGACCTCGGTACGTTCATACACAGTACTCACTTCAACAGTCAACTAACATTTGGCTGGTTGAATCGATTGTCAGTTACAAAATGCTGTGATTGGTAATCTTGTGATTACTTTTGGCATAGTACTCTGGGCATATATTTTCTGTCTCTGTCTCTATCTCTTTCTTCTCTGTCTTAATGCTTGCAGGGCAGCTAGGTGGCTACAAACATACTTTTTAATGAAATATGGGTGTATTGAGTTGAAAAGATGAAAAAGAAAGTAGTCTTAATTGCTGTTTGGACGTGGAAAAAGGAAAATATTGGTGAGTATACCTGTAAATGATGTCAGAATGCTTTGAATAGCTGCACTTTGTAGAAGAATATTGACATATGTTTCATGTATTGTTGGGTTTCCAACTGTAAGTATAATTGGAGAACTGGATTTTATGGAAACTTTGCATTGCCATGGTGAGTCCAGCAACGCTACTTTAAACCATCGTCGTGTGTAAATCGGAAGTGTCACGCCTCTGAGTGAAGTTATTTGTCCTAATTGAAGAACGCCTCAGTTATTCCTGTCCTCAAAAACCATCTCTTGATAAACACTCTCCTTGTACAGGCTCATTTCCAATGTGCACTTTATATTGAAAATTCCACAATGGTTAGTTTTACCTGGCATTCAACCTCACATTTTGTCATCACCCAACTTCAGTCAGCACCAGTCTGCTTTTTGTCACCACAACTCTACCTGTATACCCTACGCACATTCGCACAACTCTGAACCCTTTTGGATTCCTGTCACATCACCTCAACCAACCAGACATCACTGCTTGACAATTGTCAAGCCATCAGGTCGGCGATACTACGAGTCCTTAACTAAGTATTGAAGGTTATTGTTGGCCAAAAGAACCATCATTGTAGCAGAGGCACAGAGCATTGACGTCATCTGTGTTCGTGAGACGTATGTCGCTAGCCATGTTTCGAACCACTTCACCATTACTAGCTTTGGCCTTTTTAACTAGCAGCTACATGCTAAACACAGAAGTGTGTCAGGAAAGACGTCACTGGTGTAACTCGTCAACTGAATGACGTGTGGTGTGATTCTTGACAGGTCTGCAATCCAGCAACTTTATTCACTGCAAGTGGTGTGCGCTGAATTGCTTTTACCACGCGATGCTGTGCTACTGTGGTATATGCTGTTGTGTGTCTGTGTCTGCCATAAAACACACAAACAATGCCACACAATAGCCCAGGGATTCTAGTTTTCAAAGAACTTGACAAAATTTGAACAGGGGGCGCCATACACAGTTGGGGTAGGTTAAAATTGGCCACTTTTGACAAATAACTTGCTATAAATTGACATGTGCAACTGTGAATTTTTTCACGGCACGCCGTTAACTGGGATAAACAATGCTGTCGACGATGGACCTCTGTTGCTCTCACCTACAGTGCTAGATGCCACTAAGGCTCAAGCACCATCGGTATGAGTTGTTGTACATTTGTTGCAAAATTGCTTATATAATAACGTCAACAAGAAATCGACCGAGTGGAGTTCGGGCCTTACCGTGTATGTATGTGCAAATAATAGACATAGTTGTCGGTCGTTGTCGGTCTTCGTAGCAATGTGCTTTAAGTATCGCTTGCAATGCGTGTTTTTTTGGTTACTACACTCGGCATGCAGCACGATTTTCTGCGAGGCAGTGTCACACGGTCCATCGGTGTTAGCAGATATAGTTGTTGCACCACGCAAGGCTTGTCTGCTACAAATCTACGTAAATGAGGCCTTGCATCCACTGACATGTGCAGTGTCACATACAGTCATTGAGTGAGTGAGTATGCTTTCTAATGGTGATCTACATAGACTTATCTTGCTGATAATGATGCAGTTAACCGGTTGGAATGAACGGAGATAAAAGCACTAGTAAAATGCATTGAACCTGTTACGTAAGTAAGTTTATATTTTTAAACACATTGCGATCGAAAGGTCAAATAGCATTATACACACATAAGTTAGTCACTAAATATAAACAGTACAGTCCAGTATGCCACATTGTCACAGCATTTTGTCAAAACCTGAAAACTCATACCCAAACATTGTTTTTTTAGCTGCATCGCCATAGTGGTCCTTGAGGTTACTTTACTTAGGCAACTGTAAATAGTTTCTATTCTGATAATAATCTGCCAGCTAAGAAATGTGGCTAAAAATTATAGTCAGTTACAATGATAGAGAATGACAGCAATTGCATGACATACCATACTTGCAAAATTATTCTACAGACAGGATAATCTTAGACCAAATTATTTAAGTGAGTAATTCAGTAGTGACTGCTGTTGACGCATCAGACAGCCAAGTTATATGCTCAGCTGTAAGTAAGTTGCACATTGCAGTAGTCGGTAATATAAAATTGGAACGTAAATTAATGCTAGAATTACACGTATATGTCCCATTGGTGTTTCTTGGACCACTACTTTTCATATTGGTTTGATGCCAACAGTCCAATTTTCACTTAAATATGCAGCCACGGTTGTGCATGCAATGGTATGATTTTTAGCGCAAGATGTAATACATACATCTCGCGCTTATGCTACGATGTCAGTGTCCGTCTGTCTGTCTGTCTGTCTGTGACGGAAGTGCATTGGCGCATTATAGCTAGTTTAGGTTTCAAATTCCGATCCCAATTTACTGTGCATTGCGGTCGTGGCGCATGCGGGCGGGCGCGATGGAAGGGATCATCGCCGTGAAGAGTGGAGGGATCATCTTGCGCTATGCTAGCCACTGCTAGGCCTTCATGTTCTTTAAACGTTATCCTAATCAGCCTCAAGTATTTTACAATCTGCTTGATCTTGGCTTTTTTCAGCACTTTACAAAGTGTCAATCAGTGACCAGGCCACAGAGGGATTGGAGAAGATTTGAACCTCATTGTGCCTTCAAGGCCACCTATGTGATTTCCACAAAACCAGTAAGAAATTTTTGGGTACCACTCCCAAATACACTTAGAAAGCAGCCAGTATAAACCTCTTAATAACTGTTAAAAATGCACCAAAATCTACAGACTTGAATGCCTCTAGTTTAAAAATTTTTGTGGGGCAGTCTTCAGATCTGCATACTGGAAAGGGTGCCCCTATACTGGAAAGAGCACAGGCGCCCCTTAATAAACCCCATCCCCATAACTTCTTAGTGTAAAACCCCTGGCTTTGCCCCTGGTACAACAACCAAATTTACTTCGAAACTGCACCACATCACTTTAGGTAAACATTTGCACAAAACCAATAAGAAATCTTTTCGGTACCGCCACAAACTCACTCAAAAAGCAGCCTCTACTGAGCTATGGATAACTAACAAGAAGCTCTGCTCTGCTATTGTGCTTGTCAGTAGAAATCTTGCAACTACGAATCACCCATTTGAAAACGATTGCAATTGATAAATGACTTTGAAGGATATACACCCAAGGTCATCGCGATTGGTGCTTTTAGATAGGCCATATATCACTTCCTGTTAGTGGCCGGTTGTTACCTTGTTTCTGTCTAACACCTTTTTTAGATACTACCACTTTTGAAATGAATGTGACTGTGTGTGACCTTGATAACTCGTTCATTTTTGACAATGACGCTTAAATCACAAGCCATGTGTGCGTTTATGATACACAGACTGACACACTTCTTAGTTGTTGTGCTTTGTAATTTACGTGTAAACATATCATAGTTGAATCATGCTTTGTTTATTAGTTATAGTTATCACAAGGGTTTCAAACAGCAACAGTGACATTCAACTCACTCAAGGTCATTGGCAATCATGCCATTCGATAGGCCACACATGATTTCCTATTTGTTTTCCATTGTAACTGTCTCTATCTTGCACAATTTCCGAAAATTTAAAAACGTCACATGACCATTACTACGCCTGCACAAGGGACAGTTTGTAATCCCAATACTAAATCAACACATGGCGAACCAATGTACAAAATTTGAAGTCTCTAGCTTTAGCCATTCTGGAGATATTTTAGGGGGGACTGAGAATTTAAATGGGTCACATGACCATAACCACACCCCTTTCGGGGGTGGTTTGTTGTCGGTGGACAGGGACTAGCCATAATCAAAATGTGTACCGAATTTGAAATCTCTACAGTCACCCATTACGAAGATATGAAAGACAACAAAAAATAAAGAAATTGGGTTGGCTTGGAGGTTAGGGGTCACTCAAGGTCATCAGCAACGTAGCCATTTGTTAGAGCACATATGACTTCCTATTCGAGTTTAATAGTAGTTATGCGTCTATCTTGTGCCGTTTTCGAGTTAGTATTGCTTATTTCCCAAACGTTAGACGTCACATGACCATGACCTCGCTCACTCAAGGGACAGTTTGTAATCGCAATGCGAAAACATTATGTGGTGAACCAGTGTACAAAATTTGAAGTCTCTCGCTTTAGCTATTCCGGAGATATTTTAGGGGGTCTAAGAATTTAAATGGGTCCTTTTCGGGGTGGTTTTTCATTTGTTTGGTAAGACTTGATGTAACATACCTGTGTACTAAATTTGACAGCTCCAGTTTAAGCTATTTCTTATATATGGATGGGGGCTCAGAAATTTAAAATGGGTTCTGTGACGTAACCAGGGTCGGTTTGTCCTCTGTGGGCTGGGACAAGCTACGTTCTACCTGTGTACCAAATTTGAAATCCCTACATGCACCCACTACATAGATATGAATGGTGAAGAAAAATGCAAAAATTTGGGTAGTTTTGGGGGTTAGGGGTCACCCAAGATTATCGGTAGCATCACCATTCGATAGAACTCATACGACTTCCTATTTGACTTTAATAGAAACTATGCATCTATCTTGTACCATTTTCGAGTTATAGCTTTCGAATTTTGCAGTGATGTTTGGAGTCAGAAAACTAGAGTCACTGAGCTATCATGCGGCGTTACTGCGTAATCCTTCGTGTAGCCGTTTTGATAGAATACCAGAGTGTGACATACACACAGACAGACAGACAGACACACAACGACGGCATATACCATGCTAGCATGGCATCGCACGGTAAAAATGCACCAAAATCTACATATTTGAATGCCATACTTTAAAAGTTATTTTATGCGGCAAAGTCTTCTGACTTCCATACTGGGAGGGTGCTTCTATACTGGGACGGGGCATAGGTGCCACTGTACACACCCCATTTCCATAACTTCTTAGTGAAAAACCCCTGGTGACAACAAGCAGATTTACTGCTAAACTACACCACGTCAATTCAGATAAATGTGGAAAACACAAAAGCAACAAGGCCAGATGAGTTTATCTGTAGAAATTTATTATTTGTGCCTCACCCCTAGTTTGCTGCTCCCTCCATTAGTTAAACTACTGCAAGATGGCTTATCTTATATTTCTCTTATCATTTACCTCGCCCACCTTCACAGAATCAACAGCTATATGCCGATTAGTTGTTTATCTCTCTGTTCTCATCCAACTATATGCCTGACCTGAATAACCTCACTAGATGTTTGGTTCCGTGTAAATGGCATGGCTTGGAAACCCAGACACATCTGAAGCCATCTTACATGGCTGCTGTCAGCATGCCCAGGGCTATTTCAGTTTAACCTGTACTGGACTGTCAGATACCTTTGGACAGCCTGATAAAAATGTTGCCTTGCATGTGCCAACTCGGTTTTGTATGGCACTAACAGAAAAATTATAAGTTGCAGCAAGCACAGAATCAGCTTGCATGCTCCTTTCAGTCCATCTATCTCACATAGTCATCTTTGACATATTCACTGGCTTCCCATTGAATACCTTATTGAATTCACAGTAGCCAACATCACTTTCCATGCTCTGTTCCTCTCAACCTGCTTATCTACACTCAGCTTTGCATGTTCATCATTCCACTCGTTCTCTTAGGATATCAAATACCAATCTGCATTCCATTCCATTTGTCTGCACTTCGTTTCATGTCGTGCCTGCATGATGTCAGCATTGCAGCTCTTACAATCTGTAACGTTTCCAGCTTTCCAAATAGGACATTGACAAACTGTACCATCCCTGACACTTTATACGATCATCTCAGACCCACTTGTGTGGCTCAGATTTGGTTTTTACCGCACGACGCTGTGCTAAGCGCAGTATATGTAATCATCATGGTCTGTGTGTCTGTGTGTCTGTCACACTCCCGTATTGTATCAAAACGGCTAAACGTAGAATCAGGCAAATACACGGTGATTCATAATTACGGGAACCCTTGGTTTTTATTGTATAGCTTTTGAAGAAACAGACTCAAAGTGATAAAATTTAGCACATATGTCTAGTAGTCAATACTGTTCCGTTAGCAAAATACATTACTGATGCAATATATGTTTAAAGTGTCCACCTTTAGCTTTAATGCATGCATGAAGATGTATGCGCCACTGTCTGACTGCTTTATCAATAATGCGCTGATCCATTTTGTCCCAAACTGTCAGGATATGTGCACGCAGTTTGTCAATGTCCTTCATCCGCTTCTTGTAGACCTTCTCCTGCATTACCAACCACACTTTGTAGTATACCAGATTTACATCCGGGCCCTAGGAGGAATGAAATCTGGGGTCTCCATTTTAAGCAGCTCAACTGTCTCACGAGCTCTATGACGTGAAGTCACGTTACCGGATATTGCGCGGTAACGTAACGTGGATATATTCAGCACCGTTTCACACACATTATCTCAGGCTTAACCATGCCAAGTTTAGCCACAAATGTGGCCAAGCAACAAAGATATTTTACTTTTCATACGGGTTCCGTTATTATGAATAACCGTGTAATGCCACACGATAGCCCCATGACTCTAGTTTTCTGACACCAAAGTTCGTGGCGAAATTCGAACGGGATCACCCCCTATGGGGGCGACAAATGCAGGTGGGGTGGTTTAAAATTTGCCACTTTCGACGAAAAACGTGCTCAACTAAAACGATACAAGATAGACACATAGTTTCTGTTAACGTCAAATAGAAAGTCATATGTGCTCTATCAAATGGCGATGTTTCCTATGACCTTGGGTGACGCCTGACCCCCAAACCACTCCAATTTTTGCATTTTTAGTCGTCTTTTATATCTTCGTAGTAAGTAAACGTAGAGACTTCATATTTGGTGTACAGGTTGACCGTAGCTAGTCCCAGCCGACGGAAGACAAACCGTCGCTGAAAGGGGGGCCAATCCATATCTCAGGAATGGCTGAAGCTAGAGCTCTCAAATTTAGTACAAAGGGAGACTATATCAAGTTTTGCCAAAGTGATAACAAATCACTCCTAAAAGGGTCGTGGTTTAGTTCACGTTACCCATTTTTGTATGCACAACTGTGGAGTTAGAAAAAATTCTCCACTGCACTCAGTGAATTGCGATCAACAATGTCGTGTGGCTGTACACTAAGGCTTAAGCTCTATCAGTTCGATTTTTTACCTTGTTTGTTGCAAACTTGCTTGTATAACATATAGAGAACATATTGACCAAGTGGATTTTGAGCATTATCGTTCATATATGTGGTAATAACCGACATCTCTCGGTCTGTTTAGCAGTTTGCTATCAACCGATACTCGTTGCCTGGTAATTAAACTCGGTGGGCAGTGCGATATGGTCGATTTTGTGTTAAGCAGTATCGCGCTGTCCCTTTGCCATGTAGCAGAGCTTCATGTGACTAACTATTGTGTGAATTTACCAGTTATACTTAATTATTTACTTACTAACTGAGTTATGAATGAATTTGAAGAGATGATTACTTTGGACATTGATATGGTAATTGACATGTGTGACTAGCTTTGGAGTACGTGACAACTGGTGAATACCCAGAGTTGCTGAGGCTGCGTATTCAGATGCTGATGGAGAGTGGATGTGAGGGATACAGTCTGAACCTGATATCATGGTGTGTCCGAAGTCCCGTCTTTGAGTCGGACATTGCAATGAGAGCCACATACTTACTGCTGCTGCACCGACTCGGTCGAACTGATGACTTTCATAATCAGGTATTCTCTCTCTAAGGTCCGGTTTTTCCACAGCAAATTAATCTTCCATTAACTTAATCCTGCATTAAATCCAGCAGATAATGATTGATTAGCTCAATTGCCGTTTCTCCACACGCAGTTAATGGCCAATTGTCAGTTAAATCATTCATTAACTTAATTGCTCATTTTTGGCCAATTAACTCGTTAATAGACCATTAACAATAATGGATTTGCAAATTTTTGCTTTTTTGTCTTCTATGAAGATGAATCTGTGCAAAGTGAATGTGTGGTATAGCATGAAAACGGTTATTTTGTGATTAAAGTCTTTGAAGCACTGTTAATTTTATAGTGCAACAGTGCACTTTTGGCAAGTTCATGTGTCATTGCACGGAAAATTTGTTGTTTACAAACTTGCTACGACTCCCATGGTAACGCGATCACGTGATATCACTGCACACACCAACAGCCAATCAGAGACGGCGAAAGTAGGTGCAGTTAATGGAGCATCAACTAATCGCCCGTTTACAAACTGGAGGCCAGAAATGCATGGAAAAAATGAAACTTGGTTAATAGACGATTTACTACTATCATTAAATTAATGAAAGATTAACAAATGAGAGATTTAATCTGCAGTGGAAAAACCGGCCCTAACTCTTTGTTGTTGTGTAAATGCATGTTGATAATATTTTTTAATACTATTTAACGTTTACCTTGGTAATAATTTGTAAACATTTGAAAATTTTTCCAATCTTTGCTAAGCTTCCCTGTCACCATGCCAACAGAATTTGGCGATGTTTCTCTACTGTTGCTGAGTGGTCATCGAGCTCGGTTGCACATGTACCACAACATCAAAAAATTTTGAATTGGAAATTTGATTAACACGTTTTTATTTTTAAAGTTTCGGCCTTTGACCCCAAATATATATATAAATTATATATATATATACAAAAAAGTGTAAGGGTAGTAT
>Ga0209782_1001031_pt1 | contig 13822 bp, 9 predicted proteins | sample WorMetmaBAHAMAS1_FD_187390 | JGI IMG/M metagenome (GOLD analysis project Ga0209782, IMG submission 187390) | Marine gutless worms symbiont microbial communities from Max Planck institute for Marine Microbiology, Germany - Inanidrilus... | ecosystem: Host-associated > Annelida > Digestive system >... | reverse complement strand
GGTAAGATTAGTGATATGAACCTTCCCTTTGAAGCCAGTGTAGTCACGCTGCTTCGATGAGTCCGCGTTTAGTAGAAAGATCGAGGCCTTGTGTGCACCGTCACGACCATGTTGGATTTGGTCGACAGATCAGAGAGACTATGCTCGAATCACGAACAATTCCGTTTTTTTGATCGGCGAGCCGCATTTCGAAATTAATCCGAAATAAAATCCGCCAGTCTCAGTTTATCACGTAGTTAAGTAAGTAAGTAAGTAAGTCAACGGAGTATGGCAGTTTGCTACCAGCCTGACCGCTACGGCAACTCATATCATCACATGCAATATGGGATCGCACAGTGTCACCTGCCACCCGCTTTTGCACCAGCCAAAGCCAATTAATGCTGGTACTCCATTTAATGACTCTGCGTGCTTATCGTCGGTGTAAACGCCATCTTCCGGACGTTTGTTATGCCAACGGCGACGACCACACACGTGTGGGGTGAGGTCCGGTTCAATGCTGAGTTGACTTAGTTGGTTTGGTTAGTGTTGTACTATAGCTGTTGCCAAAGTTCAAACAGATAACAAATGTCCGTTCAAAGTAGACTGCGCGTTTTTAAACGAAAAAATAAAACGTCACAACGTCAACAAGGAAACTCAGCAGATGCTGAGCTAGCGCGACATGAGAATCTGCAAATTTCTTTAATTATTGTCCGCGAAACATATGAAGTCTGCATATACCATCTGTTTCATTTTGATTATGCATCAGAAGAAGCGCACATGCAATTTTAATTATAGAATCACAGACTGGCATTAGCACAGACCGTCTCCTCTGTCGTGCCAATCTCAACTTTCTGATGGAAATACAGCGCTAGAAGAAACGCTTTATAGAGCTATAAACAGTGCGGCCGTCATTTCGGAATCGATGGTCCGTGAACAGTTATGAGGACGCAGATGCACTGTAGACATTTCATGGCTGACAAGAGACCCGTGCAATAATGTATGGATAATGCCTTCCGCGAGGCGAAACAATAAGGGACGCACGTGGGCTTTCGTGCCACAGGGGCGTTTCTAGCACCTCTACCTTGAACGGCAGAGGGGGCCACGGGTCACTGAAGGGGGCCATGAGTCATAGAAAAGGGCTAGGGGTCACCGAAAGGGGCTTGGGGTCACTGAAGGGACCGGTAATAACCGTCATATTATGTCGATGTTATGTTCATATATGCCGTTTTTGACATTATAACCAACATATTATCAGTAATTTTTCATCCCAGATACCCAATTACACTAAACAAAAATTTCGTTTCGGAGACAGCGGGGGCATACCTCTGCCTGGGGGCATGACCCCTACCACACCAGCCCACCCCCTTAGAACGGCCCGTGTTTCATGGCACTATTGATGACGTCCCAGCACTGTCGTTGCGATAAACGCCGCATACAGAACGGGCACGGTAAAACGCACTGCTAGCCTACGCCCAGTCTCATAACTTTTATGTTTGTTCCCCGTAGTCCCGGTAAATTTTACGGCATCTCCTCTAAATGAGTAGCTTATAGCCCCACACACGCTATGACTGGTAAAGATATTTCATATCGGTTATATTGTATGTTTACTTATGTTATTTGTAACTAGAATGTAAGCTATGCAATGGCTTTTAAAAGAATAATCTTACTACTTGCTTGCTTACTTACTTACTTACTAAAGTAAGTGTCTGATGATTTGAAGCACACGGCAGTCGACACGACACATATCTCCGTACGCCACCGTGAAATTGACACAGTGCCGTTACCGACGACCAGCAGGTGCGTGCGTGTAAGTCACGTGTGTTTGGGCTATAAATATTGACCGTTGTACCAGTACAGCCGCATACGAGCTAGACAGTGGTCCTTGTTCCTCGACAACTGCATAAGTTGCAGAGCTGGTAAAATCACGATATCCACCATGTCCAGATTCCATAATGTATTTCGGATCTTCTGCAAAATTTAGCCAACCTTTGTCTGGTCCGTATTCTGCTTATTTTCGCAATAATGATGAAAATCTGTCCATGGATTTTAAGCTATAAAATGCTCACAAACAAAACATGGTGTGACGCTATAATTGGCCTGCACTGACGAGAAGCGCTGATGCTCTAAGGCTAACTCACGGCCTGTGAGTCGATCTTTCTTGCATTGGCTATCATTGCCAGCCTGACGACTGCCAGAACTGTTGATGTCTTCATTCAGTCGCCAGCTCAAGACCCACACGGCTCTTCCAGCACTAACTAGTGTGCTGGTGGTTGCAGTTATATACATACCGTCGTCCGGCGCTGTTGTGACTATTTTGAGTCTGGCGCTGACTACAACTGCCCCGACTCAACCCAACTCAACAGTTGTATACAAAGTATGACAGCAATTGACTGTTCTGCACTGCCGTGCAAATCGCCGAAAAAAATCCTTGCATAATTAGACGGTTAGCGAAGCGTCTCGTGTGGAGAAGTAAGTAAGCGAGCGAGCCCACAGGTCGTCGTCGTGACAAACGAAGCCAGTTGACTGCAAATAGGCGCCAGTCACCGAATATATATCCATCGACCTATTACTTCAGGCGAGGTAACGCCACGTGAGGTGAGTTCTTATCACTCATCTCATCTCATCTGACCCATTTCGTCTCAGCTGAGTTCGACGTGAAGCGACCCGGTTCGCCGTGGATGCGACCGATCGCAACGAAGTAGGTCGCGCTGTTCGTTCTGATTGGTCGCAGCCAGGGCGAACTGGGTTGCTTCACGGAGAACTCACTGTTCTGACGAATTAAGGTCATAAAACAATGAGATACAAGAGAGCCTAGCAGTGACTAGCATTGTGCGAGATGTTATTGTTTAGATTACCTCTCCCCGCGACCACAATGCGCGTTACATTTGGATCGGAATTTGGAACCTAAATTAGCTATAATGCCCAATGCACTTCCGTCACAGACAGACGGACACTGACATCGTAGCATAAGCGCAAGATGTATATATTACATCTCGCGCTAAAAATGAGATGAGATGAGACGAGTCATATGAACGCTCGTTCAGAAACATTGCCGCTGCAATCGGCGTGCAGTGATAATGCTCGAACTCCATCGCTGCGAGTTGTTGTCGATTAGTTGTATACAACTCGAGCAACATGTCGATCATTCTAACAACTGTTAACGTTGTGCCTCAGTTCAATGGGCCTGTTGTGGACGATAGAGCGGCAAAATAGCAACGTTGCCCAAAGTAATTTGGGAATAAACCGCGTCGCCGGGATGTTTTACGCACGCATGCTCCCCATACGTTACATTTTACCGCGCCATTAATCCCCCTCGCCAAAAATTGACCCTTTACCCTGAGAGATCTGGACCCCATCTACATGGTTCCTTCGGCCCACCAGACACACCATTCCAAACGGCGTCTCGACCGAGTCAGCCGTTTTTCCACACTGCACGCTCGTTACCAACGGACGGACAAACCGACAAAACGACGATGGAACTCGACCTGTAGGAAATGGTCGCTAATTACGCTATTACACAGCGACGCGTTCTAAAAATACTGCAGTACTCTGCGGTCTTTACGCGTGTAGCAATCACAGCATTGCATTACTAATTTAACCGCCCACTAACATCACTGCCTGACAATATTTATATTTTAGCATAGGCTATCGGTTACTGACGCGCTCGATCGCGCCTATTATAAACAGTCTGACTTTACTTTCGAAGTTTGACCCAAATTTGGCCTGCGTTGATTCGAAAGTACACTATGGCTCTGGCAGTCTGCGTGGAATACTGATTGTTAACGGTGAAGTTCTGTTCTGGTCAGTTCAGTTGTCGATGTTTTACATTGCATTCGATTAAAACTATTTGCAGTGGCCTGAATATAAACTACAAGAGACCCTAGCACTGGCTAGCATGGCGCGAGATGATCCGCCCGCAAGCAGCACGGCGAGCAGCACGGCGGCCGCAATGCGCGGTAAAGTGGGATCGGAATTTGAAACCTAAATTAGCTATAATGCGCCAATGCACTTCCGTCACAGACAGACGGACAGACAGACGGACACTGACATCGTAGCATAAGCGCGAGATGTATATATTACATCTCGCGCTAATGACATACTAGACGTACATACATATACAAAGATATACAATATAATAAAATGTGATGTACATGCTCGACGGTAAGAGTGACTAGAATGTTATCAATAAACTGCAACCGCATTCGGTTATTTTCTGCAGAACTAATTAAGTCAGTTAAATTTCTTACCCGATAATTGGTCAAACGTTGACCGATTTATAAAATTCCTTCATTGTGGACAGCAGCAAGTTTGTAATCCTATTAATGAACCGCAGAAAGTCACGCTGAAAGTGCTGGTGACGGATGTTATTGCCGTATTAGACACAGAGCCTGCCAGATTGCCTGTACTGCAGGTGGGCGGGCATTCATCACTGAGCAAAGGCTGAAACACGTAAATGCAATGTGCCATCTGTGCACACAGAGGCGCTGGGTTGGCGTGGCGAGACATGCAAATAAATGTCAGCTGCAGCTGGGGCTTCGGGCGACCGGGTATTGGCAAAAGTATAATTAAAGATCCCACCACACTGAATTATGCTACCATGTGATTGTGCTGTTGGTTTCGAACTGTCGCTAGTTTTCTGACATTAGCATTTTCACAAGATAATCGCAACGGTCTAAGCTGTAGATGCCTTTACCCCAGCCTTAACTGGCTGGGGTAAAGGCGGGAATGTCACCTCTGCCGGGTGGCAGGTAACACTGTGTGATCCCATGTATGGCACGTGAGTTCCCGTAGCGGTGCGGTGCTTATAGCACAAACTGCTATACGCTTCCTTGCCTTGTTCACCGTATTGGCGTAATCCGGTAAATATAGCCAAGTACTCTGGCAAAACTGTCCCCAAGTGGTGTTGTCACCTGGCTACCCAGCAGCCCCACACTGAGCGGAACACCGCTTGCTACGAAGTATCACGTAGCAGCCCTCTATAGTTGCAAATATTCTGCCGAGTCTATTAAATCATTTATTGACAGAACATACATAGTACAATAATAGTTTTCATAAGTGAAATAATTCAAATATATGTTCTGAAGGACAGTAAAGCTAAGTAATCAGCGCTTACAACTGCCCTTTTAGCTAAAGAATGCTGAAATTCGAACAGCATTTCGTGCAGTTATGGGTACTAATGTGGTGTCTTCTTTTATTGTGCTCAACGTAGACAAATGTTTTTCATGAACGTTGACGATTTTTAACCTGACGCGAAGTGTGTGCAATGAATAGCATAGAAACAGCATTTCAAATTTACTGTATGCGCTTCAGACCTATTTTTCCGTCGGATAGAGAGCGTATGGGGTAACATGCTATTGCTGAATAGGCCTAACAATAGAGTATACGTTGGATGAAACTTGCCCAAGTCATTATCAATGTGTATGACAGTTATTGTAATCACAAACTGCATAATTTTTGACGACATAATGATGTAAACTATGTTATTAAGTATATGCCATGTGTCATTAGCTTGTCAGGCTTTTGTTGTACAGTTATTTGTCAAAATAAAGACAGAAAGTTTGAACGTTATCGTGTTTCACCAACAAGAAGCATTTGAAAAATGTTGGGCCCATTCGCCACTGCGAGCCGCCGCACGCCGCATGTTTTACATTGCCATTCACCAGGTGTCGCTATTGTCGCACGCCGCCACTGTCGCACGCCGCCTGCGCATCGATGTCCACGACGACGACGACGACAACAACGACAACGCGTGACAGAGGGGGCCGCTATGGCCCCATAGAATGGGCCCAACAACACAGGTCATATAGACACATCTGTCATGTAGGACAGCTATACAACTATGCCTAGGCTGCCACGCAGGGCAGCCAATGGTGATTGACCAGCGCTGGGCGGCCGCCGGCTCAGGTCCAGGCCAACAACTTAGACTCTGAGCCCACCTGAATAGCTGCTGACGTCTATGCACCCGTAAGCTGATATCAGCTTACTACTCATTTATCGACCTCGAAAGGGTGAAAGGCTGAGTTGATCTAGTTGGTTGACCTGCAGCGGACGGCTTACCCACGTGAGTGGTCACCCGTCAGCTGCAGGTCGGGCGCAGGACAGGGAAAGTCCGCCAGCCAAAGACCGACGTTCTACCACTGAGCCAACGCCACCAACTGTCCATCATTATCATTGCCGTGTTTCGCCAAACTGAACACTTAACATTGCAAGTTCAGAATGATCATGACGGGGTTACGATACGATACGATAATGAAACATTTATAGTGCTCTCAAAAGCTGACAGTAATCAGCAAAATTTACCGCGCTGTACCATAACTGAAAAGGTAACGACAAGAAACTCAAAAACACAAAAAAACTCAGAAGTACTGGAAGCAGACAAGAATCTGTGGAGTCTGTCCACGTTGGCCTATGGTGTGAGTTTATGGTGTGGGAATGATTTGAAAAAAAGATAGGTTTTAGGTCCGGTTTTTCCACAGCAAATTAATCTCCTGTTAATTTAATCCGGCATTAAATCCGGCAGATAATGATCAATTTACTCAGATGTTTTTCCAAACGGACGATTTAATTGACGAACTGCCGGCTCACTGTACTGCAGCTCCGACAGCCTTAGCCCTCTGAGCCACTGAAGCAGGTCTGCTAATGTCATATTTTCGACGATTTTGAAAACAGTAGACGCTAAACGTGTGTCCATCATTATCATTGTCGTGTTTTGCCGAACTGAGCACTTAACATTGCAAGTTCAGAATGATCATGACGGGATTACGATACGATACGATATGATACGATAATGAAATATTTATAGTGCACTCAAAAGATGACAATAATCAGCTAAATCTACCACACTGTACCATAACTGAAAAAGGAACGACAAGAAACTCAAATACGAAAAAAATTCAGAAGTACCGGAAGCAGACAAGAAGCTGTGGAGTCAGTCCACTGTAGGCCTATGGTGGGAGTCTATGGTGGGAATGATTTGAAAAAAATATAGGTTTTAGGTCCGGTTTTTCCACAGCAAATTAATCTCCCGTTAATTTAATCCGGCATAAAATCCGGCAGATAATGATTTAGGCCGGTAGTGAAAGAGAGAGGTTCTAAAATGTTGATAAAAGCGTTGTAAACTGTTGTTGGTATACAGTGTGACTATTAATCGAATTAAGTCCAATGCACACTGCAGTTGCCAGTCATCAGCGTCTCTGTCCGATCTGCTACCCGCCATCAGTCGAACGTAGGCCTACTACCACAACATTACTGCAGCAGGTTTGGACGTTGGACTTTCTCCGTTGCAGGTCCATGGACCTGGAACCATTTACCCGACAATCTTCGCGATCCATCGCTCAGCTCCAGATTCTTCAGATCAGCACGGAATACATTACTCTTCACAACGCACCGGAACACGTAGTACATTAGAGGCATTTTAGTCTCGCCTCTCGCATGCTGCGAGGCGCGACTCAACCAGTCAGGATGCCGTGTGTCTGTCTGTGTGTGTGTCTATCTGTCTGTCTGTCTGTCTGTAGAAATTTTTTTCCGACCAACTTCTGCCTCGAAGCTGGTTTGACCGATCTCGACGAAATTTGGTATGATGGGAGGTCTTAGAAGGTAGCATCCCCTAAAAATTTCGGTGAACTTTGGCCCACTTTTTCTGGGAGCACAAATTCTCGATCGCGGATATCTCCGACATTTTGTGGAGTAGCATCTACTAAAAACCCTCACCCCCCTCAGAGGCGCGACAATATACCGCTAGGTTTTCTAGTTTGCATTATGCGCTATACAAGTTGACAATCATCGTCATCATGATCATTCCAAAGGGTCAAAGATCACGGTACCCTGCGAGCCTAGTAACCATGGTAACCAGCTGTGTTTACGTCTACGAGTGGGCCAGGGCGTCGGGTTAATGGGGGTCCTTCACCTTTGACCCTGCCCGGCATGTTCGGCGTGCTGTAATATGTGCAATTCGCCATGAAAATGCATTCCAGCATTTTCGATGATTCTTATAAAAAGTCGTCCCAGTCAATTTTACTCTTAAATAAGTCTCACGTTTGTGTTACAAAATACTTGATCGGGTTGTGCTGAGATGTCTCGTAAGTAAAAGAGGCAATTTTGGATTATTATCTCGCTACACATCGGTAGCGGTATAAACGGGACTTAAGTTATGTAAGGAATCCGAATGTAGATAATCACATGTAATCTATCGAACATTATTAATGAACTTGAACGTCACTTCAACTATTTGAACCGTTTGAAACCCTGCCTCGGAAAACGTGACACATCGATACGTAAGCTAAATGATAGCTACATGTAGATAAATGATTAAAAAAACTGCAGTTTATCCACTCTGTTAACAACCACGCATCAAAAACTGCAAAAATGGTAAAAAGGGGACATTACTCACCATCACGTAACCTATATGTTAACGTGATACTGAGTAATTTATAGGCCTTTCACCTTTTTGATTTTTTCCGTTTTTGATGCGTGGCTGTTAACACAGTGAATAAACTGCAGTTTTTATCATTTATATCTGCTGTTTTATTATGAGTAAAAGTACGTTTTATAGCACTTGCCATATGCATCAGCACGCTAAAATTTTGCTGAAATCGGTCCAAATATTTTTGATACATCATATTTTTTTGATTTTCCAGATGGCGATTGGTCAAAGGGCAACATTTTATTTGAAGGACCGAGGCACGTCACTATATGATATATTGTTAAAATTGGTCAATCCATCGGGGAGATATTGCAATTTTACGATTTCTAAAAATAGTTGCCGCCACCATCTTAGAATTTTAAATTCGTGACATATTATTAGCTGACTTGGTCCACAGGACCGAGACGCATCATCCTGCCAAATTTCGTCAAAATCGGTCAATCCGTTGTAGAGATATGGCAATTTTTCGATTTTTTAAAAGATGATCGCCGTCGCCATCTTGGATTTTTGAAATTGCAAAATTTTATTGCAGATGGGCTTAAACGTGCGAGAGGCATGATCGTACCAAATGAAGTCAAAACCGGTAAGTCCATTGTGGGTATATTACGGTTTTTCGAATTTTCAAGATGATACCGACGCCATCTTGGATTTCCGAATTCGCAAAATTTTGTTACCTGACTGGATCACTAAGTTCGAGACGCATAACTGTGCCAAATTTCGCCAATTTTGTCAGTCTTATGCGGATATATTGTGACTTTTCATTTTTTGTTCAAGATGGCGGCCGTCCGCCATGTTGGATTTGTTTGGAGCATATTGGGACCATTCACAGAGTACTCGGTGATCTCTATCACTGTGCAAAATTTGGTTATGATTGATGCAGTAGTTTTGATAATATGAACGTATCAATATTTCGCGCATTTAACTGGAAAATGCCTATTCATGCCACCAAAATTGGAGTTTTGCACTATTTGACCCTCTAAATGAGCTACAATATCAACGAAAGCCAAAAAGGCACACCCTTGCGTGAGTCCGTGTCATTTCAGCCATCATGCGTAAAAATCTGGTGAGCGATATGACCTGTAGGTGAGTTCATTAAAAAGGTACAAATAAAAATTTTGGATTATATTTTACCTATTTGCGTAGAAACCCCCCATGGACTGATTCCCACCAAATTTTGCACAGCTGTAAAATTCGTGGACATTATCACCTGTGACAATTTCTTTGGCGATCGGTTAAGGGACGTTGATTCTGTGAGGGGTCGAAAATGGAGGTTCCCATTGACTACGCCGTTAGCTGTTAGCACTCTGCTCACGCGACTGTGCAGCTAAGTGATTTATTGGCTGCGCTTTTGTTACGTCAGACCACTCTTGAGCGATCTGTCCGGGTACTGTGTCGTTTATTACTAGGTCCGAGTGATCCACTCTGCGTTCTTTAATACCAGACGGAATCGCTCAGATTACTCGGATTTTCGTCGGAGATTACAGCTGGACAGCTTGAGAATTGCTATGCTGGTGCATTTAATTTTTGGCGCTAAACCGATAGATGCATAATTTTGATGAAAAACGTATTTGTAGTGTATTTTGTCAGGTTAACTGATGCTCTTATATAACTGTTTTGGATAATAATTTTCCATATTTATTTAAATGTAGATGCTTGCTGTAAGTCGGCATTTTAATTACATACCTGCAACGCTTTGTCGTTTATTTATGCTGGGGCAGATTAATCCAGAACATACTCTACACAGCTTGTTGCCAGAACGTCGACATGACAGTACCTATTCTCTCCGACCAAGGAGACATGATCTCATGTTAAACCGTAGTTCATATTGCTTAACTGACTGCAATTTTATTATTAGGCGAATATTTGAGGACAGCTATTGACTAATTCATTGATTACCCGCTATAACATTTCATCTATGTCGAAGTTGCGTCCTGACAGCTTCCTTATTAAAATAATATTGTATTGTATTGTATTGTATTGTCTTAAGTCGTCCCGTCTCGGACTAGATTAATCTAGTCTCGAATAAAGTACGCAGCGAACAACTGCCATACTCGCGCTTATGCTATGATGCCAGTGTCCGTCTGTCTGTGACGGAAGTGCATTGGCGCATTATAGCTTATTTAGGTTTCAAATTCCGATCCCACTTTACCGCGCACTGCGGCCGCCGTGCTGCTGGCGGGCGCCGTGCTGCTCGCCGTGCTGCTTGCGGGCGGATCATCTCGCGCCATGCTAGCCAGTGCTAGACTCTCTTGTATTTTCTGTAAGGCTGTACGTCCGTAATGACCGTTGATTTATAGAAGAGGACAGCGAGACCGCAATCAGTCGTGATGGAAGAAAGTGATGCGGCGGATTCAGCAGCCACGTACACAAAGGTGTGTAATTCGGAAGCTTTGTCCGATGCCGCACGCTAATGCCGCTGCACACTGGCATTCTTCGGTCCCGAGACGAACTTCCATCATGGTCGCTCGCTCAATTTCCAGCAAGAACGCGACACCATTTAATATTTACTCACGTCGGCGGTGGCCGCTGCGTGGGTGCAGTGGCGTAACAAGGTTGCAGTGGGCCCGCGTGCAAGTATTCCAAAAGGGCCCCCTCTTCCCCAAAAAAACTTTTTAAAAACAGCGTCGGGCAAATTTTGGGCCCCCCAAAGCGCTGGGCCCGCGTGCACTGCACGCCTTGCACGCCCTATTGTTACGCCACTGCGTGGGTGGCGTGATCTAATCTGCAAGGACGTGTGCGTGTGCGTCCGCTTTGTGAAAGCAATCCGGCTTGATCTACCAACATCAAAGTTTGTGTAGATAGTCCATGGCCGGCTCGGCGTGCGTCTCTATGTTGATACGACTGCATATGTCTCTAGTTATGTTAGTTATGTTGCTGATTTCGTACGACACGCCTTATATGGCGAGTCCAATTGTCCAAGATTGTCGTAGCTGACTCTGCAGCTATCAAACGGAAGACTACACGGATGGTACAAATGTATAATTATGTTATTGTGTATCAGATTAGACCGAATGATTGAGCCACGCTACTACCTATCTGAATAGCTAATAGCCACCTGTATTCACTGAACAGATGCCTCCATGGGCGCAATTTTACAAGTGCAGTGGGGCTGCGTCAGATGGGAACTTCAGTACCGCATTTTCGACTGCAGGCAAAACAGCACGATATTATTATCTAAATATCGTTTGAAATACTGAGCGATTATTGTCAAGCATTTCGATTTTTAATTGTAGGTCGCTTTTAAAATTCGTTTTAATGTTTCGAACTCTAATCTCAGAGACCAGACAGAAATTAGCAATATTGTTGTAAATATGTGTCGCACAGATGCTAGTTTGTGAGCCAGCCTGATTTTTCGGAGGACTCTCTCCAACAGGCAAAAATCACAAGTGTCAACAATCGTCTTAAATACCAGCTTAAACCGCTTAACCATGCCGCCGCAGGAGGGAATATGGGAAACCGAAAATAATAGTGATAATTTCCATGACACCCCCTGATTTGGTTTAATTTTGTCACGATTTTGCACACCAAAAATTACTGAAATCGGTTCATTTTGCCTCAGTTATTTCAGAAATAAACTAGAAATGGGTGGCAAAGTGTAGCGAATAGCCCGCTCGGCGCTGCAGTGTCGCCCCCTAGCAAGTAGTAGCGAAACAAAACGTGCTTTTATCTGGCGAACGTGCAAAGAATGCACGTATCAGTTTGCCTTCATTACGGCAATATTATTTGGTTGCCATGGCAACGTCCATTGACAAATTGGAAAATAAGGTAGAGATCCATTATCGGCACGTAAAGCACTTTTATACGGTGAAAAGGTTGTGAAAATCGGTCCAGTACATCCGGAGATATTAAATCATGCATATACAGGGCCTTATCCCATTCTGTTTCTGAATGCCGGAGAGACGAATGTGTGGAGTTTGCCATTTTTTAAACAAAATTGGTTACCATGGCAACGTCCGTTGAGATATCGAAAAAAAATCCAGATCGATCATCTGCACCCAAAACGCTTTCAGTCCGTGAAAAGATTGTGAAAATCGGTTCAGAGGATCGTGAGATAATTTATCTCCGAGACATCATTAACCCTTATGTTGCAATTTTACCCCTCCCCCAGACGCACTTTTTATCCTGTTGCTCTGAAACCGCTTGGAATTGTGATAAAGGATTTTATGACTTTTCTTGAATATATGTGGGCTAAAAAATGCTGAAAATTTTTTTCAGATATCTCCACTAGTATTTACAATATGGCGGCTGGAAAATGGACATACAACTAAAAAAACTCGAAAATCCTATATTAACCCTAGCGTTGCAATGGCATTTTTTAAAACGTACGTTGCAATGTCTTCGAGGGTAAGCTTTTCAACGGTCCCCATGCTAACCTTGTCCGGTGATTCCTTTACCCAGAAATTCAAGATGGCGCCCGAAAACCGGAAGTAGTTTAATTTTCGCACGTGTGGTTGTATTTCAAGGATATTTACGTTGAGTATTATGTTTTTCTGCTCGGCAAATTGAATGTCACTACTTTTATTTAGACCTCAATTCATCTTGATGCCACATTTTAAGATGGTGGCGGAAAAGTACCACAACCATACTGAATATGAGATCGTCTACATGCAAACGCAGTAAACGTTATGTGCAAAACTGAAAGTACTTCCAGTTTGTGGTCGCCATCTCGAAAGATTGATTTGCAGTAGATTCTAACAGTATTTATCTAGCATCTGTGTCTTCTGCATCCCCTAAAATATACAATTGCCGTCTTACATCACTGTAATGTGAGCAGCATTTGCCGAAATAAAACTACTTCCACTTTTTGTCTGCCATATTTATTTCCTGGCGATGTGAATATTATTGCCATTGAAAAGGTCATCCCTGAAAACATAGGTATAGCAGTTGGAATTTTGTTTTCATGTGCCTTAGAAACGAAATACAGCGATGTAAGACTGTAATCGTAGGTTTTAGGGATGTGAAAGACACAGAATCTATATAAATACTGTTAGAATTTACTGCAAATCAATCTTTCAATATGGCAACCACAAACCAGAAGTACTTTCACTTTTGCACAAAACGTTTACTGTGTTTGCATGTAGACGATCTCAGATTCAGTATGGTTTAGATGAATTGTGGTCTAAATAACAATAGTGGTATTTAATTTGCCGACCAGAAAAACATAATAATCGACTCAAAATTCCTTCAAATACAACCACACGTGCCAAAATAACATTACTTCCGGTTTTCGGGCGCCATCTTGAATTTCGGGGTAAAGGAGTCACTGGACAAGGTTAGCATCAGGACCGTTGAAAAGTTTACCCCAGAAAACATGGGCATAGCCTTTGGAATTTTAGCTCTAGATGGCACAGAACCCGAGATACACCTGGGGAGTCATTGTCATTTACCCCCCCCCCCAATTGCAACGAACGTTTTAAAAAA
>Ga0209782_1001030_pt1 | contig 13822 bp, 7 predicted proteins | sample WorMetmaBAHAMAS1_FD_187390 | JGI IMG/M metagenome (GOLD analysis project Ga0209782, IMG submission 187390) | Marine gutless worms symbiont microbial communities from Max Planck institute for Marine Microbiology, Germany - Inanidrilus... | ecosystem: Host-associated > Annelida > Digestive system >... | reverse complement strand
ATGCTAAGCGCAGTACATGCCGTCGTCGTGTATCTGTCCGTCCGTCTGTGTGGGTGTGTCTGTCACACTTCGGTATTGTGTAAAAACGGCTAAACGTAGGATCACGCAAATAATGCCACACGATAGTGATATTTTGTAGTTGCAGAATTTCTACTGACAAGCACGTCGCGCGGTCCCTCTGCGATAGCAGAGCCACTTGTTTCAGAGCTGTTTTACTGGTGAAGCTGAGTTCCATGGTTTATTCAGAACGGTGGAGGATGACCGTGTTACTACGTGCAGCAGGTAGTTGTGTGTGGGTGGTCTGTCGCCGGTTGATTGATGGTCAGTCCTGAAATACTTGCTGACCGTTGACCGTAGTCGCTGCCCTAATTGATTAACTGCGCCAGCGCTGACATCGCGACTGTGCTCGTTCGTTTTGTACAGATTAGTAAATAAATAAGTAAGAGCAGTGACAGTTCCCGGTCGTTAATCTGATGGACAGCAACAACGTTTGTAAACATTGCACAAAACACTATCCGATTTAAAATATTGCTTTTCTCAGTTAGGCTATTAATAATACATTATGGCTACTCAGGTTAACTGACTCACAAAAGAAAATTGGCTTAGTGTTTTCTTCGTTGCTGATTTTTGACAGTAATTCTCGTTATACCTGCATGCTACTTTGACGGTGTTTTTAAGTAAATGTACAGGGTGCGCCAGTAAAAAAAACAATCCCATAGAAAAAAATTCCATATTTCAGCAAAGATAGCGCGGTTTTGAGCCAAACTTTCAGAGTTTGTATGTGAGTATTCACATGATATATCCTGCAGTTTTAATTTAAACAACTAGTAGTGTTCAAGAGATACAACAACTTAAACTTTAAGTTCCATTTTTCAAGTGAACATGCAGTTACACATTAAATATTCACGAATAACAAATCAGACTTTGCACAGCTTTTCGCCAATGGTTTAAACATTTTAGTGATGAATGTCAGCTGCTTATAGTTTACTCAGCAGTTAAACAGAGTGTTTAGAATGTCTACCAGCTGCAGCAATACACGATTGAAGTCTGTTGTGAAATGATACCAAGTGCCTTAATCTTTATCAAATATATCGGGCCAAATGAGCAATTGCTGCAGATCATCTATATCGTCAACAAAACTGTCTTTCAGCTCTGCACTGTTGGTCTGCTTAGGCATGTATCTCTGACAGTGTTCCAGCACTTCTCCCCTACACCATAATCCACTGGCATATCAATATGGTGCATTTTCTCTTAATTTTGAAGCAGAATATCAGTTTAATTACTTGTTCATTGAGAAAAATGCACTTTTAAGTTCATATAGATGTAATTTTCATTTAATATTATCACGAAATTTGCTGCACGTATGGCCCGAATCCTCCTCTGTATAAACTGTAAATTTCGTGACAAAAATCTGTTACAGTTACGGACATAATGAATTTTTCCCTAGGGATTGTTTTTTCTTGACACACCCTGTATGTTGGTAAACCGAAAACCGGGTATGCATCACATTTTCTGACCTGGCACCCCTGCACGAAGGACTCGTCTAGTCTTGGCGCCTGCCATCATCTACGACAGGACGCAACCAATACCACACAGCAGTGTGGTGTGGTAACCTGTGCACAACATTGCCGTGATGCTGCTGCAGTAGCTGCCTAATTGCATAGTCCAGTAGTTCTAATTATGTCGAACGCATTTGCTATTATTCACTGTTTTCCTGGAACAAATAAACGGAGACGGAGCGTTGTGAACTATCTATCGCTAGTGTAAAGACGCGTTCTCATCTGCGGCCTTCGGGCGTCGACCAACAACAGCCAGTATGTTATACAGACCCCCCTAGGGTGGGGGGGTTGTAGACCCCTTCTGACTTCAGATAAATGCCCCCTCATCTGACCGCAATACGAACCCCTCTAGCAGGGTACATCATCCCATAAAGTAGCTTAATAATAGGCTTACTGTATGTCTTTTCAGTTTAAGTGCATGTTTTGGCAATTAAATACAAACAGATAATGCACAGAAACCAGTTTTATAGGCATAATATTACATTGTACGTACCTATAGCTTCTAGGGGCTCTGCATCCTCCAGACCTCCACCGGGGCTCTGCCTCTGGACCTTGCTCGCTGGGGGACATCGGTCCCCCAGACCTCTTGCTCTCCATTTACACGCCCCTGACGATACATTTTAGACAAGAAGCATTTGAAAAATGTTGGGCCCATTCGCTACTGCGAGCCGCCGTTACATTGCCAGTCACCAGGTGTCGCTACTCGCACGCCAGCTATAGCTATAGCGCAGGCGGCGTGCGATGTCCACGACAACAACAAGAACAACGACAACGCGTGACAGAGGGGACCGCTATGGCCCCATAGAATGGGCCCAATAAAGGCGTGACGACGACGTTGGCCGTGCATGGTGCGTGGACGATGACGGCCGCGGTGAGAATGCTGCTTGAGGTCCAACTACGGCGCTACTATACTCTGTGTGCTGAAGCTCGCCGACGGACCATTTCCGCACGCGCGCACGCACGCACGTGCCGGCGCCGATGTAATGTATATCATCTCTGCCGCGATGCGTGCCACGCGCCGCCCACGTTTCCTGGCTTGCTGCCGCGCGTTCGGTCGGTCGGTCGGGCACTAGTCTGGACGGGGGAGGGGGCGGCTCACTGCGGCCGCGGTCCAGCGTCGTGCTAGCGCGTGCGGTTCGGACGTGGTCGGCCGACGTGACCGGTGAGTGACCACAACTCGGGTTTTTCTCGGTGTCGACGGCGACTGTTGCGGCGGGCGTCCGTCGCTGTGTGAGTTGACATTCTCGCGGGCCTACAGCGCTGATTATTAGCCACACTTTCCTCCAGCTTCGATGATTGGCAAGACAGCTCGGGTGTCCGTGGCCGTATCGCCGCGGCCCGTACAGATGCTCAGCGTGGCGTCAGAAGCCGCGTCAGCTGCTGCTGCTGCTGGTGCTGGTGCTTCACTCGTCCTGTGTAAGTGCTCGATTTCATATATCTGCACTGCGCTGGCGCTGTTCGATGCCTCCGTGGACGTGTAATTTGTCGCCCGTGATAATAATGCTGTCTGGTCTAGTCTAGTTGTAACGTCATTTAGCCCGCTCGGCAAACTTGCCGAAAGGGCTATGTTCTGCCAATGTTTCTTTTATTGGGCCCATTCTATGGGGGCCATAGCGGTCCCCTCTGTCACGCGTTGTCGTCGTCGTTGTTGTTGTGGACATCGATGCGCAGGCGGTGACACCTGGTGAATGGCAATGCGGCGTGCGGCGGCTCGCAGTGGCAAATGAGCCCAACAATTTTCAAATGCTTCTTGTTATTATTTTACAAATGGTCAACTTCTAGCCCCTGTACCTCAGAATCTATGGACCGATCTTCACCAAATTTTCGGGATTGGTAGGCGTATGGAAGGGCTTGCTAACCTGGTATAATGGTATTTCATTTTGCGATTTGTCAAAGGTCATCGCCATGGCAAGCAGTTTAAGAGGCAAAATGGGTGATATTTGTGAATACCTTAAGTCGTCGTTCTGGCATTCCAAAACGGATTGCAATATTATAATTTCGATTTCGAAAGATTAAATGGCATGAATTTCTGTGCATGTGTAGAAATTTTGTGAGATTCGGTCCAGTAACACCAGAGTTAGAAATGTTAACTTTTGTGGCGATATGGCAAAAATCGGCATACCACGTCAGATATTTCAGAGTATCCTCGATCGATCTTTACTTAATTTACAGATTTGGTATGCAAATTTTGTTAACTTCTGTTAAAACGCTGTTAAAAGTGCAATTTTGCCGCGACTCAGTTGCAATTTGATGATCAACTTTCATTTGACACTTTGGCGTTCCAAAACGGATTGTAATATTTTATTTTGATTTCAGAAGAGTAATTAGATCTTGTAGAAACCTGGTGAGATTGAGATAAGTGACGCCGGAATTTGAGACCTACAGCCACCGTCAATATTGACTGGGGTGACTTTAGCTGCGTTCGCTAGGGGGTGCGGCTGTTAAGCACTGCAGCGATCAGTAGTTAAATGTGTTTATATAGTATTCGCTAGGGCGGCAACACTGCGACGCTGAGCGGGCTGTACGCTAGGTTTTACCATGCATTTCTAGTTAAGCATACTTCATGTCAGTTGCTCTACGTCCATCACGGTTGATAACTGAGATGGGTAGACGTTCGCCGTTATAGTCTTGCTATGAAACCAGCCTCGTAGGTCAGCTCAGACTCATAACATCAGCAGACGAGAAATGATGCCAGTCCTGTGACAATTGACAGACGGCCATCGCCTGTTGATAACACTCGGCGTCCAGCTCTGAGCGCAGCGATTGGGCGTGAGGCAGCATCGCGCGGGTCCGTCGGCGTCTGCCGGTACTTGTTGATAATATTAAGTCATTTTTAGTGCATTTACACTGTACTTTTTGAAGTGCAGTTGGCTGTAATGCTGCCGTTTACGCGAAATCACTTTGCAATTAATAACTTGTTTATTCTTTGTTTTGGAAGACGTTGAGCATAACTAGTCAAAAATGAACATATTTAGGCTGATGAAATTCGGAAAAGGATGTTAATTTTTGAGTTCATTTGTGATATTTACTTGCCTGGTTGTATGGCCGAATGCGTTTTCTTACCGAATTTAATGCAGAATGGTCTTTATATAATATCCCAGCACATATAGGTATGAGCAAAAGTTTGTGATTTTGTTTGTTGTGTCGTGTATTTTGAACTTGTGCACAGCCACAGAGTTGTACCGAATGGCTGATTTAGTCTTTGCATTGAAGGTGCCGGTAATGAGTAAACGCAATAACTGAATTATACATGAGTTTGGCAGCATTCAGCTGCAGCCTGCTACCGTACACTGTCGTCAATCATCTGCTGTGTTCTCACTCATGTCTGCAGGCGAATTTTCACGTATATAAGTGGTTTGTTGCCGTTGGCGCTCTTCAGTAATGGCAAATACAAATACAAACAGAATTTGTAAAGCGCCGCTCTACGAAATCGGCGAGGAGCGCTAATAGGCCTACAGTACAAAAAACAAATTGATCGAACTCTTGTCTAAGAAATTCAGTTTAGAGTTTACGTTTAGTAGAAGCTGCAGTATCAGTCAAACTATGATGATGTTATGGCAGAAAGCGACATGAAATCTTGGCAGTACACTTTGTCCAAACAGTGGTCTTTCATCTCTGCCTTGCTGGTGTGCAGTTTGTGAGATTTTTGAGTGTGAGAGCATGTAAGACGTGTTGGAAGTTCCAGGCACCATCCACGTTAAGAACAAACTGAAATTTTATCTCTTCAGATTGGCTTTTGACATTCTGTATAGCTAGTCTTCACGATTTTCGCTCTTATCTGATTTCTACGTTTAATAATTTATTTAAGTTTTTTTTTTACATTTTAGCTTCTTTGTTTTTTTTGTAGATTACACCTATTTAGGATACACGTTTTTCTTACAGTCAGTTTGTAATAGGCGCACTGTGAATGTTTGACGAAACCAAAGGCAAATTTGTGCAGCAGTGATAATTACGTAATTTAATATTACTTCTAATATTGTTATAATTCGGTATTGGGTTTCTGTCGACAAAGACGTTTTCTGCCATGTAGACATGAGTTTTAAACTGGCCTGTTGTTTGGTAACACCGCCGAAGAGAACTTCTCCATACACTGTAAAGATATCCGTATATATCCACGGATTCCATTCCATGTTTTAATGGAACCGGTTTTATATACGTGTGTATTTGTAAATCGACAGAATACTGAAGCCTGCGCCAACATTACTCGCCACAAAATATCCATGGATATACGGTTATTTTTTAACAGTGTAATCTTAATGAGCTACAGTTGCCGTCAGCAAGGGCGTGCATGCCAGCAGTGAGTGCAAGTTTGCTGTAGCAAAAAGCAAAATCCTGCAGTTGGTAACTGGGGGTGCCGGCTAACGCAGGTTGACCTGTTAGCGGCTGTAAATTGTTGACTGTGTATACACCTTGCTGTTATTATAGACGCTGGCGGCTCTACAGCGCCGTGGCGTGAATAGGGCGTTCAGTTGTGTCTGTGCATTTGTGTGTTTGTGTCTCATCGTCATCATTTATTACAATTTCTGCGGAAAAAAAGTTTCTATGGGTAGCTGTGTTGCAGTGGGATTTGAAGATTTTATACAGGATGTTCTGTAGTATGCGATGAAGTTGATGGTATGAAAAATCCTGAAATTTGACATTTACTGGGCCAAAAACGATATTGTAGCAATATATTAAATCAGAATATAATCTGCGTAACTCGAGGCTAGGTATACCTAGTTGGTGTTTCTGTCGGTGGAGATACAGTCCGTGGTAGGCCTACATGTCGACACGACTGCACATTTTGCTAGTTGTTGCTGTAGTCGCATGTGTTGTACTTGTGCAGGTGATGGCGCAGCAGCAGCAGCAGCGGCGACGGCGGGGAAAGAGCGGGAAGAGCTGATGGTGACGTCAGTAGACAGTGACGTGGACACTCACCTGGCGCTCTACCAGGTGAGCGTGATCGATAATACTTTGTAATACAGGTGAGTTGATTGGCAGTGGTGCGGGAATTATCACTACCACCGTGAAACGAACAGGGACATCTGCTACTGCTGCAGGGGCGTATCGAGGTCTAAACGTGGGTGGACGCTGTATAGTACATGGAGGCCACGTGGAGTGAGGCATAACAAGGGTAGGGGTCTTCAGTCCTTCCATGGAGGGAGGATCTCTCCTCTCCACTAGGGATGGAGTCTGGGAAGGGGGCTGTGTCCAGTCCTCAGAGAATAGTTGAATCTTTATTTAAAAACTGTGTGTCTGCTCTTAGTTATAGTCCAGTTTTTCGGGACAGAGTTTCAGGGGGAAGTACTGGAGTCTTCATTTTTGGGGATACCGAGATGTCCTTATAACACAGTGAATGATCTGTCAAACGAAACCAGTGTGTTGAAAACAAGCCCGATCCGTTGAGCCATTTCCATACAACTCGGATGAGTTGTGATGGATAGACAAAGAGACAAAACCACGGCTGATGTCACAGTTAGAAAGGGTTAAGGTGTGAGTAGCCTGCAGTGGTGTGTTGTTGCTTTTTCACTTCAGTACACAGCAGACAAGTCGAGTCTGACAGATGACTGAGTCAGCAGTCGGTGTTCAATTCACCTTTCAGTCGTCGGCTGTCATTCAGCCAGTCCTTGTACACTTATACATCTGCCAGATCGTTCTACTGCCAGCGTTTGGCTGTCACTGTCGCCTGACTGCAGTGTCATATTCACTGACTGAACTGAGAGACAGGGTGGCTCGGCGGCACGGGAGGGGGTTTTACCATGTTTTATTAGCTGGTGGGCTGTGTTGATGTACAGTATGCCTACATGTAGTTAATATTCTGATTGATGTCCTGCTACTACTGCTGCTGCTGCTGATGATGGTGATGATAATGCTGATGCTGACTAGATATAATGAAAATTGCAGTCAAAGGTGAGAAAGAAATTGGAGATATTTGTTTCAGAAAATGCGTAAAATCCTCCCAAAATAAAATCTATCGTTATAAAGTGGCACCACTACAATGTGCACAGCAATTTCACTGATCACCATAGGCTTGTCTCCGAGATCAGAGTTCTACAGAAGATGAAAGAGCGGAGGCACAGCTTAATGGTGGCATTCTGCTAAATAGACCCATCTGTCTTTCCTTGAAATCAGATCACTGAGCTTCGCCCAGTCTGTAGATGTAAGGGTTTGTGCAGCATTTCTGTTACATATTTTCTGGTATGTAGTCCTGTTTTCCTTCTACTCTGAAATGGTTGATTAGACACCAAGAAGTGCGTCTAGCTGGTGAAAAAAATACTTGTGCTGTTTGACCACAAAGATTTTCTTGAGGAACAGGTAAAGAATGAAATCAGCGGGAACTAGTTAACCCATGTTTACCTGGATAATGACCATTAACACAAGTGATTTTTGAGGTGGTGGGTGTCTGTAAACAGGATGAAGAAGCTCATAGACCATTTGTCTCTCGTATTATCAACAACCTGGCAAACTACCAGGGTGGTATTGTACCAAACATTAAGCAGCGAAAGATGCAGAGGCAAGATTCGGATGCTGCCAAGTCTGGCTGTCGACCTAAGAAGAAGCGTTCTACCAGTGGCAAAAAAGCAGTTAGTGTCCTTTTCATCTAACTTAACGTTGTATATTTCATCCTGTAATTAAATTTATTATTAACAGTTTTGATTGTTATCATGGTGAAATTTTGCTGGGGTGACCCAAATATAAGTAGGGTAGGAAAACATAGCTTTTTGACAATTATCTCGCTGTATTTCAGAACTAATACATAATAGGACATGTTGTATGGTTGTGACTTGGTGTACGAGTAACTTGCTTAAGTTTGCTACACAGTAGCATTCAGTTTGACTTTGACTCTGTGTCAAAGAGTCTTATACCTTTGAGTAACAGTGCCATGTGTAACCATTAATTGGGCCCATTCTATGGGGCCATAGTGGTCCACTCTGTCATGCGTTGTCGTTGTTATCGTCGTCGTCGTCGTGGACATCGATGCGTAGGCGGCGTTCGACGTGACAGTAGCGACACCTGGTGAATGGTAATGCGGCGTGCGGCGGCTCGCAGTGGCGAATGGGCCCAACATTTTTCAGATGCTTCTGGTTAAACATGTGAAGTGTTAACAACTGTATCACTGATACTGCTGTAGCATATTTCTTCATACCGCTTTCTCTGCGTGAGATACAGCATCATATAAGTTGTATTTTTCACTGTTTGAATTACTGTTTGTGTTCCAAAGCCGCGGAAGCTCGGCACGATTCTTGGTGTTTACTTTCCGTGCATCCAGAACATCTTCGGAGTGATCCTGTTCATTCGTTTGGTGTGGGTGGTCGGTGTCTGTGGTTGGCTTGAATCTCTTATCATCGTCGTCATGTGTTGTTCTTGTGTAAGTAATCAACTTTCACATTATTCGCGTTATTCTTTATTTACAGTCTGGCATATGTCACAGATTTCTTGTTTACTGTTGTGACTGTTTTTTTACTTGGCATCTGGGCCTGTGAATATTGTCATAAACTACCTGCAGGAGCATCTGGTAATTGCTGCTCCAGCCTTATTCTTTTTGGCACTGAATATGGTGCTAATTGTAAAATAACACTTTACTAATGAATGCTGAACTGTTGTTTTGATACAATACCGGAGTGTGACAGACACGCAGTGCCTTAAATTGCTATGAAAACCAAACCTAATGTAAATTTTATTACTGAGCTTGGCAGAAGTGTTGGTGAACAGACACTAAGGGAAGCCAACATTTAACCATCAACAGACCCAGTTGTAGAATCACTTTGGGTCTGAATCTTGACAGAGTGCACTTTTTGCTAGTTTGTGTACTATAAGAAAACTTGAGTGGTGCAGTGCTGATGTGGTTTACTGTTTGGAATGAGGTGCAGACTTGCATATGGTCCAGCTGATGCCACTGCAACCCACTGTCTCCTCCAGTAATCCACATTGGTTTTACCTTTGTGGTACAGGCTCAGATGGGTAGTTCCAGACAAAGGGCCCATTAAACGGGTGTTGTTGTGTTGTTTGTGTACTATTGTAGTGTTTTGAGTTTGTCAGCAGTATATTGTGAGATGTAATATCGTAGAATTGTGTAACCTGTTTGCAGACCTTGACAACGGCCATTTCGATGAGTGCTGTTGCGACCAATGGTGTGGTCTCTGGTGGTGGCTCGTACTTCATGATATCACGGGCGCTTGGACCAGAGTTTGGTGGTGCTGTCGGCATTTTGTTCTACCTTGGTACAACCGTTGCTTCAGCAATGTACATCGTGGGTGCGGTTGAGATTCTAGTGGTATGTACTATTGGTACTGTTTTGATGGCTTGCTGTAGGAGGAATTATTCGCCATCGTTAAAAAAAGCTGGAGCACTTAAAGTAAGATGTTTTTGTCTAAATTGTTCAGTTTTATGCGTGTTTATGCCAATAATGTTGGTAACACAATGCTATATGAAACTAAATGGTATTCTCTTCCCATACCGACTTAAATAAGATATTGCGTGCGATTGTTATCACATAGTGGCCTGAATACGACACTCCTTAGATGATCAAACAGACGGCTTCAAAGTCACTATGTGCTGCGGTCAGTCAAAAAAAGTTAGTTCTCAAGGCTAAGGACTGCCAGCCGTGACTAATACAACTGGATTTCATTGAGAATATGCAACAGATTTTGCAACTGCAAGTTATTTAGTTTACTTACTTATGATGTTGCATATGTAAATTTTTCTTCTGTACTTCGACACTGTTGTTTGGGAAATCGAAACAATCCACAAGCTTTTGTAAAAGATAATCAACAAATCTGATAGATTGTTTTTTAGAAGTAACTAGAAATGCATGGCAAAGCCTAGTGTATAGCCTGCTTGGCATTGTAGTACTGCCCCCTAGTAAATGCTTATAAAACACACCCAATTACTGATCCACCGCAGTGTCTAACAGCACTGCCCCTTAGCGAACGTAGCTGAACTAAGCATGGTAAAATTATCGACGCTGGCCGTACAGCTTCTTACGTCTTAAACTCGGGGGCCAGTGAACCAAATCTTACAATATTTATACACAATGTACAGAAACGATTGCCAATTAACCTGCTGAAATCGAAATTGCAATATTCTAATGTATTTTGGAACGCCAGCGTGCCGAATGAATGACAACTGTCATATTGCGGACGAGTCGCAGCACAATTTCCACTTTCTAGGGTGTTCTTAGTTACTGGACCAATCTTCACCAAACTTTTACATGATGTCAAGGCATTAGTGGCACTACTAATTCATGCATATACAAGGCAATATTGCATTCCTTTTGAGAACACCAGAGCAAAAAGTGAAGGCAGTCAATTTTGACTTCTGCGAAAAAAACCCAAAATTAATTGGTTACCATAGCAATGTCTCTTGGGTCATGGCAAAACTTATGTCAGTTTAATAATCCTGATACACATGTCTACAAACACTAAAGTTTGGTGAAGATCTGTCCAGTACTTGCCGAGATATTTGGTGGGATATGCCGATTTTTGCCATCTCGTCCAGTTGTTACCATCATAATCTCTGCGGTTACTGGACCGATCTTGATCAAACTTGCACACGATGTAGCTACAATATTGCCATTCAATATTGTTGAATCGGAACTGCCATGCTAATATCCATTTTGGAATGAAGGTCATTTTGCCAAATTTGCCCAAAATTGGTTGCCATGGTAACATCCCTTGATGAATCAGAAAAAAGAGGTCCAGATTGATCATCTCCTAACAAATACCTATCATTTAATGAAAAAATTGTGAAATTCGGTTCAGTGGGTCATGAGATAATTGGTCTCTGAGTGATTATTTAAAAAAAGAAATTAACGAATGCAAAATATATTGCCCTTCTGGCAAGTTTGCCGAGCAGGCTAAATTATTGAAGTTATTGAAATAATAGGCATTTGTTAATCAAAAGTTCACAATAGCAGTAGCAAATGCAACATATGTCGTTAGTTGTTTGCTGTGTGCCTCATAATAGTTTCTGCTGTGTTACGGTGCATTAGATATCATTTTATTAGTAGTTTTATTAAATCATTAACTAATTTCTTAGTTGTATCTTTGCTATGCAGCAATACATTGCACCAGAGATGTCTTTATTTGGTCCGATCAACATTCCGATGAATGCGTACAACAACTATCGAGTTTATGGGTCCATTCTGTGTTTTCTGATGTTCGTCTGCGTGTTTATTGGTGTCAAGTTTGTCAGCAAATTCTCGCCGATTGCACTGTTCTGTGTCATCTTTTCCATTGCCTGTGTCTACATTGGCGTATTTGTTGCCAATCCTGGTCGTGGTCCACGGTTAGGATTTTTCACAGTGGCTTTTACATCTTACTGCGGCACGGTGCTCATGCATTTTCTGTATCTGATGGTGCCTAAACGGTGCAAGTTTTAATAAAATACACAGCCTAGTTTTCCGGATATCAGCATTTTACTACGGTAATTTTTATTGATTTGGCAGCTACTCATTCATTTAGTGTTGTGAATACAAGCTTTTGTTGGTGTGCAGCACAGCCAGAGTTCTTGTGATTAGTGATTACAATTACAACCCATCTGTCACTGGCCAGTCTACCAAGATTATATTATGTGTTATATGCCACAGTTTGCAAGACTGTTAAGCAAGCACACATCTGTTAAATTCTGGGAAAATTTCGCTGTTTATTAATAGCTTGGAACTATAATACAAACTGCACCGAAGCATGTGGTGGTGAATTTGTTGCATTTTTGTGTGGAACAAATGTGTTTTGTGAACCTTACGTTACTTTTGTTCTTTCTTACTGCTGCTGATGCTTCTGCTGCTGCTAATGCTTTTGTTTTGTTTGGTTGCTGTGTCTGTTTTCAATTCACTGAGTGAGGCCTTTTGCTTTATAGTTCCACAAGGAACATTTAGACCTTTGGATAGTATTGCATTACTTTTTTTCGTACTGGTGGTATGATTTTCTTGTTTGGTTTGTCTTTGCAGAATCTGTTTTCTTGGCGATCGCTTGTTGGCTTTAGACAAAATTCGAAATAATTACACTGGAGAAATGGAGTGTAACAGTTTTGAGAATGGCTCGATATATGCTCTGTACTGTGGCCGGGTCAAGCCGGATCCGGAAACTGGTGAAATGGTTCAAGTTACTTCAGAGAATGATGAATACTGTCGGTATTTTCACGAGCACAATGTGACGGAGCGCCCCGGCATTCCTGGCCTTGCAAGTGGCGTGTTTTTGAGTTAGTCCAGCTTTGTTGCTGTTGTAGAACAACAGGTTGTGCAGAAAAATGCAGCCTATGTTGAAGTGCTATATCTTTCATAGTTTTTGGAGTAATAAGCAATAAAAGATGTAAATAATAATGTATACTTACTTGACAGTCAAACAGCATTAGACACGTTCTCTACGGTTAAATATTTTGTGTGAAAATTAAAATAATATATGATGCCATAAATGGTCACTTTTAAGCAAGCCTGATCCTTTTAAGAGCAGAAAACACATTTGATAAAATATTTTATGCCGATGAGGGTTGAAATACTTGGCAAATGGTGTTAAAATCTTTCAATAAAATGAAAAAGCATGCTGTATGAAAATTGACAAAATTAGCTCAATAGACCGAGGTTCAGGCAGTGATTGTCCTTGTACTTTGTGACCGCATGAAAACATTGAAGTCATTTAAGAAGGTTAGGCTGGACAGTATTCCATTGGTCATTCTGGAGGAATATATGCTGAAATTGTCTGCACTAAGACAGAGTTCTCTTGTCTGTGACAAACATTTCTTCAATTGATGCATGTCGTAGTTAATGCTAGTGTTAGAATTATGCTGTTTTATGATATGTCCATTTCTTTGTGTTGTTTTCTTGAGTTACTTACGCTAATTGAATGAGTTTACAGCTTTCAGATTTTTTTTTACAAATTTAGCTGTATTCCATTTTTTTAGAATATTCCTGTTTCAAAAATTGTGTAAGTTATAGATTTTAGCAATTTTTGATGCACTCTGTATGTATGCCACTAACAGATAACTAAGAAGCAGTGAAAAGATAAAATTAAATTTTACGTCATTTGACTGCTCATTTTACGGTTTCTGAGAGCAGAAATTTAGTAGCATGTCTGTAAGTGAAACTTCAAAAATGACTAACTTAAATTTTTCAATTGTGATAAAATGTAAAAATGAAGTATTGTATAGAAACATCATAATACATTCATGAAGTCAGATTTAAATGAATTTTAAAACATTTTTGAAAGCAGATACACTGTTATATAGTACAGCTGATAAATCTATAATGTATGCTAAATAGCTGATGTGTAACCATTTTAGTAGCTCAC
>Ga0209782_1001029_pt1 | contig 13823 bp, 13 predicted proteins | sample WorMetmaBAHAMAS1_FD_187390 | JGI IMG/M metagenome (GOLD analysis project Ga0209782, IMG submission 187390) | Marine gutless worms symbiont microbial communities from Max Planck institute for Marine Microbiology, Germany - Inanidrilus... | ecosystem: Host-associated > Annelida > Digestive system... | reverse complement strand
CCTGGCTTCCTATCAGAAAGCCAGGGAGATCCTGGAATTGGTGGCCAGCTAGGATCCACTGGGGCGTCTGGTCGGAAAGGTGAGAAAGGAGACTCTGGTCAGCCTGGCACTCAGGGAGGTACAGGATTCACTGGACCTTCTGGGAGTACTGGATTCTCTGGACGGAAAGGACAGCAGGGTGTGAAAGGCCAGCAAGGAGTCACAGGTAACATTGGAGAACCAGGTGGCTTTGGAGCAACGGGTGCCTCTGGATCACCAGGAGATACTGGCGCCAGTGGAAATGCGGGACCAACGGGAGCAACTGGTCAGCCTGGTCAGCAAGGATCAAGAGGACTGACAGGCCAGCAAGGATTTACCGGATTTTCTGGAAATCAGGGCCCTGCTGGACCTAAAGGTACTTACTGTCGGTACTTGGTTACTGTTGTAGGTGGGTGTAGTGTCTTTGAAGATATTTTTAATATATCAGTCTTACCTAATATCAAATGTTAATGATATGACTGTTTTTCAAATTGTCGAATTGGGGTTACAGGCCTACAAAGGCCACAAGACTGCTTATTACTTCGTTTGCATTTGCTGGAGGGAGCTCTGTGCCACTGTCACTTGTTTTGAAGCTTTAGCGGCTGCATGGTTATAGACTTACACGACGTGCTTGTTCCTGTCGTACCATATGACGGCCATGATTGATAATTGCACGACAAACCGTGTGGGTGAGTCTCTGAGGGACAGTCCGATTTAGGGACCTCTCTACACTAGCACCTAGTATGCTAGTATACAGGGGTCCTTGAGTGATCCTAGACGGCCACCCTTTCCCCATCCACCGTACACGTTGGAATGATATGAAAAGTGTGATGGCTCAGTGAAGGTCTGGGGCTGTGCCCCAGTGAAGTCCAGTGCAGAGTCCCTGCCCCTGAAGCTGAAACATTTTAGCTTGCAGACACCCAAAGGATGGGCAAATTTGTCATATTCTGAACATATTTGTATTAATTAAATGTCTCACAACTATATGTGTACCGTGACAAAACGTTCAAGCTTACACATGTGTTTGCTCACTGTCTTCACTTCTCTCATATTGAGCAGTTTGTGGACCTTGCGCTGCAGAAAGAACTAATTGCCACCTGACCAGAGTTTTATTCAGGCATTTTTTTTTGGGGGGGGGAGGGTTACGGATTTCTCCCAAACTCCAGAAATTCCTCTCAAGAATTTTTGGCCACGTCTGATGCAGACCTGTTAAATGCTTAAAGCCAGCTAACAAAGTAAAGACAATTTGTGATCATATACATTGCATAGTGGAAAATGCACAAGGGTCGGGCGATCTACAGGATGGGAATGGTTACATTAATTGCAAACATTCTAGTTATATTTTATGTTATGTTTTTTTATTATTTTATTTTATGTCATTTTATTTTATTATTACCAACTTTTTGTAGTTTTGAATGGCGTAAAATGTGCCGATGTGCCATCGAGATATTATTTATACACTCACTTATTGTTATATCAAATTGTAGGTACACTTGGACCGGTCGGTCCGCCTGGAACTGATGGCCTCGTTGGATCGCAGGGTGCGACTGGACCCAGGGGCCCGCAAGGACCACCAGGTAATCCCGGACAGCCAGGACCAGGTAACGTGAAAGCAGAGCGCGGTTTTCCTGGTTCAACTGGAGCGACTGGAGTACCGGGTCCGATGGGTGTGCCGGGTGATCAGGGTCCAACGGGAGACACTGGCTTGACTGGACCTAACGGTGCACCCGGTCAGAAAGGTGCCAGCGGTCTGGCTGGAGCTACCGGAGCGACAGGTTCTACGGGCTTAGTCGGCAGGGCTGGTGATATGGGTGGGACCGGTCAGGCTGGACGTGAAGGTCAGGCGGGAGAGAGAGGAGATCCGGGAGCGACTGGATTCACAGGTAGAAATGTCTTCTTACTCCGTACTTATTTATTTAAATGAAAAGCAAATGCCAATACTGTCCTCTAACATGCAACACAAATCACAATACAATACAATATTCAATATGTGAACAGTAAGCGTTAAAACAAACAGACAGACAGACAGACAGGCAGTGATATACAGTAAACTAGGTTAAAAGTGTGTATATCTACTTAGATTACAGCATAGTAACGACCTCTTGACGTCTTTGTGACATACTCTGTTCTTGAACTGTACATTTGAACACTGCATAGCTGTCATTCGCACAGCACTACCGCGACGCGACCATAACCGTTTTTCCGCGTCAGCTGGTTCTCCGTTGGTTTGCTTTTTCTTGCTCCACTTTTTGCACCGGTGCAAAAGCAGTGAAAGAAACCCAAAGCAATGACCTTAGTGATGTAAAAATGTTCACTAGCGTTATCCTCTCTGATTCACGGAGAAGAAGTAGCGTTGGTCCCTTTATGCCATCATTCCAGCGCTGGTACCGTAGCTGTTGTAATCGTTGTATAGCATTGTATTGTGCCATAACACAGCTGTATTCCAAAAGTCGAAAGAACAATAAAAAAAATCTACAAACCAGAGAAAGTGGCACGTGATCATTAAAAGCTGAGATTTAAAAAAAGTTGAGTTTTTATTAGTTTTCTGATGAGCCTGATTAAATACGAGTGTCTTCAAGCAACAAGACAGTGCATTGTGGGTAGAACTAAAAAAACATTCAGCTAAATGTTGCATGTTTGCTGTGGTAGTCATGCACAGTATGTTGTATTTATATTCCTCAAAAACAATTTGAATATTGGCATCAGATATCCAGTATAAAAGATGCCGTGTCCGCTCTGGGGACTGAACTGGTCAGTCAGGAAAGAATGAAGTTGACTTTTCCTGCTTTAAGTTCCATACACTGGTTTGACCCTGTTGGTTGGGGTTGAGCAGCAGAAATGGCATCCAGCCTGTAAAAATACATGCTCTGCTATATCCAAAGTTTCTGCTGCACGTAGGCTGACTCAGAAAAGAAGCCCGGTAAACAGTAACGGAGTGTACGTAATTTAACTTTCAGGAAAACACGCCTGTGTTATGTGCTGTCACAAAACTGTTGTGCATTCTGCAGATTCTAAGTTTACTAAGTTGTTGTTAATTACAGGCTTGGATCGTAGCTAGCTGATACACGTTCAGATTTTGTTTAATGTGATTGTATAGGTGCAACTGGAGATGCTGGAACAAAAGGATCGGCTGGTGACACAGGCTTCTCTGGTCCTTCTGGAGTTATCGGCGGAACTGGATTTACCGGAACCCCAGGACCTCGGGGAAACTCGGGCATTGTGGGAAGTCCGGGCCTTCCTGGTTTTCAGGGCGAGGGTGGTGATCCCGGACAGCAAGGCGCTACTGGACAGCCAGGCCCACAAGGTGGCACTGGTCAGCCGGGACAAGAAGGAGCACGTGGATTTAATGGGTTTACAGGCCAGCCCGGGTTTACTGGAACGCCGGGCCAGATAGGAGAGCCTGGACCTCAAGGATTGACTGGTCAGCGAGGTTCTGATGGCGCGCCTGGTGCTACAGGATTTGTAGGCCAGTCCGGTGACACGGGATTGTCTGGGGCTACCGGAGCCACTGGTGGCACAGGCCCCGCTGGTGCTAAGGGTTCTCAGGGTCTGGCTGGCTTCATGGGAGAAACTGGAACTCCAGGTTTCCAAGGATTCACAGGAATCCCAGGTGGGTGTCATGTTGATGTTTGAAATTGAAACTAACATTTTGTGTTTAATAGCTAATGTTTGATGAACATGCCAATAGAGTTCGACCAGTGTCGTCTTTTATTATTTCACTGCTTACGTAAACCATTTGCGCTTTGATGTTATGACCTTGATGTTCTGACTTGACCCAGCTGTGGTCAAAATGAATCAGTTTGCAAAATGTCTAGGTCAAAAAATCACATTATTCGGAAAGTTGTTGCCTTTATGCGTGCACATCCAAGTGCTTGCCTGGACCATAAAAGTGGTCAGTAATGGACAGATAGATAGATAGATAGATATTTTATTTACCAGAAAAAAAACACAATTGCAGACAAAATAAATGCAATACAGTGGAAGGTTTCCAGATCGAATACACCATCAAAGCTGGTCACCTGAAAAATAAATGACAGACAGAAGACAGACAAACAAACCAATCACACTAAAGGGCATTGACAAAAGAGATTGGAACACAATCACGGCTAATAACTGAAAAATATGGTCTCAACAAGACATCTGAAAACAGGAATAACATAAAAGCAGAATTATAATGAGCTTACGAAGCAATGAACTTTTGAATTGTGTGTTTTTTAGTGCTTAGCAAACAAATGGGCAGATATAACAGACTTGAGTTTATCTGGGAGGGAGTTCCATAGAAATTTTTTTTTAAATTTAAACAAGGTTACACTGAGTATTTTACTGTATGCTGACAAAATGAAGTGCTTACACAGTGCCAGTTACAGTGAACATGTTCACAACAATAAGTTACTCCAGCAACTATAGCATCAGTAATTTTGTAAAATAAAAGGCAACTGGATTGCAGTGATTTAGCAACGATTTCGATGATTTGCATGCAGCAATTATTTTTTTCTGCCTTGACGTTCCGAAGGACTTGTTATGTTGATGATTCTTTACTGATGTAGAAATTTGCAGTTGGCAAACTACATCTGTGTGAGCATTAGTGTGTGGTGCTGACACCAGTAATATATAGAGGTCAGGTGATGTATATAAAAGTGCAGTACAGTTCAGAAGGTCATCTGTTAATTGCTGACTGGTTTATGAATTTTCAGGATCAACTGGAGCGACAGGCTTTACTGGTGTAGCAGGGCAAGTGGGTGGTGTTGGATTCACCGGGTTCACTGGTCCACAAGGATCAGCTGGCCGTCCCGGAAACCCTGGAAACCCTGGTCAGCAAGGTATAGTTGGTTCACCGGGCAACACTGGCCCTAACGGTGTCGTTGGATGGACGGGGTCGAGTGGACCGCAAGGTAACCGTGGCCCGTCGGGTCCCAATGGAGATCCAGGACTGCCTGGTTTCACCGGATTTTCTGGCCTGCAGGGACTTAAGGGATTTGCTGGAAGTCCTGGTGTAACAGGAACTAGTGGAAACCCTGGCGGAACTGGTTTCACGGGACCTCCTGGTCCTTCTGGCCAACAGGGTGAAATTGGAGCTCCTGGACAAAATGGACAGCCTGGAACGGATGGTGCAACCGGCTTCACTGGATCTACAGGTATTGCTTATACTTAACTGGTTTATTTATCTTAGTGAGGAGACACTGGCTGATGATATAAGATGCAGTTAAAGTTACAACTTGAATATATTTTAATGTGCATTCGGTTAGTTTGACTTAAATACAATATATAAGAAAACTAGCTTGACTCTTTGTCGCTGCAAGTGCATGGCCTAATGCACTATGAGTTTATGTGTTTAACTGTTGTCTTCAGGTTTCACCGGTCAGAGAGGATTTACTGGAACCACTGGCAATTCGGGACCAGCTGGCACAATTGGTCAGTCTGGTGTCATCGGCCGTCCCGGTGACACCGGACAATCGGGTACTCCGGGAAATCCAGGTCAAACAGGATTGATTGGACAGGCAGGAGATAGTGGTGGTCCTGGATCAGTTGGTCAGAGGGGAGATCAGGGTGACACGGGCTTTGCAGGTGCCACAGGGCAGCCGGGACCGGAAGGTTCTCCAGGCCCGAGTGGGCCCCGAGGGGATACTGGACCTAGTGGCAACCAAGGACCCATAGGATCACCTGGACTGCAAGGTTTTGCAGGACAGCCTGGCATAAATGGTATGTACTTTGCAGTTTGTACAATTTAGTATTAGTGAAAGTGATTGGTAGAGAAAATACAAAAAAACTCCTGTGAATAAGTTATGCACAACTAGCATACTCTAGTTCCAGCATCTGTTTCACAGATTCAGTGATTTTTCGAGTTGCTTTTTTTATCTCCATCATTCCTACTTATTACTCCAGTGTTTTGCTTTTGTCACATAATACTGTTAATTCATTGTTATAACTGGTATAACAGTTAACAGTATTATGTATTTTTGATATGATAAATATATGTCTACAGTGTGAAATTGCTAGCATGAGCGACAAGCGTATACTATGTAGCATCATTTGTGAACTTTGTAATTTTACCGGACATGTTTATTTGACAGTTTTATGTTTTTCGTGAGTAAATTAAATTAATATTTATGTGATGTTTAATGCATTCAGTTTGATACGACGAGCGAGTGCTGTCTGACGGAATGAAATGAGGTTATTTGATGGTGGTTGCTAGGTGCTATTGGTGCATCTGGTGCAACTGGAATACCTGGAGATCCAGGGCTGGCTGGCGAAGGTGGAGCCACTGGATCTGTTGGTCAACAGGGCTCTGTTGGAGCAACTGGAGTGGTGGGAGCTACTGGTATTCCAGGTGATCAGGGTGATCAAGGAAATCCCGGATCAATTGGTCCTCAGGGTCCACCGGGACCAAGCGGACAGGCAGGATCAGAGGGCAGTCCTGGCAATCAAGGACAGTCGGGGCCACAGGGAGCAACAGGTGCTCGATAAATGCTTACTTTTAGAGTTCTGTGGAGAGTCTTATTGTAGTTTCCATATGTGTCGTCACTCTGAACATAATTTTATCGTTAGTGTACCGCTGTTGTTATCTTCATTGTCATCAGTATGGATTTTTGTTACAACAATGCAAAATTTTGCTGTTTGTTAACGGAGAATTGCGTCGAATATGCTTGCAGCTGACATCTTTGTTGCTAAATGTTGCACAACAGTAATTTGAGATACAATATATAGAATTCCCTAAAACATTTAAGTCAGAACGCCTCTGAAGTTACGACCATATGCGCTATACAAATGTCTATATTATTATTATTATTATTATTAGAACAGACCGTTTCTCGACTGCGGCAATAGTGTGGGAGATTTTCCATGCAGGTGTGAGGTCTGTAATTAAATTTTATTATGTCGTAAATTTTCTGTTGTGCATACTGTGAATTATATGACTTTATGCTTCGTGTCATATTGCAAACTGTCACGGCGAGTTTTTCTTTATCATTTAAATGTATAAGTTACAACGTTCTGCTGACGCCATTTTGACGCACCACAAATGACATGCTGATGTGTTGACTTGTAGGTCCCATCGGTCAGAGTGGATTTCCTGGAGACACTGGCTTCACTGGCGTGACTGGAGTACTTGGAGCAACTGGTTCGCCAGGACCGCAAGGCAACCAGGGTCCCTCTGGCGATCCAGGGCAGCGAGGGTTTCCTGGCGACCAGGGGCGGCCCGGATTTACTGGTGCCACTGGGCCAAAGGGCTTTGTGGGTGCTGGTGGACAGCCAGGACAGCAAGGGAACACTGGTGCCAGCGGACCTCGAGGTCGTACCGGCAACACTGGTGACGCTGGTCCTTCGGGGCCTAATGGACAGGTGGGTGACATGGGATCGCCAGGTTCTCCGGGAGTGCAGGGACCCGCAGGAGACACTGGCTTCTCGGGCGATCCTGGACCTCAGGGTCAGGCAGGGTCAATCGGTCCACCAGGTGCTGTCGGCGATCCAGGCACTCCGGGTAACGATGGTCGCACTGGAGATACAGGTGATTGCACTGGATAATTCTGCTGTAGTCAAACTGCTGCATTTTGTACTTTGTACTTAATCAATACAAATGATTGTACTTGATAACAGATCTGTGGTCATTTTTGGTTTATTAAAACATTCCTGCATTTATTTAATGGAGCCGTGCAAACTTGTTAGTTATTTATATTCCTTATATGCTTGTAAACATTTAATCGAAGCAAATATGATCTTTTTGTTTTTGTTGTCTTTGATTGATAATGCCTGCAAAATGGCCTTGTAGCACATTAGTGATTTCTCCTGATTACATGATTCAACGGTGTGGCTTGTCATCTGATCTAGCAGTGTAAAATAAAATACTACTTAAAATGTTTTTTGTACAAATATGTACAAAACACTAGAGTTGCTGTTTCTCATTGCAGTGTAATATGTTGGGTAATGTAAACATCTCTTTAAGTAGGTACTGGTAATGTATCTCAACTGAGGTCCTTTTCTTGCAGTGTATAAATTTTTATTAGTAACTTTATTATTATCATTTTTGTCATCAGCCATATTCTTTATAAAAAAGCTAAAGTTCTCCCATACTCGTTACTGAGCGTTGGGCCCGGAGCTAATCCCAGTGTATAGGCAGTCAGCTCACAGGTGTCTTTAAGCCATTCACCCATCGTTGAGTACCAAATTATACTGCTTGGTGACAGAGGAACATGGGAGTGAACAACTTGCCCAAGGTCGTTACTCGACAGCTCGGCGGCCGAAGCTCGAACTCGTGATCACTGAGTTACGAGTCCGATGCCTTAGCCACTAGACTATAGTCATCCGCATATTCTTTATGGTTTGCTGTGATTACACATGTGTCGATTCAGGTCAGCCCGGTCAGTCTGGTATTGACGGCCAACCAGGCAGCATTGGTCAGCCAGGACCCGCTGGTCCGCAGGGTCCAGAAGGTCAAAGAGGAGATCCTGGCTTCACTGGATTTACTGGAGTGCAAGGATCTGCCGGATTTCAGGGAGCTCAGGGAGCTACTGGACCTCAGGGTCAGATCGGTTTACCGGGAGAAACTGGACCAAAAGGTTTCATTGGTTCGCCTGGCTCACCTGGTAGCCCGGGAGCTCTAGGTGATCCAGGTCCGAATGGATTCACAGGAGAACCGGGAGACCGGGGCGATACAGGCAACACTGGTTTCACAGGTGGTTCTGGGCGTCAGGGACCTGCCGGTAATGATGGAGCGCCTGGTATCCAGGGTAATCAGGGACCGCAAGGCAGTATCGGTCAGCCAGGTCAGCAAGGCGCTAGAGGCTCAGCCGGACTTCAAGGATTTGCTGGAGGAGTCGGATTTACTGGCGCAACAGGATCGACTGGGGGCACTGGTCTTCGCGGCTTCACTGGTGATGCTGGACAGGCTGGCCAGCCAGGTAACCTTGGTCAGCCAGGTCTTCCTGGAGACACCGGTGAAAGTGGTCCCGCTGGCCGGGCTGGATCCAGGGGTGACGATGGATCACAGGGCCAGCCAGGTTTGCTGGGATTTACCGGAGCCACTGGTGAGAGTGGATCGCCGGGTGCGCAGGGTGCAAGAGGAGTCGGCGGTGCACCAGGAACGACTGGTGGTACCGGTGACACGGGACCACGTGGACCCGACGGACCTTCCGGCCAGCCTGGATTCACAGGATCTCAGGGTCAGAAAGGTGTGATCGGACAGCCTGGAAGTGCGCAGCCGGGTGCTGCTGGAGCTGTGGGATCGCCAGGATCTAATGGGGCTGTTGGACAGCCAGGACTCGGAGGGACGGTCGGCGGAAGAGGACCGCAGGGAGCGACTGGGCAACCGGGATCACGAGGTGAACAAGGCTTCACTGGACCACAGGGTGACACTGGTGAATCAGGCGCACCAGGATCAGATGGTATGTTCAGTTAGTAGAGTTAGCGTTAAGGTTAGAGTTAAGTTTAGTTTACTGGTAGGATTACGAAGGAAGTGGTGATATGCACACCCAGAATATTCCAAAGTTGGACAAATTTAAGGTTTTCTGGCTCCGCGGGCCTAAAACAGAGCACCTCTATGGGTAAAACTTGGTGTTAAGGTGCACAGAAATACTTACTTACTTACATCATATCTTAACTCTACAACATGGCCATTCGTTCTAATTGCTTTGTGGTGTGATCACTGCAGTAGCACGTGGGCAGTGCTGATTGGCTGTGATCTGTGTATTGTACTCGTCATTCAGCAGTTCTAATGTAGGAGTATGTCCATAGTTTACACTGCTTGTATTTCATTGTCTGTTTATGACTATCTAAAACCTTGACTACACCTGTTTGCTGTTTTAAATCTGTGCTTTTTTGGAAACAATAAGGTGCTGGTTATGTTTTAGTGGCACGTACCATTATAGAAAAACAGAGTTTAAAGATTTGATGCAGTGACTGTGATGATGAAATTTATATTTCATGCCAGTAATTTTGTTCCTCAAGAACACAATTAAGATCTGCTGCAAAAGTCCTTGAAAAGGCAGTTGTATTTGTCCAACGGTAGAACTAGACAGCATGTGTTCTATATTTCAGGACAAGTTGGTCCACAAGGACCGAAGGGCCAGCTAGGGTCTTTTGGACAGCCAGGTTTGACTGGCCAGCAGGGACTGAAAGGCATTGCTGGCTCTACTGGAGCTACTGGATTTTCTGGCCCAGCTGGATTTACTGGGCAGCCAGGCTCTGAAGGACCTTCAGGGAATGCTGGGCCTAATGGCCAGCCTGGAATCCAAGGTGCTACTGGACAGCCTGGACCTGTTGGAGCCATTGGACAGCAGGGACCTAATGGACCAGTTGGACCACAAGGCCAGCCTGGACAGAGGGGTCCAACTGGTCAAAATGGCCAGCCAGGTCAGTAGACGGCTGCTGTTTATTATAATTTCTTAATTGCTAAATCATTTGCTTACCAGATACTCGAATATTACTGTTGTAATGCTTGACATTATGGTGTAGAGACTGAATTTGCAGATTGACGTGAACAAGAGCATGCAGGTTGTAAAACTGTTTGTTGCTGCAGTGAAAAAATCCTCTAGTTCTTAACTGGGGGTGCCAACTGTGACAGAACTATCTTGACAACCTTGGTTTAAGAGAGTATCAAACGGAATGGAACTGAACGGAACAGCTCGACCCATATGCTGGCTATGAACAGTTTTTGAGTGTATGATACTTGAAATACATCTTTGAAAAACCTACAGTTACAGTTGTTGATGCATGCCACTAACTAATCTGTAATATTAGTCCAGCAATTTCACTGTATTTACATTATTCGAGATATCGACGAGTGCACTGTTTTGTGGCAGTTTTAGTCGGTATGTGAGAGTACGTCTGTTTCGCTACAGGTGACACTGGAAGCTCAGGACCCCAAGGGCAGCCAGGATCTGGAGGCTTACAAGGACAGCAGGGTGTGAAAGGAGGCATCGGAACTCCGGGTGACACCGGACAGAGCGGACCTCGAGGACAGGTCGGATTCACTGGAGGATCTGGAGCTAAGGGAGTCCTGGGTCAGCCAGGTCAGTCAGGCTTCCAGGGTTCTCCAGGGAACCCCGGAGTGCAGGGTATTGCCGGCGACACTGGAATGACTGGAGATACTGGCTCCTCCGGTCGACGTGGGTTCGACGGCTTACCAGGTGATACTGGATTTCAGGGACCTCTTGGCAACACTGGAGACACTGGCCAGAGCGGACAGAAAGGACGTAGTGGTAATCCGGGAACACAGGGCCAGCGAGGAGATCCGGGACCTGCTGGAGCAACTGGAGAAACTGGAAACTCTGGTCAGCAACTCATTTTGTCTCTTTCTTTCCTGTTTTCGAGTTTTGTTTTGATTGTATTGAGTAAAAAATACATGATTATGGCAATTGAGTGTAGTATTTTTGCAGCTTTTATATCTTAAAGTATCATTGCATCTGCTGTTTCTAACACTGGATTGGCAAGTGCGGCAAAGTTTTCCATTTTTTTAATGTCGATATCACCTATGTCAACAACATGAATTCTGCCTATAGCTTTGTCAGTTTTGTGTTCAGACATTGTAGCCTGTATGTTTTTATTTTTTTTTTGTTACTGTTAATTTATTCTACCTTAACTGCTGTGACACTGTTGCCTAGTGATTCACACATTTAAATGAAAAGTATCATGTAACTGTTTAGCAAATAATTAAATGATAGACATATGGATGGATTGATTAATTGGTGGTGTGTTGACCAAGACTACATGCTATTGCTATTTCTATAGGAAAGGTTAATAGTATGAAATGACTGTTGATATCTGCAGTAATTCTAATTATTGTCCTGCTGGGCTGAAGTGACGGAGCTGTATCGATTACAGTCCTTATAGTGCATAAGATAGATGATGTACGTGAAACACTTTAATTATGAATAATATGATATGTCGCCACACAACATCCTGTGTTACGTGAAATGCATTTTTTGAGTGAGTTAGCCAGACGATCCTCGGCAGATTAAAATAAGATGAGTGCATGGGGCAAAAAGTGTAGTGGGTTGAGCTGGCTACCCCTGTTAGCTTATGCCATGCATATCAACACCATGTAAAGGTAATGAAGTAAAGTAATTCATACCTGCATAGTACTTTATTATGAACTGGTCATCTCTAAAGTGGCATGTGTTGACAAGGTAGCACACAGTTTTATCTGCCGCCCATTTCGTTTATCCATAGGTGAGACATACATTTTTAGAAGCCAGCCACAGAGTTTCACTGCCTCTGCTTGGTACTTATTTCTCATCCTGCTAAGGACATGAGGCCGAGTTGGCCTCAGTGGCTGATTACATATTGAGGCAGTATACCTGTTGAAATGGTCTCGCATCTCAGTACTAACCGGGCTCAACGTAAGAGTAACATTGTTGAAATGAGCTGATTGTGCAGGGAATATGAATAGCGATCGAGCAGTCACCAACATGTTTTCATAAGTAGAGACTGCATAAGGCCATTGGTTGTGCGCGTGTGCATGTGTTGTGATTGATATCTGTCGGCAGGTCCTCAAGGCAACATCGGTCAGCCTGGATTCACCGGCCAGCCCGGTTCAGCGGGTCGTACTGGGGCCACGGGACAGATCGGCAGCAAAGGTTTCCAGGGCAATCCCGGTCAGCCCGGTCCTGCGGGAGCCACCGGCTTTACTGGTCCAGGTGGTCAGCCGGGGCCACAGGGAAGACAGGGACCGAAAGGTACGGAGGGCAGTGTCGGTCAGCCGGGCCAACCAGGCACGAGTGGCCAGGTCGGTGTTAATGGACAGCAGGGAGTTATTGGTGACGACGGCACACAGGGAAGGCAGGGACAGCAGGGCAACACCGGCGCAAGTGGAAGCCAAGGTTAGAGACTGATTGATAATATTGATATATGTAGTGTTGATAGTTGACTGTAGTGATACGTCCAGAACATGTCAGTTGTTGTATATATAATGACATTTGGCCTTGTTATTCTGGATTGTAAGAAAAACTGGAATATAGGTTGCACTTGTTTACCCATGACCACCTTAGTGTTAAAATATATATGTAATTGCCTGTGATAAACAGCAGCTAAGGTTGCAGGGACTAGAGAAGCAGATTATGACAGTTAAGGCCTTGTAAATACCTTTTTGTTGACTATAAGTTGCTAATGTTTGCTATAAATATAAAGATTTATTTGCTAAAAAGATTTTTTGTTCTTTAACGAAAAATTAAAACGCTTTTTGGCTGAGAGTATCAAGCTGTGCCACATTGTGGTTAGGGTGGTTACCCCATAACAGTTTGATAGACAGCAAATTGCTGTTCCCTAATGTTGTTGACACCAACACTGGTTAAATTTATCCAATAAGCTTAAGCGTGGTATAGTAGAGAGGCGCCCATGAACACGGCCTGTGAAGGTGGCTAGTGTGTACTGCACTTTAGCAGTAGTGGAGGCAGGGCTGGTGTAGTGGATGGTGCATGGGTACGGCTGCTGGCACCAACTTGTAGTAGGACAGAGAGGGAAGGGAGCCATCTGATTTGCGGATGTGCATACCATACACTGATTGTCATGGCTGCTGGGAGGATAATGTAGGTCACAGGTGAAAATGTAAATGTAAGGAGAGGCACCTGTGGATATGTGACAAGAAAATTTACTACTGTTATGAAGTCCTGCCACTATAGATGGTCCTTTTATAGGATCACTTTGATGAGATTGAAAATATGGTTTGAATTCTGAAAAATATGTGATTAATTATTGCAGTGCTGTTGTCATCTGTGGCATGCAGGATCCCCAGGACCGATGGGACCACAAGGACCTACTGGTCAGGTTGGACAGCCTGGTTCGGCCGGTCAGCAAGGTCTGCGTGGAGCCGACGG